>Ga0307432_1000411_pt1 | contig 33971 bp, 32 predicted proteins | sample SalMarWE160150MG_FD_202158 | JGI IMG/M metagenome (GOLD analysis project Ga0307432, IMG submission 202158) | Salt marsh sediment microbial communities from the Plum Island Ecosystem LTER, Massachusetts, United States - WE1603-150 | ecosystem: Environmental > Aquatic > Marine > Intertidal zone >...
TTGCTTGGCTTCAAAACTTTCGTCGACTTGTCGTTCGTTATGAACATCATCTTAAAAACTTTCTTGCTATGATTCAACTTGGCTGTATCGTTATTCTCCTTCGGAGGGTTTTGGGATGACTTCTAATTATTTTTAGCCACATACCCGCCTGAAACGTGCGGGCACAAGGAGGGCACGGAGGTTTTTTGCAAGCCGGCAAAAACAGGTTACGCGGATCCGCCTTCGTTAAAACTACGGCGAGACAAGTTGACACAGATTAAGAACTCAAAACTCAACACTCACCTGTGCCTGTGCCACCTGTGGCAAGGCAAACACAGGTACAGGCAAAATTCAAAACTAACTATTGCCAGCCGGCTGATGAAAATAACGGATATTATTAGAGCGTGAGGCACGGATTAGACTCAAGCCTCAAGACCATAGACCCAAGACTAAATTTTAACCACGTATTTACACGGAATCATTATTCTGAAGTTACACCGAAACGATTAGGACACAACTTTAGGCTTTTACTCTCAAATTTTTCCAACCAACACTGGACTTTTTTACTAAATTCAACGCACTTTCTAATAAGGGAATCAATTTTTGTTGGAGTCGTTGTTTTTTCAACTATATGTTGCCAGCAACCGTTTTCAAATCGTATTTTGAATCCCAAAACATGATTTCTCTCAATATCCCAGACTCCATGTATAAGCAGGTTTCTTTCTTCACGTATTTTATGGATATCTTTTATGGTTTCCTTGATATTTTTTAGTAATTCAGGTTCATCTTCAAGTCTGTATTTAGAAATTTGTTGTATTTTGTTCAGTAAATCTCTTAGCCGCATTCTATCAATAAAAAAAGGTCCAATTATTAAGCTGTCACGGTCAACAAGTACTTGAAGAAAATAACCCAAATCGTATTCTAATTTTGCAAAACTAACTGCTAACTCACCAATTTTTGCAAGATAGGCAGTTTCCTCATTTACCATAATTCACCTTTAATTTTTTGGTTTTTTCTTATCTTTCTCTGGTTCTTTGTCTCTTTTGTCTTTGAAAATATAAATTAGACCGCCAGTTACTACTACGACTATAATCCAACGAACAATCAACCTTGAGATATATACTATGGTGTCTTCTATAGTATTTGCTGTATAAAAATTACCCATCTGTGAACTAAAACCAACGAAAGCAAATGCAATTATACCTATACAAAGACTAATCTTTTGCTTCTTGTTCATAATCCAAATCTTTCATCTGATTAAGTAAACTAATCCACTTCACTTATCTTTGCAGACGGAATCGACTTTTGCAAATAGGCTGGTTTTGTACCTTGGCCGTTTATCATTTTTTCCATTTCTTATTAAAATCAATTTTTGTTTTAATTGTAGGCATAGCAATAACAAATACCGAAAACAATAAAAACAAACCCACTAAAATCTGCAGTGAAACTATCAGTCGACAGAAAGCTGTCGTTGGGTAAAAATCTCCGTAACCTAATGTTACTACTGTCACCAGACTAAAATAAAAGGCGTTCACACCTATTTTCAAAGAACCTAAAATATCTATGGACGTACCTTCTATATAAAAATGCTCATTAAATGGTGCTTTGCAGGATGAAGCTGAAACATCTATAACCCAATAAATCACTGCGAAGGCTAAAACGACTTGTAAAAGATCTACAAGGAGAAAGCATATCCATCTTTGTGCATGACGTATATTAATATATCCATCATCAGTTCGATTGGTGTTGTCGGAATCTAATAAAACTATTTTTAAATGCGCTATTAACAAATCGAGTATCCTGTATATTGCTATAACAAGAAAAATAACTGTAAGAATCCAACAACCTCTATGGATCCAAGGGCCAATTAAAACGAGTAGCGCTAGTGCAGAAATGAAGAAGAGATTGTACCACTCTTCAACAAAAAAAGCTTCATCCTCAGAATCGAGTCTATTTTTGATACGCTTATATATAAACAATTCGTTCATCCAAAGGATCCACTTATATAAGCGGTTCATAAATGTTGGCTTTCTTCGGTCAATTTTCATACTATTAAGTTTTTCGTTGACTTTCTGACGCACCTTATTAAACATTTTTAGCCTCATATTTAAAATTGAATATAGTTTTGCATTGTGCAGGTTTGCTTACCCTTTTTCCTCATAAACTACCCGAAATTTTTTGATTTAGCAAGAATATTAACGGATTAGGGGATTAGAGAATTAGTGAATTTGGTTACTCAGAAGTCAGATATCAGAGGCCAGAGGTCAGAATTTATTTTTCATTCTCTGCGCCCTCTGCGCTCCCTGCGGTTAAAATTTGGAAAGTTTAATGAGGCGAATTGGCCGTGATATTTTTTAGCCGCCTTATCGTATGCTTTTGCAGCTTTGATTTCGTCCTTGTAGCAACCAAGATGGATGGTTTTGCCATCGGCCATTATTTTGACGGACCATTTCTTTCTATCCTCGCGCCAAGAGACACCTTTGTATTTCGATGAGCCGGGATTCATAGTCCTTATGATGTGGAGACTATTTTGCCTGCGGGTTGCAAGACGAAGATTGGCCTTTCTGTTATCAAGGCCATTATAATTGATATGGTCAATGACTAAATTGTCGGGTGCGTTCATTATCTTTCGGTGCATGCAAACGGAAGTAGTCTTTATGCGTTCAGTGAAACGGGTATGGCGCTTTGCGTAAAAGGTGCTGCCATTTTTCGTGGCGAACCACTTATACTTTTTTAGCTCTGGGTAATCATCTGGGTCAACGATGGCGAATTTGCCGCGTGTTAAGGGAATCCTGCGGAAAGTATAACCGTAGCGAACCCGGCGATACAACAAAAGCGGCAACGCCAGGGAAAAATCCAGCCAGGAAGGAATTTTGATTTTGATGTTGTATTCTAAGATTTTCACCAATCCACCCACGATTTTAATCGTGGGAAACTCGAAATCCGAATCAGAACCCCGCGTTTTACGCGGGGCTAAATATGACCCCTAGCATAAAGCTGGGGGCTAAACGCCACAATACGAAGGCTTACAATGGCCCTCTATAATTGGACGAACCTGCGTATTTGATTGAAAATTGGCTGATTTTTCGAAGTGCGAAATTACGTAAGTGCTTAGAAGGAAAGGAATAAAAAAATTTTTGAAAATTCGGATTTTGGCGTGCAACTACCTGCGTATTTGATTGAAAAATTTTTGTAAATCTAATTATAGCCGTTGCTTATGACAGATTTTTTTACAAACCCTTGCGTATTAAGAACTTATAGTCTAAACCTGCCGTGAAACGGCTCGTCGGGGCGCTCGTCTCGGCGAAGGCCCAAGCCGTAGCTGGGAAGGCGCCTGCCGTAGCACGGCAGGCTAAATATTTCTCATCTGCCGTCCCTCATCCGTCGTCCGTCCTCTGTCCTCTGTCGTCTTATTTATCCGGCTGAAGAATTGCGTTTAGTAACGGCTCTTTCCAGGCGTTCGTTTCCTGGTCGTAAGCGCCGAAGTTGGCGTGGCAGAATTCCCAATAATGGTAGCTAAAGCCACGCTGGACAGCGGATTTCGCGATAAATTCGGTCCAGCGGACACGGCTGGCCATATCGGCTTTTTCGTAAGTACCGAATTCGCCAAGATTGATGGGCCTGTTATGCTTTTTGCCCCAGGCGACGGCTCTATCGAATGCCTTGATAATCGCATGTTTTTCCCTGTCTGTACCCATCCATTTTGTGCCAAGCCAGGATTTGCTACTTTCGCCGAGCCATTCAACACCCTGATGTGTGAATTGTGACGGTTCATAATAGTGAATAGAGACAATAATATTGCGGTCTTCTTCCGGAATTTCGAGCCTGCTAATATATTCTACTTTATTGAGATTGTGAGGACCTACCACAACGGTTCTGTGAGGATTTGATTTGCGAACGACAGACAGAGATTCTTTAAGTATTTGATTCCACCCTTTAAGTCCCATTTTTCCTCTCGGCTCGTTCAATAACTCTAATAGGAGAGAATCGGGATAATCCTTATAGTGTTCTGCAATCTGCTGCCAAAGAGCATAGAAGCGTTTCGTATGGCCGTCAGGGTCATTCATTAGCTCATTATAATGGTGTATATTCAACATTACATAAAGGTCGTTTTTAAGCGCATTGTCAATCGCCCAGCTTACCCTGTCCATGAAGGGTTTATCAATAGTGTAGGGCGGCTGATTCGATGCGTGGGCGGACCAGCGACAAGGAATGCGAACAGAATCAAAGCCGGCATCTTTTATAATCTTGAAATACTCCTCTTTCAATATAACGCCCCAGTCGCCTTCATTCGGTGCATCAAGTGCATTGCCTAAATTTACCCCCCTGCCGAGACGCTCGTTCTGCTCGAACGGGTCCGGTATGGTCTTTTTCGCAACAGCTTCGTTTGCATCTCCAGCTACCACACAATTTACAGAAATCGACAGAAACAGCCCCGCCACAACACATAGTGATACGTACTTCTTGTTGAACATAACTCTTCTCCTTGAATGAAGATTTCGAAAACCGTATTTTCAGTATTACTCAACTCTCAAGTCCGGGCGAATAATCTATTTCTCTGGTGGAATAAGAGCATTTAAAAGGTAGTCTTTCCATTGATTTGTCTTTTGGTCGTAAACACCGAAGTTTTCATGGCAGAATTCCCAATAAAGGTAGCTAAAGCCGCGCTTGCGGGCGGATTCTGTGATAAATGTTGTCCAGAGGACCCGCTGGTCCTTGTCGGCCTTTACATAAGCACCGAATTCGCCAAGGTTGATGGGCCGGTTATGCTCTTTGCCCCAGGCGACGGCCTTATCAAAGGCATCGATAATCGCCTGCTTCTGCTCGTCCGTGCCCGTCCAGGTTGTACCCATCCAGACCTTCGACCTCTCGCCCATCCACTCGGCGCCCTGATGTGTAAATTCCAACGGAAAATAATAGTGAACAGAGACGATTATATTGTGGTCATCTTCGGGGATTTCGAGCTTGTCGAGCAAATCAATGACAGCATCTTCGGCGGGGTCTATGACAATTGTCCTGTGCGGGTTCGATTCACGAACGATAGGCAGTGCTTTTTTAAGCAGGGCATTCCACAACTCTGCTGTCAATGCATCATCCGGCTCGTTGAGCAGCTCGAACAAAACAGAATCGGGATAATCCTTATAATGCTCTGCAATCTGCTTCCAAAGAGCAAGGTAACGGCTGGTGTGGTATTCGTTAGGGTCGTCCGTCAGCTCACGATAGTGATGTATATTCAACATTACATAAAGGTCGTTTTTAATCGCATTGTCAATCGCCCAGCTTACCCTGTCCATGAAGGGTTTATCAATAGTGTAGGGCGGCTGATTCGATGCGTGGGCGGACCAGCGACAAGGAATGCGAACAGAATCAAAGCCGGCATCTTTTATAATCTTGAAATACTCTTCTTTCAATGTTACACCCCACTCGCCTTCATTCGGTGCGTCAAGTGCATTGCCTAAATTTACCCCCCTGCCGAGACGCTCGTTCTGCTCGAAAGGGTCCGGCGAGGTCTTTTTCGCACCAGCTTCTCGTCGGGGCGACCCAGCTTCGCCACCTGTCGCGACGAGAGCCCGCCGCAGCCCGGCATTCACATCTTCAGCCAGAACACAGCTACCGGCCAACATCAGAAACAGCCCCGCCGAAACACATAATGATACAGCTTTTACCTTGAACATTGCCTTTCTCCTTAAATTAAGATTCCAAAAACCGTATTTTCAAAATAGCTTATAGGGGCCATAGTATATACCTTCTGCAGCCCACTGCAAAGGGGTGTTCCTGAAAAAATGGCTTAGTTCGGGGAAATGTTAGACACGGATAAACACGGATCCGCCGCCGTTAAAACTATGGCGAGACAAGTTTACACGGACTATTTTAACCGCGGATTACGCGGATTGCACGGAAAAGTTAGCCACAAAAAAATACAAAAAAATACAAATATTAACCACGGATCCATTCGACTTGGTTCGACTCTGCTCACCACCAGTCGCTCAGGACAGGTTTACGCGGATTAATGCAGATTGTTTATTGGCTGCAGAGGGCACATCCGTCTTCGCCAAGGCTACGCCGGACAAGGAGAACACAGAGAGACGCCAGCCGGTAGTCTTCGTCCGAAGCTCTTATCGAAATAAAGTTTCTGCTAAAGCTTCGTCCTCAGACAACAGGCCATCTTTGATGGCCTTATAAGATTATGCGGCTGGCTTATTGAGAACTGGATGCGTGGGTCCCCGACTAAGACATTCGGGGACAGGGAGGAATTTTGTTGATTAAAGGGACAAAGAAATGGTAAAATCTTATGGAAAGGAAGTATGAAGATTGAAAGAGAGTAAAGCATATCCATATTTAAAAGCACTTCTGGATGGGCTAATTGAAGCAGCTCCGAACTGGATGAAAGCGCCAGGTAAGTTTGTATCCTCTTTATCTGAACAACTGCAAAAAAAGAAGCTGGAGGAAAACAAGCAACTTGAAAAGGAGATAAAGAGTATATCAGAAAAAGAATTGCGAGAACTCATCAAGGAAGCCGGATATGAGCAAAAAGAGGATATTGAACTTATAGTTGACAAAGTTCAATTAATTCCTGAGATTTTGCAAACCCTTAATTACCGATTCGATAAAGTAGATGAGAAACTCGAGCGGATTATAGAACTTGTACGGCAAAAACAAACAGTTTTTTCCATAGGAGAACAGTATTCGGAGGGGGACATTTACGAAGCAGGTAGAGACATTATTATCCATAAGCATGTGGAGAGGAAAAAAGAAGAGGAGAAGGAGAAGATTGTTTTTCCATTTGAGCCAGGGTTGCATAATCAGACGCCGCCGGAGGAGAATTTTGTAGGGCGGAAAGAATATCTTAAAACCATCGCGGATTGGTATAAAGATTCAGAAGTGCGGATTGGAGGACTTATCGGCTGGGGTGGTGTAGGAAAATCAGCGCTTGTGCGGAAGTGGTACGATAGCTTAGAAGCTAATAAGATTCGGCCTGGTGGGATATTCTGGTGGGGATTTTATCGCAATGCGTACTTAGAGCAATTTCTAAATGCGCTACTACGACATGTAAGCGGCGGGCAAGTTGAGCCGGAAACCATAAAGAGCACGTGGGAAAAAGTTGACAGGATAAAAGAATATATCGGCCAAGGGGCATATCTAATCATATTAGACGGGCTGGAACAGATGCAAAAGGGCGAATCCGGGGACGAATATGGAAAGATGGTACACGGCGAATGTACGGAGTTGCTTCACTATTTAGCGGATGCCCCAAAAGCAAAAGGTCTATGTTTGATTACCACACGCTATCGGTTAAAGGATTTAGATGATTGGGAGAACAAAAGTTATAAAAATCAGCCATTGATTGATTTGAGCGATGAGGATGCGCTATTAATGCTAAATAAGCGAGGCGTCAAGGGAAGCGATGAGACTAAGATAAACGTTATCGAGAGATATAAAGGACATGCGCTTAGCTTAACTTTGCTGGCTGGTTATTTGAAGAGATACTATGGCAGAGATATAAAAGAAGCACCGCAGATTAAATTTGTTTTAAGTGATAAGAAGCGATTCAAGGATGTAAGCAAGCTTTTGGATAGATATGCAGAGAAGATGTCTAAATCAGAGCGGGTATTTTTAAACATTTTCTCACTCTTTAGACAGGAGGTAACGGAAAGAGATTTTGAGGGTGTATTTCGTAAGAAAATAGAAGGGACGGGATTCAATGAAGTAATAGTTAAGATGAGCAAGCTTGATTTTATAGATTTGATTAACGGTTTGGTGGACTGGCGACTTATCTCTTACGATGAAACGAAAAAGTTATATACAACTCATCCATTGATTAAGAGTTATTTTGAATCTGATTTTAGCGAGAGGGATAGAAAGCTATGTCACAAACGCATATACGAATATTTTGGCGGATATGCACCGGAGCGGCCTGATACGTTGGGGGAGATGCAGCCATTATTTGAGCAGGTGGAGCACGGCTGTGCAGCAGGGCTTTATGATGAGGTGTTCCGTGATGTTTATCAGGAAAAAATATATAGAGGAGAAGAAAAATTTATTACTTATAAGCTTGGTGCCTGGGAGACAGACCTCTCTCTTATCAAGACATTCTTTCCTGAAAGCGACCTTTCCCAGATGCCTTTAGTAGATGGCAAAAGCAACCAAAGCTTTCTACTCTCTTTAGCAGGGCTGGCCCTTCTTTGTGCAGGCAGGCCAGGAGAGGCGGAAGAATTACTTGTTCGAAAGACAAATATACAGATTGAGTATGGAGACTGGAGAAATGCCTCTTCTGGTTGTCTCAACTTGGCTGCTGTTTATTTTATGACAGGCAAGATTGAATATGGATTTGAGAGTTCAAAAAAGGCGCTTGAGATGGCAGAGAAAGGAAAGGATGATTTTGGCATTTGGGTATCGAAATCCTATATTGCCTGGACACTTTATCTGTTGGGCAAAAGCGAAGAAGCGGAAAATGAGTTCCGGCAGGCGGATGAACTTTGCATAAAAGATGAAGGTAATCGGCTTCGGTGTATGCCAGGAACTCAATATGCTGACTTTCTCACATCGATGAAGAAAATTAATGAGGCCTTTGAATTAACAAAACAAAATCTTGAGATATGCCAAAGAGATAGTCAAATAAATGAGATATCAAGATGTTACCGCAGCTTGGGTGCTATTGAGAGGGTAAAGGGAGATAAAAAGCAAGCGGAAGAGAATCTTGAAAAGGCGCTTGAGATTGCTCGGAAGGTTGGTCAGTCTATACTTGAAATTGAGGCATTGATTGAGCGAGGCAGGTTAAATTTAGATACGGGAAAGAAAGAAGATGCAATTCGTGATGCGGAGCAAGTACTGAAGAGTTGTGAGCGGACGGGATTTCGGCTCTATGAGCCACAGGCGGAGATAGTATTAGGGAGGGCATATCTTTCGCAGAATAATTATGAAGAAGCGGAAAAATTCGCCAAATCAGCATACGAAAAGGCAGTCGGTATGAAATACCGGTGGGCGGAAGGTGATGCAGCACATCTATTGGGGGAAATAGCATTGGCCAGGGAGGATAAGAAAGAAGCGCAAAAGTGGCTCAAAAAAACAATCAAATGCAGAAAAGAAATAAAAGACCCGAAGGTGAAAGAGACGGAAAGGATGATGGACGAGGGATGAGGGACGACAGACGACGAGGAATAAATAAATAAAACCCCTTGCAGTGCCCTTCGACCCTGCTCAGGACAGGCAAGGGGCTGACAGAATTTTGAGATTGCCACGGCCTAAAGGCCTCGCAATGACTTTTTGTATAGATTCTTCGACTTCGCTGCGCTGCGCTCAGAATAACAGGGAAAACGTTGCCGTTTCGGCGACGGCTAAACGACTCTCGGCGGTGCCCTTCGACCACGCTCAGGACAAGCCGAGGACTAACAGATTTTCCCCTAAAGAAAAAAACCGCAATAAATCAAGGGGCAATTTCGTACCTCGTGAATCGTATGTCGTCCACTCATATGCCCATTCACACCTAAAATGTGAAAATTAACTGGCGTAACTGGCCGATATTTAATAAAGAAATAGAGCCCTGGAACGAAAGGATAATATGGCATCTGATAAGCTAAGAATCTTCAAAAAGCCGAAGTTCCATAATCCCCGGCTATTACTGGGCCTATCCGGGTGGATGGACGGCGGCGATGTCTCGACAGGAACCGTAAAGTGCCTTATCGATAAGCTCGGCACCGAGAAGTTTGCCGAAATAAATCCAGAGGGATTTTATATATACAGCTTCCCCGGCTCAATGGAAATGACAGCGTTATTTCGGCCCCACACGAGGATTAGAGAGGGCTTTATAAAGGCCTATGAGGTTCCGAAAAATGAGTTTTTCTACAGTGAAAACAGTAATCTAATATTGTTCCTGGGCAAAGAACCGAATCTGCAGTGGGCAGAATTTGCTGAATGTATTTTCGGCCTGTGCAAAGAGTTCGGCGTTAAACAGATATATTTTATAGGCAGCATTGCCGGCCTGGTGCCTCATACCCGCGAGCCGTGGCTTTTTTGCTCTGTTTCGGATGCGGAACTTAAAGAAACACTTCAGCATTACGGCGTAAAATTCACAGACTACGAGGGTCCCGCAAGTTTTATTACATACCTGATGACCAGCTGTAATGCACAAGATATAAGTATGGCCAGCATAGTTGCCACGGTCCCGGCATATGTGCACGGCCAGAATCCGAGGTGTATAGAAGCAGTGATAAGGCGGCTGGGTGGAATTTTGGAGCTGCATATAGAGCTTGATGACCTGATGACCATCAGCGATGATTTCGAAAAGAGATTAAGCGAGGCCGTGCAAGAACAGCCGGAATTAGCCGGTACCATCAATAAACTGGAAGAAGACTATGACAACGAGATTTTTGACAGCGAAATGGGGGACTTAAAGACGTGGCTCCAGCAACAGGGAATCAGGTTAGATTGAGAAGGCAGACGACGGACGATAGAAGGCATTTCAACCGGCGTTTAGCCAGGCTCAACTAAAAAAGCCAGATAAAAATAATTTTTTTAAAAAACTGTTGATTGTTGTTCAAATAGTCCGATAATCGTAATCAACGGATTGATTTTCCGGTACCTGGCTTCGCTGAGCACCCAAGGCAGTTAAGGGCATTTTTTAACTAAGGAGAGTTTATGATGCCCGGCACAATCAAGGATGATAAAAGTGCAATTGCTCACAGCAGCAGTGTAGCATCACCAAAGTATAGGGCGCAGTTCAAAAGCTTAGAGTCAAAACCTGCGGTAAAACCGCAGGCTAAATATTTTGCATCGGCGTTCCGGCGACGGCCAAACGACCCCGCTGACACTTATCAATTCAACCTTGACAGAGCGTTCATCCGCACAACCAATTCATCCTTCGCAGTAGCCTTGCTACGGAGAATGGAAGAGGGTTTCCTAAGAAAACTTGTAATCGGCGGATTAGCTGCTCTGGTATCAATTTGCTCAGCCGGTATGGTCGAGGCAAAATGTGTTAATTTAGATTGTGTTTATTCTACGTGCACTACGTGTCGGGATGCCTGCCGGTTTCTTGATTTGGATGAATTTGTCAACAGTATGTATACGGGCAGTCCCAAGCAATTCATAACCGGCAGGCATGACGGTTGCTGGTGGTATGATAGTCGTAAAGCAGGAGATTATATTGACAGAAAGTGGTATTACTATTTAGACGAGGGACAATATTATTATCTTGATAGAACACAGTACAAACTATTGGGAGGGTTAAACTATCTACTGGGACATCCATGTTATCCAAAGCTGTTTGAAAGAGAATCGGAGCAGGCGGTCGGATTCGCAAACAGAAGGATAATATATACAGGCTGGTATGATTGCTGTTGGAGGCATCTGACCATAAGCAGGTCAGCTTCGTTAGGCAATGCATGTACCGGATGCACCGGGCAGATGCCGGCTGGCAATTATGTTATATGGCATAGTTGCTTTAAGCCAGGTGACCATATTGAAAAATTGCGGTACGGCTATTTGGATAAAGGGCGATATTACTTCCTTGATGAAATGCAATACAAGTGGATTGGAGGATTGGCCTATGGGTTTGAAACTCCTCATTCCGGGATTTGGTATACTTACGGTTCACCGTATAGTTATGATTCGCTCAGGAAGTTCAATAAAGAAGATATAACGGCAAATATATCTTCTATTCCGGAACCCGCCTCCGCCCTTCTGATGACTCTCGGCACAACTATCATCACCTTATTTCGTAGAAAACGATAGGGCACAAAAAGCCCTTGGCTTCGGTGGGCAAGCCCGCTACAATCGGAATTCTTGGGTTAGGAGCTTTGGGGGTTTTGATTTTAAGAAATAAACAAGGGCCGAAAATAAAAAAGCGGGCGAAGGGATTCGAACCCTCGACGTCCAGCTTGGGAAGCTGACATTCTACCACTGAATTACGCCCGCGAAAAGCATTTCCGATAAGCTAACCCCGTTAGAAAACTCGACTGGGGCTTTAGACCCTCACGGTGATATTTTACCCCGCCTAAAAAACAGGGCATTCTTTCTAACGGGGTAAATTTTACAGAAATCGTCAGGCGATTGTCAAACCCTTTTCTGCGGAAATAACAACGGGCAAAGCAGACATTATTAGCTGAAAAATTGCTGTTAAAGTCCTAAAAAATCTACCTGCAAACCCAACACACACCCAGCAGAGCCAAATGATGATTTCTTTGTTGTTGGCAACTATCACCTCCTGCCCATGTCGAGCTGTATCGATGTCGGTGATAATAACTCTGTTACTGTGACTACTGACATTGATGGTGAACAGCGAATATTCAACAGTATCGTTGATATGGGCGCCGATGAAGCTGTTACAAACCCAATCGATTTAAACAACGATGGAATTGTCGATTATGGCGAGCTTGCTGTTTTAGTAGGTGAATGGCTTCAAGGTATCGATTTACAGACCGATTTTTATGATGATGACTTCATAGACTTTGTTGACTATGCCATTTTAGCCGAGCAATGGCTCTGGAAAGGCGGCTGGTATCAATAACTGCAGCGGCTTAAAGACCTCACAACAAATAACACACCGACCTTTTCTCACTGGGCATGGCCTTTTGTACGCATTATCGTCCTATAAGATATTGCCCGAAATTAAGCGTTGGTCTGTGTAAGCCGATAAAACAAATGCGCTGGCAGTCCGTCTGTCTGCAATAAACCAAAGGAAGAAACGGTCGGGACTATGGCAGGGCGTAGGCCCTGACGAGAGATGAAAAAAGCGTTTTCACTTGTTGAGCTGATGATAGTGGTAGCTGTTCTTGGGATTCTGGCAGCCATTGTCGTGCCTCAGTTTCAGTCACACGCCACGCAGGCCAAAGAAGCTGCTGCCAAAAGCAATCTGCGCGTATTGCGAAGTGCAATCGAGCTATACACCGCCCAGCACAACGGCGTGCCGCCGGGATACCCTAATGGAGATATAACAGCGGCGCCATCAGCCCCGACATTTGTGGCGCAATTAACGCAAGCATCTAATGCATGGGGGCAAACAGCTGCTGTTGGTACAGATGGGTACAATTTAGGGCCATATATTCGCAGCTTTCCCATGAATCCCTTTAACAATTTATCAATCGTGAAAGTGGTAGGCAATAGTGAAGAGTTCCCGGCAAATGCAACCGGCAATTTTGCTTACCTTTATAAGCCGGCAACAAAAACGATAAAGCTCGACTGGACCGGGACTGATTCAGCCGGCGTAGCTTACTACGATTACTAAAATCAACCGGTATTATTTCGTCTGCCCAATCTTCTTAAAAACTAAGGTAGCTCTGGGATTATCATTATAGTCGACAGGAAGCTTATAATTATCATAAATCTCGGTAAACACAATATACTCAGGAAAAGCGAACCACTCAGCCGTCCACTGTTGGCCGTCTTCTGAAACCGACCCTATAAATATATCTCTACTTTTTCCTTCCAGCGCTTGAGTTCCCATCTCGGCCCTGAAGTATTCCAGAACAATTTCTACAAGTAATTCGCGTGTTTCAGGCGCATATTGAACCGCCCACTGTCCTGCTTTGAACACACCCATGCCCTCTCGCTTCATTGGAACATTGGTTATCTGCCCGGGCTTTATGTTGACCCTTCCGATGGTATGTACCGCTGAGGAAATCCTCCCATTCTGCTCGAAGACTATTTGCCAGCCGTGCCTATCATTTCTCCATCTACCCATCAGAATTTCCGGGAACCGACCATCACCTGCAATGGTTACTTCGACAGCATTTTTGCTACGGCTGGCACTTTGACAGCTGCAGAATAGAAAAATCGATAAACCACAAAACAACAAAAGAAATAACTGTTTCATAAGTTAAACTCCAATTATCAGCAAAGATGCACTTGCTTTGCCGCAGGTTAGATGCTTCGTTTCCACCATCCGCAGTAACAGAGCTACTGCTGCGGAGGACGGGTCGCTCAGCATCACAATTTGAGATTTAGTAAGTTTTAGGAAACCCCAGCACAAATTACAACAAAAAAAGAGGCAAGTCAACAAGACCTGCCTCTTTAGTAACTACTTCTGTTGGCTCAAAGCCGGCGTCTTATTTGCGACGACGCAGCAGCAATCCACCAAGACCTAACAACAGCATCGTTGCCGGCTCAGGAACCTGGTGAATGGTTATCCTCTGTATCTCGGTCATCCAGTCGCTCGGGTACAGGATAACGGCCACATCGCCCAGCGCCGTGCACTGGAGATCAACCGCAAACTGCGTGCCCGCTACCGGCGGTGAAGTAATTCCGCCGACATTGAGCTCCCAGTTGTCAAGATAATCATACGCATCCGGAGTTGAAAAACCCATTTCGCCAATCCCAGTTTCGACCATAGTTTCCTCCAGCCAATTAGCCCTGGTAGAACGGTACCCCATACCAACATCATCTATGTCAGCCAATTCCAGGTATCCAGTCCAAGGCTCGGTATTGGCAGAGACGACACCAATCGTGATGATGTCGCCCACGCACAAGGTATATTCGGCGGGAGCAGGTGCTCCGTTGATCGACAGCGACAATTCGGCCAGCCCCGCCTGCGCAGCAGTAGCCAGACCTAAAACCAACATTAGAATTAACAATTTTTTCATCATCTCTTACTCCTTTCAAATTGCTTCAAAGTAGCAATATTCCAATTCAATTTTACTTCAAATTTAGCAAATTTAGCAATGCTTTGTCCTGGATGTCATTTATGGCTCCAGTGTTCCACCACAATCTCCTGGCACACCTGGACCTTTCGGCGGCTCTTTAACGAGGTAGTAAGCCACGAACCTGCTGAGGTCAGTCGCTCCGACTCGCCAGTACCCGGCCTTTGGGCTACCCTCTTGGTCATGGGCAAAGTCACAACAAATCCCGTTGGGGATCGAAGCAATACCCGGGCCTTTAGGCGGTTCCTTTACGAGGTAAGCGGTAACGAAGATACTCAAATCAGGAGCACCAACATACCAGTACCCAGCCTTTGGGCTGCCTTCCTTACCACCGTCAGCGTCGCCGTGACACTGGCGCGGATAGCACCAGCAGTCCGGCTTGCCGACAGCAACCCACTCGTCATAATCCGGGTGGTCGCTTGGGAAGCAATCAAGCGTAACTGAGATGCAAACCGGCAGATTTGTAGCTGCTTCGTTAGCATCTTCCAGTACCACGCTGCCACGGGTTGTATTGCCAGCAATGCACAGCTCGCAGTTCTCGGTGACCGTAACCTTGCAAAGCAAACCGCTAAGTGGCGGCTGGTTACCGTCCTCATACAGTGCGCCCATCTCGATGGTAATACCATTTGAATCAAGGCCAGGCTGCGTATCAGGATGGTCGTTGGGGTCGGCATCCGGCGTACCGTAATCATTGACATCGCCGTCAATGATTTCGATGGTGCCGGGGAAGATGCCGTAACCTTTGGCATCACTGGTGGACTCGCCAACATGGTAATCTGAGATGGCACTAATGACACCTGCATCGACCGTAATGTCCAGTGCGAACGCACTTACATTCGCATCCGACACATAGTTGATAGCCACCACCCCAGCGCCTTCATCAGTAGCAGTGATGGTGACAGCGGCCCATGCCGGGGCGGCAAGTAAAAGCACTGCCAGGATTAAACTAATCTTTCTCATAGTACAACCTTCCTTTCTTTTCTTCTTAGCAGAACCACACATTCTGCACCATCTTGGTTTTTTACCTCCTGCTTAACAAAACAACTTGCCTTTCGGCACGCCTGTTCAGTTTTTGGTACTTAAACACTAACAATTTAACTGTTGAACATAGCGTCCCCCGGTCAGCAGGAACAACCGGGCAGGTGTAATCACCTGTCGTACCTTAGTCTCCTCCTTTCCCGCCTTTCGGCGAAAATAGGTGCCTCAGTACTATAGGCACAGGTTTATGTTGGTGAAGATTAATTGTAATATAGCACAAACGTCTGGAAAAATCAAGCAAAATTGTAAAAAAATCGAAATTTTTCTATAATTTCCTGCTTTGCCTTCTCTCCTTTGCTGTTTGTTGACGTAAGTGCAGGCAAAAGCAATGCTTACAAGTTACTCCCGTCGAAGACAGCGGAAATATACCGTCAATCTGCGAGTCAATCAAGGGGAGAAGGCGAAAAAAGAGAAAAAAAACAAGATTTTGGATGTTAATTTAGGTGGTTTTGTATTTTCAAGCTGTTTTTATTGGCAAACCAGAACAATCCAGACACCAACACCCAATCTTGCTAAAATAATTTTTTAGCGATTTTTTAGTTCATATAGCAATTTTAATATCTCTGTGTTATTTTTGCGATTATGTATAACTTTTTGAGAGGCCGACTCGTGGCTGTGAGATTATGTCTGCTTGCGGCTGCTTTATCGTTAATCGCTATCGGAATAACAACTATCTATGCGGTTGGCCATCCGGCGGAAGCCGGCCCGGCCAGCCAAACTGAAGATTTGTGCACCTTGTGGGAAAAACAGCTCCTGTTTGCTGCGATTGGAGTGATTGGCTTGATAGCGGCTAATCTGGTTAACTACCGCCGGTTCGGAGCGGTAAGCTACTGGATATACGCCTTTGTGCTACTGCTTCTGGGCGTGTTACTTGTTGGCAGGTATGTAATAGAGCTTCCTTTTGTGCCGGAGATTAACGGTGCACATAGATGGATTAGATTTAAGATAGCAGGCAGGCATCTTCCAGCTGTGCAGCCATCGGAAATCTGTAAGCTGGTATATATACTTGCGCTGGCCTGGTATCTCCGCTACCGCAGTAATTACCGTAACTTTGGAGCTCTGATTGGGCCTTTCGCTCTAACGGTTATACCGATGATACTCATCCTGCTTGAGCCGGACCTGGGCACTGTGCTGCTGATGATGCCGATTTTGTTTATAATGTTGTTTGTAGCTGGTGCAAAGGTAAAACACCTGCTGATTATAGTACTTTTGGCACTTCTGGTAAGCCCAATGCTGTGGCACAAGATGCGGCCTTACCAGAGAACCAGAATGAGCAGTGTGCTTCTGCAAAATGGCTGGATTCGCGAAAAAGCTGAGCAATACCCGACGCTGGGCAAAATTCTTGTTGGCAGGAAATTCAGCTCAAAGCAGTGGAAGAACGACTGGGGCTATCATCTGATTCGCTCAAAATATGCGGTCGCCACCGGCGGAACGAACCGCGCCAAAGGATATGGCTTTCGGAAAGGGCCATTTATTAAATACAATTTTCTTCCTGCGAGGCACAACGACTTCATATTCGCTATCATCGCTCACCAGTGGGGCATCTGGGGCTATTTGGTTGTGTTGTCGCTTTACGCCATTATAGTTTGTTGCGGTTTGGAAATCGCGGGCAATAATACAGACCCGTTCGGTAGATTGCTTGCGGTCGGTATAATAGCAATGTTTACAATTCAGGTCATAGTCAACGTTAGTATGACAGTGGGGCTGATGCCAATTACGGGCCTGACTTTGCCGCTGGTAAGCTATGGCGGGTCGAGCTTGTTAGTTAGTATGGCTTCTATAGGATTGTTAAATAATGTCGGCAGGTGCCGGCCCTTCAGCGTGGCGCCAAAAGTGTAAAGTGTCTAAAGTGACACGAAGTGTCATTGCGAGGAGCGCAGCGACGTGGTAATCTCCTCGCTTAGATTTGAGATTGCTTCGCTCCTTCGACTTTGCTCCCTTCGGCAAGCTCAGGGCAGGCAGGACAGGTTCGCTCGCAATGACAAAATCTTTTTCTCACTTTAGCTTACTTTGAGTAACTAATGATAAAGGGCTTCAGACAAATTGCTTCTCTTACGGCGGTCAGCAGGGTCTTCGGATTTGCGCGTGATATAGCATACAGCCATTTCTTCGGTGCCAGTGCGCTGCTGGATGCGTGGGCTATTGCATTTAAGATTCCCAATCTCGCCAGGAGATTGTTTGGTGAAGGTGCGGCCTCGGCTTCATTGATTCCGGTATATAGCGAAGAACTTACAAACAGACCCGAACAGGCAAAACAGCTGATTAACACCGTAGTGACCGTTATATTTGTGCTATTGGCAGCGATAGTTTTGATTGGCCAGGGCGTTATTTGGGCATATTACAAATTCTTCAGCCCATCCGGTGAGACTAAACTGATTTTATCCCTCACGTCAATTATGCTGCCCTATATGCTGCTGGTTTGTGTAGTAGCGATACTGGCGGGTATTCTTAATGTGCACAGACATTTTGCTGCACCGGCTGCCGCCCCGATAGTGCTGAACATCTTCATCATCGCAAGTTTATTGCTAACCGGCTGGGTGTTTGAAATCAAGCCACAACAACAGGTCTTTTTCGTGGCTGTCGCTGTAGTAATAGCCGGGATTATGCAGATTGTGATACAAATCCCTCCTCTTCGTTCTGTCGGTGTTTCTATAAGACCGGCGTGGCAGATATATTCAGATAGTTTTAGAAAAATCATAATCCTGATGGGGCCGATGATATTGGGCCTGACGGTAACGCAGATAAATACTCTGGCCGACGACCTTATTGCGTGGTGGTTTTCCAGCTCAGCAGAAAAGGGGGCGTCCTTTGTCCTGCTGGGGACAGAAATAGCATATCCCCTGGCACGCGGCTCGGTATCACATCTTTATTATGCGCAGCGATTATATCAATTGCCCTTGGGTGTATTTGGGATATCGCTGGCTACGGCAATTTTCCCGGTGATGAGCTCTTACGCAGCAAAGAAAGATTTCACAGGACTGGGCAGGACAGTTTCGCAGGGCCTCCGCAGTTCTATCTTTATCGCGATACCTGCGACCATAGGACTGATAGCAATAGTCAGGCCGTTAGTTTCGGTTGCTTTTGAGCACGGCCAATTCGGCCAGGTCCGTGACGACACTTCAATGGTTGCCTGGACACTGCTTTTTTATGCGCTGGGATTGTGCGGCTATTTTGCCCAGCAGGTTGCCACCCGTGCGTTTTACTCAATGCAGGATTCCAAAACACCAATGCGAAGCGCAATGATAGCGGTTGGACTGAATATTGTTTTGAACCTGACTCTTATCTGGCCATTGGGAACAGGTGGATTAGCGCTTTCGACAGCAATTTGCTCATATTTGCAGGTTGTAATTATGGTCTGTGTCTTTCACCGGCGATTACGCAATGCGCAATACGCAATACGCAATACGATTTTTGAGGGACTGGGCCGGACGATAGTTAAAACAATTGCAGCGACACTATGTATGTCTGCCACGGTAGTAATTGCACTTTGGCTGTCAAAAAGCTGGGCTGATATCTTCAAGTTGCTTCTGACCGTTCCATCAGCGGCAGTAGTGTATTTTCTGGCAGCAAAATTATTACATATTGAGCTGCTGTCTCTTGTGACAGGCAGCGCACGGAGCAACAGAAAAAGTAATAATTGAGAACAAAATCGGGCTACGGCGGGCTCCGCCCCGACGAGTACGATTTTTTATACGATTTGATATTTGACAGCCGAGCACCAGAGTGATATAAGGGTCGAGCGCTAAAAAAGGGTGGTTAGACGACAAAAGTACGGAACTTCAATTAGCATTTTATATCTAAAGCAACAGGCAATATCCGCCCGATAATATGTTAGAGCAAGACATTGTGTAATTTGACTGGAGAGAAAAATGCTCAAAACTAAGTCTTTTTTAGTCTTTTTAGCACTTATTTTCTACTGTTTCCCTGGCTGGGCCCAAAGTTCAACCAAGCAAACAGGAGATTTAGCGGAGAACGCAATAGACTTTGGCACACCTGCGAAATCAGTGAGGTTGCAACAGCTATTCTCACCGTCTGTTGGCCAAAGATTTTACGAAATAGCTTATGAGCTGGCCAATTCTAAAAATACAGGAGCGGCCGTCTTCGACCCTGAGGCTCAGACCCAAAGGGAGGCCGAACAGGCAACTGTATTCTTAAGCGCCGCAATGAACTTAGGCAGCGAAGACAGCAATACCCGTTCACTACTGCTAAAGCTTGCCGGTCGACATTCAAGGCCAGACCACGCGGAGCTGGTGTTTTATACACTTGAGGACTATGTAAACGAATCTGCCGACCTTGAGGCGATAAGAACCGCAATCCGATATTTACTCGAAAAGTTAAACACTCGAGAGGAGCGAGAGATACTTCTTAAAGGGTTGTTAAAGAGCGTTGGTCGTAAAAACGCTGTTATACGCTCTGATTTGGAATGCCTACTTGGTCTGTTGATGGCTGAAAAGGCCGATTTCAAATCTGCCCAATTTTACCTTATACGGGCCTACAGCAACAATGAATATAATAAGCTGGCCTTTGCAAAGCTGACTGAATTTATACCCGATGAGATTGGCCCTGCAATATATTTTGGAAATCTAAAACTAATGTTACGCGAAAATCCAGTTGATATTGATGCCGCCATTGCCTTTGCTCAATATGCCGAGCAGCTCCAACTTTATGAGACAGCGGCGGAGGCCTACGAATATAGCGCCCGTGTATTCCGTTATCTCTATCCGTCCGAAGCATTGCCAGCTCGTATTTATCTGCCCTGGGCTGTCAGCTACTACAACACCGAACACAATCAGCACAAATGCCTGCAAATTGCTTCTGAGCTTCGGCAGGAAGGCCGATTTGACCTGCTACTCGAAGCTATAGCCGGCAAAGCTGCCCTAAAAATTGGCGATACCGGCGAAGCAGCCGAAATATTTCATGCCGCCGAGAATAAAGCACAACAGCTACTCGATGAGGGTCCACAAGACTATGAAAGGGAGCTGGGCATATTAGAGAGCTATTCTCAGCAAATCAGGCCCACGCAATTTGCATGGTTTTATTGCTTTGTCTTGCCGGACCCGCAAAAAGCACTTGTCTGGGCTAATAAGGCCTATGCGACTGAAATCGAATCGCCAGCGACAGCCGCTCTTTTAGCTTATTCGCTTGTAATGAATCAACAAATCGAATGGGCTAAGCCGCTTTTAGACAATTATCAACACAACCAAATCGCAGATTTAGCACTTGCTCAAGTTCAGTTAGCAGAAGGTCAAAAAACTTCAGCAATTAGAACGCTCAAGAGCGCACTCGCCAAAGACCCCGGGTCGCTGGCGGCAGAACGGTCTAAAGAGCTTCTCGCCGAGCAGGGAGCAGATTATGTCGCGCCGATTGACCCTGATAGTATATTGATTGTGTTAAAAGAGACTTTCGGCGAAAGGCTCGTTCCGGCATTTACTGCGCCCGAAGAGATGATTTCAGTTCAGTTTACTACGCGAGGCAACAACTTTTACTACGGCAGCGAAATCGAAGGCGCTGTTGCGATAAGGAATAATTCTACCGAGCCGTTAGTGATTAGTGACGAAGGACTATTTAAGGGCCATCTCAGAGTTGACGCCTGCGTTAGAGGTGATATAAGAAAAGAGATACCGGATTTGGTATCTACCAAGATGCGTACAGCATTGCTTGTCGAACCTGGCGGCAGTATCGTTAGTACTTTGCAGCTTGTTACGGGAGAATTGAGAGATATTTTGTTTGGCTATCCTCAGGCATCTTTAGATATAGAATTTACGCTTTATATCGACCCTGTAACCACTGCTGATGGCAAAATAAGCAACCGACTCACTCAGATAAAGCCGGTCAAGGTGTTCGTACAACGTCCAGGTGTCGAGCTTACCAGCAAATATCTTCGAAGCCGATTTACTTCAATCGTAAAAGGAAAAGCCGGCCAAAAAATCAAGACCGCACAGCTTTTCATTGGCCTGCTGATGGAACAACAAGCGTTGTCTAATCGTAAGCCCATTTATAGATATTTGTATGCCGACTGGATGCCGACAATGCTCAGGTCCGCGTTGATACATGAATCCGGATTACTGCGTAACCCTGCCGATGACGAGTGGGTTGTTAAGGTGCATACCATGGTTGATATGGTTTCGTTATCATTAGACCGGGAGATGACACGTGCAGTGGCGGATAATATGAATAACCCCAAATGGCCGGTTCGTATGATGGCTCTTTATCTGCTGGCAAAAACACCGGGCGACGAATTTAATAAAGTTTTGGATTGGGCGGCCAAATACGATTCAAGCGAATTCGTTCGTGATATGGCAATAGCCTTAGGTGCGGCCGAAGCGAAAGATACGCGACCAACCAACCGACCTGCCAGCACCAAACGAGCCAGGGATGCTATTACCTATTGAATAATAATGACAAAACCGGTGCTGACAGCTCTTCATTTCTATACGAGTGTCCTAAAATTTATGTTGTAATATTGGCATAATTTTGTAGCATTTCGTATTTTGATAATAAGTTACGAGTTTTTGAAGGGATTACACAGATGGCAGCTAAAGTGGATGAAGAAAAATGCAACGGCTGTGAAACGTGCGTGGAAGAATGTCCAAGCGATGCAATCAAAATGGTTGATGGCAAGGCAGTGGTCGATAGCGAGAGCTGCGTCGACTGCGGGGCTTGTATTGACGCCTGTCCTGAAGAAGCAATTAGTATGGAATAATCAGTAGCAAGAATTAAATATCAAAATACAAAACTAAGTAAGGGCCCCCCCGCTCCGCGGGAACCAAAGAATTGCTGCTTTGCAGCAATGGCATAACTTTAATTTTTCTTGGCCCCATCGTCTAGGTAGGTCTAGGACACCGGGTTTTCAACCCGGCAACAGGGGTTCGAATCCCCTTGGGGCTATTGTGGTTAAACCGCCATACCGGATACGGATGTCTCAAAGATTAAATTGTCGTCAACGACCCCCTGGATGCTTGCGCTATATTTTCTGCCCTTTTTGAATTTTGTGATATGGCCGAGCAGATATAATCGCTGCCCCGGCTCGACAACAGAACGAAACTTCGCTGAATCTATGCTGGTGAAGCCGATAAAACCCGGCTCTTCATAAATCTGTTTCACAAAAAAGCTCAATAGCTGTGCTGCCGCCTCAACCATTATCACGGCGGGCATCAACGGCCGAGATGGGATGTGACCCCGAACCCAAAACTCGTCATCGGTGACATCTTTATAGCCCAAAATGAGATATTTTTGCTTATCGAACCAGAGGACACCATCGAGCTGCTGCATCTCAAACCGCTGGGGATTTACCTTGCCGATATTTTCTTTTTCGAAGAGAGGTTTTACCGTCAGGTCTATTTGCGATAAATCAAACAATAATGGTGGCGGCATAATCGACCTCAATACGCAAACTTTCCGTGCTGTTGTATTGCGTTTGGTCTTGCGCAACAAGGCCATAGCCTGCTTCTACAGCGGCAGAAGCACTACGCACAAGACAATGCCAAAACAGCGCTTATGAATACGCGTGAGAGTTTATTGAGCTGACCTGATTTCCAGAATGCGGTTGCGAACGTTTTGGGCAGCCTGCTTGATAGTCTGCATTTGTTTGCGAACTCTCGTTCCTGCTGCCTTATTTCCGCCGCTGGCTTTCTCGATATCAGCTTCAGTTTCAGCAACCAGTGCTTTGAGGTCTTCGTACTCTTGCATCAAAGTAAACCTCCAAATCTTTGGGTTAAAATTGCTATTTTCAGCTTAAAATCGCTAAAAACTTAACTGCCTGTCGGTGTTTTGTCAAAGAAAAATGCTTTTTTTTGCAAAAAAACAGTATTTTTTTGCCACGAAGGCACGAGGACACAAATATTCGTTCATATTTTGTTCTTCTAAGTTGCGCATTTAGCGTTACTTATAGTTCTTCGCAGCCATTATTTGATTTTGCTGTTACGAATGTAGCTTTTTTGTCAATTCTGCGATTCTCTGGCCACGGCGTACGCACTGCTGGCGAACCCTCTGGTCGGGCTTGCCGATTGAAACAGGCCCGTAGTGGTCGCCCTGTGGGTCACCATGGATAACCATACCGGCGATTAGCATCGCTTCGATTATGCCCATAATGGTGGTTTCATTACCTCCACCAATATTTGCCGCACTGGAAAAAGCCGCACCGACCTTACCATCGAGCTGGCCGTGGAAACTGACCGCCTCATCAAACAACTGCTTGATTGGCCCAGCCATACTGCCGTAATAAGTTGGCGAACCCACCACTATCGCATCAAGCGCGAGCAAATCCTCTGCTTTTACCTTTTCAATTGATTTGCAGTCGGTTGGTAAATCCGCCTCGTTCATCGCCTTAGCGATAATCTCGGCCATCTCCTTTGTATTGCCGCTTCTTGAATAATAAACAACTATCCCCTTCGCCATCTTTGCTCCTTTCAATTTTGTCTGTGCTTTTACAGTAGTAACAGCCACCTTCCCTTTCTAATCAAGCAATCGTTTTTCACCAGTGATAGATTGTAGCTCTGAGATGTTCTGAGTTGCTTCCAAACAACCTATATATGTTCGTTCAGAATCCCTTAGGGCATAGTACTCAATGAGAACTTTTTGTTTCTCCTTTTCGGGGCCGATAGGCAGGTCAATCCAGAAGCGAGCTTTATCCCTTTTGCCCTCTTTCATTTCCTGCAGGATTTTCTCAACTTTATCAAGACTCTTTTTGGGATGGCAGTTACGAACATCTCTGCCGATAACAGCCGTAGGTCTCTTGAATATCCTTGTCTCGTGCTTATTCCATGCCAATACCTTATCGTTCTCATCAATAACAGAGAATTCGATAGGTATCGTTTCAAGAACTGCTTGCAATGTACCTTCAGGCAATTTTCCAATCATTTTTAAGTTTCTCCTTTCGCGTTAGCTCATGTCTCAACTGCGTGTTGATTCTTGGCCACTTTTCTCTTTGCTTTTCTTTAGCGGTTCTATTTCCATGCTGAAGCCGTCGGGGATTTTGAAATCGAAGACCTTTTGAGCTATTTTTTTATTAACCTTCGGCTTCAAGAATTTTATTTCGTAAATATCCTCTTCGGTGGAGACAGCAACTATTTTTGCCGGCAAATGTAATTTCTTATCAATCCAAAAATCTATGGTGGTATAGTCATCCTTATAAGCCGAGTCAGGCTTGACCTTCAAATGCAATTGAGCAAAATCCTCCACATTGCCCCCCTGCTGCTTAACTAAGTTTATTTCAAAGTCCTTTTTAAGGTCTTGGACTTTGCTAAAACCGATTATGGGTAAATTCCTACCGGCCAAATCAAAGACGTCCATTGGTTTATTTGGCTCAGCTAACTGGTGGCGTTTTACCGCCTTGGTTTGGTAGTCAATATGCGTAAGCCAGATGCCGTCGAAGATAAATTGCTCGATGTACTTCTGCTGTTTTTCATCATCTTGTTTGAGTGTTTGAAAATTTATCCTCAGCCGGGACTTTTCGCCGTTCTTTGCATAATACAGTACGCCCTTTCTGAGCGTCTGCGATTCAAGTAAAGGCTGGCTGAACTTGTACTCAACCTGCGTCTCGTAAGATTGAAGCTCATTGGTTTGTTCGCTTAATTGTTCAAGAATTGCCTCAACACAATTTACATCCTTTTGCGGCTGCTGTATATCCAAATGATTAGTGCTTGCACAAGCCCAACAAACTCCCGCTGTCACCAACAAAGTGAAAACAGCACTGCTTATCGTTTCTTTAACCATTATTTTCTCAATTTTTCATAAATTAACCGTTATTTTTGTTTTTGATAATCTGAATCACCTGGTCGATGTTTTCAATACAAAAATCTGCGTGCTCAGCAAATTCGTCAGCCTGAGCGTTATTAGTCAGCAGAACCGCAACAGCACCGGCTGATTTTGCACAGAGCAAATCGAAAAGATAATCGCCTACCAGCAGCGTTTCCCGCGGCTTGACGTCGAATTGGTTACATATTCGCAGCACACCAAAGGCCTCGGGCTTGATGGGGCCATCGTCTCTGCCCACAACAGCATCGAATTTCAAGCCGTGCTTTTTAGCGATAGCCAGTGCATTGCTTCGTCTATTCCTTGTCAATATCCCAATGGAAATAGCATCCTTGCGAAGCGATTCAATGGTTTCTTTCGCACCGGCATTGAGCTTTGATTCGATCACTGCCATTCTCTCGTGAGAATGTAGAGTTTGCTCTGCTTTTCTGCGTTGCTCTGGTGACATTTTCTGCATCGACTCCAGGACCGGCCCGGAATTTTTGTTCAACCCCATCTCTTCTCGAATGGCATCAAAGTCAAAATAGGGCTGGGTAATCGTGCCGTCCAAATCAAATATCACTGCTTTAATTGACATCACAAAGTACTTAAAGTGAGCTAAAGTGCCTAAAGTGAACTAAAGTGAAGAAATAATCCACAACCTTAGGCACTTTAGTCACTTTACACTTTAGTCACTTCTCATGATTCATGCTTTTCTTTTTCTGAGTAATTCAATAAAGTACCGCCCTGCCCGGCTTAAAATCTTGCCTTTGCGAATGATTATGCCTGTCGGCCTGACAAATTTTTCATTTGAAATGGGAATCGCCTTTATCGTCCCGCTGCCAACTTCTTGAAGTATTGCGGTCTCCGGTAGTATGCTCAGCCCCGAGTTTATCTCCACCGCACGTTTGATAGTTTCAATATTATCGAATTCCATCACCGGCCGAACCATAATATTGAAACGGTCTAAAATCCCGTCTATCCACACGCGTGTCGGAACACTTTTCTCAAAAGCAATGAATCTTTCAAATTGCAATTGATGAATATCAACCTGTGGCTGGCCAGATAACGGGTGCTTCGGGCTGCAGGCCAAGACCAGCGGCTCATTCTCAAAGTCATACACATCCAGCCGTTTGTCTTTTTTGGGAACTGCAACAAGGCCGATATCGATATCACCAGCTAAAACCAATTCATAAATCTTGACGGCACTGAGGTATTCGATATGGACATTAACATCTGGATAGCTGACCATAAATTTTTTCACATAATCCGGCAGAGTGTGCATACCGATACTGTAAATTGCTGCAATGTTTATTCTGCCGCCGGATGAGGCCTTCAAGGCATTTAGTTCGCTCTTTAATTGTTCATATCTGTCGAGCATGTCTTTGCAGGCCTTGTAAAGTAACTGGCCTGCCGTTGTAAGCTCAATGGGGCGTTTCTTTCGGTCGATTAGCTGGCACTTATGAACAAGCTCAAGCTGTGCAAGCTGCTGGGATATTGCTGATTGACTTAGAAAGTGCTTTTCAGCAGTTTTTGAAAAGCTCCTTAAATCTGCCAAATCACAGAATATCTTTAGCGTTTCTACATGCATTATAAGCTATCCTAATAAATTATATTATTTTTAATCTCTTGTTTTTAACTACTAAGATATGTTATTTTATCAAGTCGCAGTTATCAATGCAATTGTGTAATTTTGTTATTAGTTTAACTTATTGTAGCAGTCTTGCAGAGGTGAAATATTTAATTTTTTATGGAGGTCATTCAAATGACGACCAACACGATTATCCAGGCCGTTTACGAGCAAGTCTTGAAACGCAATCCAGGCGAGGTAGAGTTCCAGCAGGCGGTAAAAGAGGTTTTGGACTCTCTGGGGTCGGTACTGGAAAAACATCCGGAGTATGTCGATTCTAATATCCTTGACAGGATTGTCGAACCGGAAAGGCAGATAATGTTCCGTGTGCCCTGGCAGGACGATAAGGGCAACATTCATGTCAATCGCGGATTTAGGTTTGAATTTAACAGTGCAATCGGCCCATACAAAGGTGGGCTGAGATTTCATCCTACCGTAAATGCCAGCATCCTGAAATTCCTCGGATTCGAGCAGGTATTTAAGAACGCCCTTACTACACTGCCGATGGGCGGTGGCAAGGGCGGGTCAGATTTTAACCCCAAGAGCAGGAGCGATAACGAAGTTATGCGTTTCTGCCAGAGCTTTATGACCGAGCTTTTCCGCCATATCGGCCCAGACACTGACGTTCCTGCAGGCGATATTGGCGTCGGTGGGCGTGAAATCGGCTACCTGTTCGGCCAATACAAGCGCCTACGTAATGAATTTACCGGCGTGTTCACCGGTAAGGGATTGAACTGGGGCGGTTCACTCATTCGCCCAGAAGCAACCGGATATGGTTGTGTGTACTTCGCTGAAGAGATGCTAAAGACTCGAGGCGAGAACCTCAAAGGTAAGGTCTGTACTGTCTCCGGCTCTGGAAACGTTGCGCAATATACCGTAGAAAAACTCAACCAGCTTGGCGCAAAGGTGGTCAGTCTATCCGACTCCAATGGTACAATCTATGACCCTGACGGCATCGATGATAAAAAACTTGCCTTTGTACTTGAGCTGAAGAACGTCCGACGCGGACGTATCAAGGAATACACCAAGAAATTCAACGTTGAATATCTTGAGGGCAAGCGGCCCTGGGGTATTAAATGCGAGTGCGCCTTTCCGAGCGCGACCCAAAACGAAATCGATGGAAGTGATGCGAAAACACTTCTGAAGAATGGCTGCATTCTCGTTGCAGAAGGAGCCAACATGCCATGTACACCAGAGGCTATTGAACAATTCATCGCTAATAAAATTCTCTATGGTCCTGCCAAGGCCGCGAATGCCGGTGGCGTTGCTACTTCCGGTCTCGAAATGTCTCAGAACACGATGCGTATGTCCTGGAGCCGTGAAGAGGTCGATGAGAAACTACATAACATTATGATTGCCATTCACAAGCAGTGTTACGATGCTGCTGAAGAATATGGTCAGCCGGATAATCTTGTGATGGGAGCGAACATCGCTGGCTTCGTGAAAGTAGCCGATGCTATGCTTGACCATGGCCTTGTGTAAACCCCATTAGAAAGCTCGGGCAAAAGCGAAATACAATACATAAGATACTTAGGTATTGTGCTCCTTTTTCAGGAACAAAATTTGGTGAGAGAAAACCGCTAAACAGGCCGACTTTGCGAAAACCAAATCCCTTAAAGCTTCTCTGCCACAAGTCGCGGCAGTGTGGTCTTTATTCATAAAAATACCTAATATACTTAGGTATTGGCAATCAGCTTATTCATGTGCTTTGAAAAAGCAAGCCATTCGGTTCGGTTTGCAATAAGTAGCTGTTTGCCTTCTGCGGTGAGAAAATAGTATTTTCGCTTTCTGGCAGGTCCAGCAGGTTTCCATCTGCTTTTGATCAAACCCTCTTTTTCCATCTTGTGCAGGGCTGAATAAACAGCTGATTCGCGCCATTCAAAAAAGCCGCTGGTTTTCCGACGAGCTGTCCGGATAAGTTCGTAACCGTACATTTGCTGCTTTTCGAGCATTGAAAGGATTACAAATTTGATGCTCCCTTTTATAATCTGCTGATAGAACATCGGGCAATCGTTCCATTAAAAATAACAATGATTAATGATACCTAAGATAGTTAGGTATTTATTGAATGTCAAACATAAAATTGCTCTGTTTCGGGATGTTCCCTGGCCATCTCAAAACAAGCGTCTTTTTTTATTGAATCATCTTAAAAATGCCCTTACAATTCACTTATATGGAAAGGGATGTGGATATTAAAAAGGTTGTTCGCCAGCAGGCAGAGATGGAGCAGTTTTTTACTGGTGGATTTGCAATCAAGGGAAAGACGACTTCGCCATCCGAAACACAGCGGAAAGCCGATAACGCAGTTGTCGCAGAGGCAGAGGCGGCAGCAGGCCTTGAAAGAATCGCTGAAGAAGTTAGCCAATGCCGAAAATGCCCCTTAGGGTCATTGCGGACAAATGCAGTGCCGGGTGAGGGCCATCCGAACGCCCGCATTATGTTTGTCGGAGAAGCACCCGGGGCCGATGAAGATGCTCAGGGCCGACCCTTCGTCGGAAGAGCCGGCCGGCTGCTGGATAAGGTAATCGCGGCATGTGGGCTAAAACGAAGCGATGTCTTTATCGGTAATATCCTCAAGTGCCGCCCGCCGGAAAATCGCGACCCTGCCGCCGAGGAGATAATAGGCTGCCTGCCATATCTGCAAAGACAGATTGAGATAATAAACCCGGAGATTATTGTCGCTCTGGGTGCTCACGCCACGAGGACTTTATTAAACACCAATAAGTCAATTGGGCAATTGCGAGGCCAATTCCACGAATACTACGCTGGCCTCGGCAGGTCGCCTATAAAGCTTATGGCCACATATCACACTGCCTATCTACTGCGGAATTACTCGCAGGAGAACCGCCAAAGGGTCTGGGAGGACATGAAAAAGGTGCTCGCCGAACTCGGCCTGCCTATTCCTGAACACGGCAAAAAATAATCAATTTCGCTACGAAAACGCGTTTTTCAGAGCATAATTCGCTTGCAAGACATATCTTACAGGGCATTGTTGCGGTGAAAACCGCGTTTTCGGTTAAAAACCACCTATTCCAGCGAAAAATAAAAAAATTGGAGATTTTTTCGGACTTTATTGAAAAAATTCCTTGACAGAAGGATAAAGCGAGGGTAGGGTTAAATTAACTGGTACTTAAACAATTTAGGAAGAGGTTGTTTCTTTGTAAAAAGTTGCACAAGCGCTTATAGTGTTTTGCTGCGCTAGTGTATCAACAAGCTAAATCCTTAATGGAGGTATTAAGGATGATGAAGAAATTAATAATTCTGTGTATGGCTGTAACCCTGACGGCAGGGTCAATTGCTTTCGCAGATGATGTCATGATTCCACCCTGGCGTGGTGCAGATGGCAGCACCCATCAGTTATGGGAGTTTGGGACAGATGACCCTTTCCCGGCGCCTGATGTTGTTGATAATCCCTACGGCGACCCGCTCCTGCATGTGGATACACCACATGGTTGGAGCGATGGTATCTGGGCTTTGTCAGGCGAGATGGATATTTATCTTCCCAACCGGCCGGTAACTGGTGGGTGGAAAGAAATCTGGATTCAATTGACGTGGAAGCCGGGTTTAGATCCCGATCCTTTCTTGCCGGACCAACCGAATGTTGCCGTCACACCATTCGATCATATCACCATGTATCGCGATGACGATGGCCTTGGTGATGGCTGGATATATTCGCTTTACAGAATTGATTTGTGGCCGAATCCTCCCGAAGAGTGGATTGCCATTAAAGGTGATATCTTGGTTGACCAGTTGGTAATTGATACCATATGCATACCTGAGCCGGCGACGGTTTGTTTGCTTGGCTTGGGCGCATTGGCTCTGTTGAAAAAACGCAGGGTTTAAGCCAAAAAAATTAAAAGGATTTTTGGTTGCAAGCTACAAGCTTTGAGGGCTGTGGAGAATTCCACAGCCCTTTTTATTACCACCGCCTGGGCTAAACAGAACCCCGCGTAAAATGTTGGACTAAATGGATGATGTTACAGGCGAGACGCAGTGTAATCCGTTTGCGCTGGTACTCCACTTCCCGTCCATACCTTTATTGCTGCTCGGCTATTGCCTTGCAGAATGCAAGACACGAGCCGGTTGCTTTTTCATCTTATCCTATGATTCTTTTTACCTTTTTAAGCAATTCTTCCGAGTCGAATGGTTTTAGTATAAAGTCGTTGGCTCCAAGTTCTTTTGCCTTCTCGGCAACCGTAATATCCAATGTTGCTGTAAATAAGATAATGGGCATATGTTTTAGCCCTTCATCGTTTTTGAGCTCTTTGCAAACTTCAAACGCATCCATACCGGGTAAACATGAATCCAGCAGCACTAAATCGGGTCTTTCAGCCCGTATCGAATCGAGCCCCTCTTGCCCGTCAACCGCTGTTATAATTCCATATCCGGCTTTTTCTAACCTGAACGCTACGAGCTCAAGAACATCCAGCTCATCATCAACAATCAGGATTCTCTTCGCCATGTTTTTACCCTTTCCTTAGTAGGCAACACGAAATGAAAGCTTGTCCCTTTACCGGGTTCTGATTCTGCCCAAATCTCTCCTTTGTGTTGCTCGATGATTTTTTTACAAATTGAAAGTCCCAGACCCGTCGAACCCTTTTTCCTCTCTAACTGTTCAAATTCCTTAAATAGTCTGGGCATGTCCTCTTTCTTAATTCCACAACCGGTATCGGAAACAGAAATCTGGATTGTATGGTCGTTTTTGCTTGTGGTGATTGCGATGCCTCCTTTTTCTGTAAACTTTATGGCATTATGAACTATGTTTGTCAGAACTTGATTAATCTGATCACTATCAAGCTTTACTTTAGGTAAGCTGTCCTCAAGTTTAATAGAGAAATCTAACTTTTTCTCCTTTGCCGGATGAGCCATCATCCCATAAACATCTCTGGCAATTTCATTTACATCTTTGGGCTTCATATCGAAATTTGCCTTGCCGGACATAAGTTTCTGGAAGGTAAGAACTTCATTGATAAGTTTGGCAAGTCTGTCCACGTTTCTCTTTGAAACATTCAATAGCTCCTCTTGTTCTTCATTAATTTCCCCTGCTAATCGATCTGCAATAAAGTCAATTGCCATTTTCACGGCCGTCAAAGGTACGCGCAGCTCATGTGTGACCATAGATACAAATTGTGATTTCGTCTTCATTGCTTTTTCCAGCTTCTCTTCTGTCCGTTTGCGCTCGGAAATTTCTTTGTTGAGTTCATCTACTAAGGTATTGGCCTTCATCAGCTTTTTGGCCCCCCTACCGAATGCCCGTGAGAGCTGGCCAATTTCATCTTTTGCCTCTGTTTCTATTTTATAATCCAGTTCATCACCGGTGCTTATTATATTAGCTCCTTTGTTTAGCACTTTAAGCGGCTTTACTATTGACCTTGTTGTAAAAAATGTAATAACGACAGTTAAAATTACACCCAAAACGGTGGCGAGTAAAGTAAGCCGGATATCAAGAGTATATGCTTTGCCGACGGCCTCTTCGGCTTTGGCCAATTTTCCCATCTGAGTCGCCCTGTATTTCCGGAGTTGTTCTAACAGAGTTCTCCTTACGGGATGCAGTTTTTCCGTTTTTGTTTTTAATAATTCACCGTTACTTACTCCCTGGTCTTTTGCATTAATAATGTCTGAACCTACTGAAACGAAGGTCTTTATTTTTGCAATTAACTCCTCGGCTGTTTCGTGTTCATCGGTGCTCATATATGTTTGATTTGCTAAGTACTGCGGTCCAGCCCTTTTAAGGTGCGCAAGCGCATATTGTGCATTTTCTTTCTCCTGGGTTTTTCCTTGAATCAAATATTCCATAATTGCATGATCCGCATCACCAACTGCGCTATCCACCTTATTCATCAGAATTGCGCGTGGAACAGCAACATTTTTTAGCGCTTTAAGCTTTTCATGTGTCCTTCTGGAAACGCCTGAACAGAAAAGGAGGGTCAGCAGTATTAATAAAACTACAAGCAAAAAGCCCGTCGCTAATTTTGTTCCTACCTTCACTTTTTACCCTCTCAATTTATAGGGCTGCCGAACATACCCAGCTGGCCTTATCCTATAGTGTTTTTTACCTTATTAAACAATTCTTCCGGCTCGAATGGTTTTATTATGTAGTCGTCGGCTTCAACTCCCTCCGTCTCCGCAGCAGCTTTTGCATCTACGGTAGCCGTAAACAAAATAATAGGTATATGTCTTATCCCTTCATCGTTCTTGACCTGTTCGTAGACTTCAGGGCCGTCCACAACAGGTAAACGCAAATCCAGCAGCACTAAGTCGGGTCTTTCAGCCCGTATCAAATCGAGCCCCTCTTGTCCGTCAACTGCTGTTCGAATTTCATACCCGGCTTTTTCTAACCTGAACGCTACGAGTTCAAGAACATCCGGCTCATCCTCAACAATCAGGATTCTCTTCGCCATGTTTTTCGTCGCTCCTTGATAGGTAATACAAAGTGAAAGGTCGTTCCCTTATCGAGTTCTGATTCTGCCCAGATTTTTCCTCTGTGTTGCTCGATTATTTCTTTAGAAATAGCAAGCCCAAGTCCGGTTCCGCCTGTCTTTCTTGCCCCACCTTTCGCTAATTGTTCAAATCGACGAAATACTCTCGGCATGTCCTCTTGCCCGATTCCACAGCCGGTATCTGACACTGAAACCAGAATTATGTTTTCTCCTTTGTTTGTTGCAATTGTGATGCTTCCTTTGTCTGTAAACTTTATGGCATTATTAACCAGATTTGCTAAAACCTGAGTAATTTTGTCACTATCAAATGACACTTTGGGCAGGCTGTCTTCAAGTTGAAGGGACAAATCTAACCCTTTTCCATTCACCAGTGGGAGCATTGTCTTATGAACCTCTCTAACAACCCCATTTATATTATTTTCCTGCATGTTAAATTTCATCTTGCCGACACTGAGCTTTTGAAAATCCAAAACATCGTTAATCAGTCTTGTCAGTCTATCTACGTTTCTTTTTGCGATATCT
>Ga0307432_1000413_pt1 | contig 33684 bp, 41 predicted proteins | sample SalMarWE160150MG_FD_202158 | JGI IMG/M metagenome (GOLD analysis project Ga0307432, IMG submission 202158) | Salt marsh sediment microbial communities from the Plum Island Ecosystem LTER, Massachusetts, United States - WE1603-150 | ecosystem: Environmental > Aquatic > Marine > Intertidal zone >...
CAGCCACTTGGAATTACGAAATTCGATGACGATCGGCAGGTCTCGCAGACGTTCCACAGAGGTATCCAGATAGCGGAGGTTTTCAGTGTTGAATCTAAAGCTGTAGGGGAATTGGGCGAGCACGCAACCCAGCTTCCCCCTATCGACCAGCGGGACGAGCAGCTCACGGAAAGCCTTAAAAACCGCTTCATTGTCTCGCTGCTCATGGGTCATACGCTGATTTGCCTTGAAAACAAAAAGGAAGCCCTCCCCAGCTTTATCGACCATAGACTCTATAGTCGATGCTTTGGGTAAGGCGTAGTATGTGGAATTGACTTCGCAAATGTTGAATTCACGGGCATAATATACCAGCCATTCTCTATTGGGCATACCCTGTGGATAGAAAGGCCCTACCCAATCGTTATAGCTAAACCCGGAGGTGCCAAAGTAAATCATGATGTCAGTCTATCATATCGGCCTCAAGTGGACAAATACTAGCTTGTTATGATGGATGGGGATGCTTCACCCTCTCCCTTCGGCATCCTTCCGCAGAAGGACAGGACAGGCCCTAGCCTTCCCCTCGACAGTCTCCAGAGGCGACTCGCCTTGGCGAGAGTCGAGTCTTCGACCTCAAGGGGGAGGGGGTAGGTTGGAGCCCTTCCGCTGAAGGGCTCCAACCGGGCCTAGAGCATCTGCTCTAGGCTAACCTGTACCTGTATTTGTAGGCGCCTGATGAATCAGGCAACTACAATAATTGATGGTCGAGCGTGGGAACAGAAACAAGGAGAGTCCGGTCGGGGCTTCCCTCTGGCAGAGGCCAGGGGGTGTTACCCAGAGATACATGTCAGTGCGGCTGGGCAGCAAAAAATGGCAGCCATATCGGGGGAAAGGTTCTCTTGCATAGGGTGTTGACATATGGCCCCATTTGTGGTACATTTAGGTATGAATGAAGGGTGTTACCTGAAGGGAGGACAATCGATGGTTTCGAAAGTGACGGTGTGCCTACCAGATGAACTGCTCCGATTTGCCGATGACTCAGCTCAGAGACAGCGTACCAGTCGAAGCGCCTTCATTGCACGGCTCCTGAAGAAGGAGGCCGAGCTCGAAGAGGAACTCCTGATGGCCCAGGGTTATATCGCGATGGCTCGAGAACGCCAAGCGTTCGCAGAGAGCGCAGTGCCTCTGGCAAGCGAAATGCTGCCACCGTGGGAGTGAAATGCCCGTCAAGCGTGGAGAAGTATATTGGTTGGACTGGAGCCCAGGACGAGGTAGCGAGCAGGCTGGTCGGCGGCCAGCTCTCGTGATTCAGAATGACATAGGCAATAAGTACAGCGTGACAACCATCGTCGCCTCTCTTACTACTGCCCAAGTCAAACTATACCCCGTCATCGTGCCCGTCACTGCCATGGAAAGTGGACTGCCTAAGGACAGCTATATTGACCTCGGTGCAATAATGACCATTTGGACGGACAGACTGGAGAGGAAGTGTGGGGAACTCTCCGCCGAGAAGATGGCTGAGGTAAACGTCGCAATCAAAAAGAGCTTGGCGCTAGATTGAGACGCACCATACCGCAAGGCATCGGAATAGAGTAATGGAGATGAAGGGAACTATAGGTATTGCGCTGTCATTCTTCATCGGCTTCGGTCTCGTGCTGGGCTGCGACCCCGTCACTGCTTTTGCGCAAGCTGTTTTCCCAGTAGTCGAGAGCCTCCAGCACGGTTGGGGCTACTTGATTCTCGCAATACCGATCGTAGGTCTAGTAGCACTATTCCTGCAGGCGAGCAAGGAGGGACTCGTCTATCTGGTCTTGGTCGCCGCCGCATTCATTGGGGGTATGATCTTCGCCTACCACGCCAGCGCATAGGTGTCCAAACGGCAAGTATTGCTAGTTCACACTTGAGGCACATCTGTCAACTCTGATTCAATGCTATTCACTATTTGAGTATGTACCTCTATACATTCAGGTCATCCTCTTGCAAGAGAACCGGGACAAAATATTGATTGACAAAAGAAAACCGCTTATACTACAGCTTGTATTAAGGGAAAGGAGGGGGTTCTTATGGCGGAAGAAGAGATTGGTCAGGTTATGGATTTCTTCGCCAGGCCGGTTGTGGCAGGGATCGACCTCACTGCCTCGGTCAAGGCCGGGGACAAGATCCACATCAAGGGTGCTACCACCGATATGGAGCTTACCGTAGAGTCGATGCAAATAGATAACGTAGATGTTCGGGAAGCCAAAGCAGGAGATGAGATCGGTATCAAGGTCTCCGACCGAGTGAGACGAGGCGACAGAGTCTACAAGGTTACCGAGTAATTGACCGGCTCAGGTTCGCCATCTCGATGGCGCTTACCGCTGCATCAAAGCCAGCGTTCCCCATCTTTGTTCCCGCCCGCTCGATGGCCTGCTCCAGAGTGTCCGCGGTGATTACACCATAGATCACCGGCATACCTGTCTGTAAACTTACCTGTGCAACTCCCTTGGTTACCTCGGAGGCAATGTACTCAAAGTGAGGTGTTCCACCTCTTATCACCGCCCCAAGACAGATGATAGCAGCATACTTTCCCGATTCTGCCATCTTCTTGGCAATAAGCGGGATCTCGAAGGCGCCCGGGGTGCGGGCAACTTCAATATCGTCCTCCTTGACCCCGTGACGCACTAGAGCATCCTGAGCCCCCTCTAAGAGCCTCGTGGCAATGAACTCGTTGAAGCGGGAGAGCACAATCCCAAACCTCAGGCCTTCGCCTAGAAGCGTGCCTTCATAGCTTTTGCTCAATGCTTCATCCTCCTTTCACAGGCAAGTCTAGCCGCCAAAAATCTCATCGCTGCTCTTGCCGAAGGCGGCATGAAGGTCGAAACGGACTGAGCCAACGGCAGCCTTCCCTCTCACCGCATCAGCAATCTTACCCGTCATGCTGTGGCCAAAACCGCCGCATAGTTCAATTACGCTACATCCTTGGTCTGCCAGTTGCTTGGCCATGTCAATAGCCTGATTCATATTGGCAACAAACAGAACGACAAACTCAACAAGTCCGGTTTCCAACGTGCAACGATGCTTTTCAGGGTCGGCATCGGGCACCAGGGCCATAAAGGCCATTTTCGCTGCTGGTGACATTTTACGCCTCCTTTTTCCAGTTTCTAGTCCACCGTCTGCTCTATCTCCAGAAGATGGCCCAGCTTGGACTGCTTTGTCTTCAGGTAGTCGATGTTCAGCGGGTTCGGTTTGCAGACGATGGGCAATGTCTCCACAACCCTGAGCCCATAGCCTTCAAGCCCCACCACCTTCTTGGGATTGTTGGTGAGGAGTCGAATGTTGGTAAGACCGAGGTCAACCAATATCTGGGCACCAATGCCGTAGTCGCGAAGGTCGGCGGGGAAGCCCAGCGACTCATTGGCCTCCACGGTGTCCAGTCCATTATCCTGGAGGGCATAGGCCCGGATCTTGTTGTGCAGTCCTATGCCTCTCCCCTCCTGCCTCATATAGAGGAGAACCCCTCTTCCCTCATCGGCGATAGCCTGCATCGCCAGGTCGATTTGTTCGCCACAATCGCACCTCAAGCTACCGAAGACATCTCCAGTCAGGCACTCGCTATGCACCCGAACCAGCACTGGCTCTTCTCCCGATATGTCTCCTTTTACCAAAGCAACGTGCTGGTCGGGGTCGGTCACACTCTTGTAGGCTATGGCAGTAAAATCGCCATACCTCGTTGGCAAACTCGCCTCGGCTACACGCTTTACCAGCTTTTCGGTTCTCCTTCGATAGGCGATGAGATCGGCGACAGTCACTATTTTCAGCCCGTGTTGCTGGGCTACCACCTCAAGCTGGGGAAGGCGTGCCATGGTTCCATCCTCGTTCATGACCTCGCAGATGACCCCCGCAGGGTACAGCCCAGCTAGCCTCACCAGGTCCACAATAGCCTCCGTCTGTCCCGCCCTGACCAGCACTCCCCCGTCCTTGGCACGCAACGGAAAGGTGTGCCCCGGCGAGACAAAGTCCTGAGGTTTGGAAGCCGGGTCGACCACCGATTTGATAGTGGCCGCACGGTCATGCGCCGAGATACCCGTGGTAACCTTCTGCTTTGCTTCAATGGATACAGTAAAGGCAGTTTCGAACCTTGAGGTATTCTTCTGAACCATCATCGGGATTCTGAGTTCATCCAGCCTCTCTCCGATGACAGGCGTACAGATCAACCCGCGGCCATATTTTGCCATGAAATTGATGGCCGCAGGGGTGACCTTCTCGGCCGCCATGGCGAGGTCGCCCTCATTCTCACGGTCCTCATCATCGACGATGATGACCATCTTTCCAGCTTTGATATCCTCGATTGCCTCTGGTATTGTTGCTAGCCTCATATTATCCCCTCCAAATTATCGTCGTGGCGTGGAAAGGAAGCCATGCTCAGCTAAGAACTCCTCGGTTATCGCCGTGCCTGCTTCCCCACTAAGTCGCTCCACGTATTTTGCAATGATGTCCACCTCTAAATTTACCACATCCCCCGGTCTCTTGCCGACGAGGTTGGTAGTCTGCTGCGTATAGACCACCAACGAGACATCGAAATAACTGTTGATACATTCTACCACAGTGAGGCTAACTCCATCGACAGCGATAAAGCCTTTGCGAACTATATACCTCATTATCTCCTGAGGGGCTTCGAATCTTACCAGAATAGCATCTTCCTCTGGCGTTGCTGATATAACCCTTCCCATATCATCGATATGGCCCTGGACGAAGTGTCCTCCCAGGCGACCGCTAACGTCAAGGGCGCGCTCCAGGTTCACCTTGTCGCTGGGCTGGAGAATACCCAGGTTGGTGCGCCTTAGAGTCTCAGGCATTACATCTACAGAAAAGAAGTCTTCAGAAATCTCGGTTACAGTGAGGCAGGCTCCATTTATCGAGATGCTATCGCCTTTTTTCGTATCCTCAGTGACCTTGGTGGCGGAAATCGTAAGTTTGCCGGGGTGTGCTGCCCTGACAGTCCCTACCTCTTCCACTATTCCGGTAAACATTTCTTCGCCCTCTGATTACAATTGAACACTGTCGCCGTAGCGCATCCCATCATGTAGCTCAACGTAGACATCAGCGATGCCCGCGAAGGGACAGTCCACAGCTAGCCCATAGGCTGTTATTCAATAACAGTGGAATTGATGATAGTATCAAAGGTATCCTTAAATGTGTTGTAATCTTCCTCATTGGCGGTACATACGATAAAATAGGCTGTGGTGTCGACGATAAAAATAGCCGCTCTCATCGTTACTGTTATTTCCTCATTGGAGAGGGTGAGCACCAGTTCATATCCTGCCCGATTATTGACTTCAATCGGCCCCTCACTGAGGATGATCGCCCCTGCCGCTATAGCGCCATCCTTACTCTCCATCACATATGCCTCCAGAGTGGTGTTTGAAGAAACCGATTCGACCCCGATTGCAACATCTGTCTTGTTCCCGGGATCGCCGATGGTCACCGCACTGGCGGTCTCCATCAACATCACCCAACCTTCGGGATGACCCACGCTACAACCAAAATCATCGTTGTGGTACCACACATACCCTGAAGGCAGGGTTGGCTGCCCCTCTGTCGCTGGGCAACAGGCAACCGTCACCGTAGTTACTACCAGAGCTAACAGAGCTATAATGACAACATTCCTCTTCATGTTACTCCATTTCGGTGTTTTTCTTCTCGAAATCCTTATAGTACTTGCTGGCCGTCGCCTCGGTCTGCCCCTGGTATTTGCTACCCAGACTCTCATCTCCATATAGTCTTCCCGCAGCAGAGGTGAGGCGAACAAACGATATCTGACCGATTTTCATCCCATAATAGAGGGTAACGGGCAGCTTTGCCACATTGGATAGCTCCAGCGTCAAGTGCCCTTGCCAACCAGGGTCAACATAGCCCGCAGTGGAGTGAATGAGAAGCCCAATGCGCCCCAGGGAGCTTTTCCCCTCCAGCCGACCGACTATATCATCAGGTAGGGCTATATCCTCAACGGTGCTTCCGAGGACGAACTCACCAGGCGGTAAAAGGAAAGGCTCATCCCCTTCTATCTCAACCAGCTCGGTCAAATCATCCTGGCTCTGTTTTACATCGACATAAAAGGGGGAGCGCCATGTTCTGAAGACGAGGAGCTTTCTGTCAAGGTGAACATCGACGCTGGCAGGCTGGATGCAAGACAGGTCTAGAGGCTCTATGACAATTCTGCCCTTATCGATCTCTTCCTTGATCGTTCTGTCACTCAGAACCATATTGAAACCGCCTTTTTCGCATTCTATCACCTCACCTGGCAAAGCGCAATATAAGGTGAGAGCCCTTAATCCGTGGATTCTCCTTGAGGACCGAGGGAGTCCTCTCCCTCAGCTTTCGTGAAGGAAAGGATTCCTTCACGCCTCCCAAAAAACCAGCTAATAAACGAGTCTTTTGAATCTGTACTTATGGATTAACGAGAGCCCCGATACATCGGGGCCCTCACTAGCCCTGTTGAGCATCCTACTGGATGGCAAAGGCCATTTGAACCGTGAGAGTTATCTCAGTTTCTCCCGGGCTGATAGAGGTGGGGACTCGCTCCGCCTCCATCGCCCCCATCCCATAGTCCTGGTAGATGGGGAAAAAGCCGCCGCTCTCCGAGATGTAGAATGGACTTCCCAGATGTACGCCGGCAAAACTGGCTAACTGCTGGGCCTTGGATCTGGCATTGGCTATGGCCTGCGCCCTGGCCTCGCCTTCGTAGGTCGAAGGATCGTCCACGGTAAAGCTTACCCCATGAATTCGGATGAGGTCTCCGCCCGCCTTTGCTGCTGCATCGATAATCTGGCCGGTGGCCTCGACGTCCCTGATCGTAACGGTCAACATATTGGTCACCCGGTAGCCGATTAAAACTTCATAATCGTCCTCTATCCAGCTTTTCATCGGATAGTCGAAATCTACCCACTCTTTTATCGGATAGATATCGAACCACTGCGTTTTGATGTCATTCTCAGCAACCCCATTGGCATGCAGCGAAGTGATTATTCGGTCCATGGCCGCAGCAGCTTCATCCATCGCCTGCTCCACCGTTGATGCCTCAGCTTCGACACCCATGTTGAGGATGGCGACGTCGGGAATAACGGTTACCTTCCCCTGACCACTCACCCATATTCCCGTCGACTGCGAATTGTAGACCACCTGCTCACTTGACAGATTTTGAGTGTTTGTTTCGTAAGGTACGGTAACAGAGGCGCTGGCGCCTGTCGATGAAACATAACCGATTGTCCCCAACAAAGCGACCCCGACAAGCAAACCTACCACCAGCAATATAACGTTCTTCATCCTAAGCCTCCTTCATGCGCTTACGCCGAATACAGACAACCGCGGCGATAGCAACCAACGATACCAATCCGCCGAGCACTAATGACTTTTTCATTCTGTCTACCTCCATATAAGCAAGGCTGCTTTATTTTGATTCCTTGTTCAACTTTAGACATTTTAGGAATGCTTCAACCCCAAGTAGCGCGACCCTTCAGGGTCGCATTAAGCGAGGCTAAAGCCTCGCGCTACATTTTCAAACAGCCCTCTAAGAATTGGCTTTAGTGATGTGAACGTTATAGATTGCCTTCTCAATATAGCCCTCTTCCCAGCTTCTCTCATATACCATCGTGATTACAGTATCGCCCTCTTGTAGCGCCTGAAACTCAAAACTCTCAACACCACCTGCGCCAATAAGGTCTGAGGATGGCTCATATTCGGTGTCTGCCAGCTCGAGATACTCCGGATCGAAATGAGCCGACCACGCGTAGCCTGTGGTGGGATTGGAGTCCAGTGAGAAACTGAAGCTATCACCGACCGCTACCTCGGTTACCTCGCCCCCTACACTCGAGGTGCAACCCAACATCCCCGACAAGGCAAGCGCAGCAACCAGACCAATAGCTACAAACAGCATCTTCTTCACTTTGGCACCTCCTGTGTTAACTTTCATTAGCACTTGGGTTAACTCTTTAGGGTCTTTTCAGACCCTCTCCTCTCCTTCTTTTTTGCCACAAGATAACCGTCGTACCCCCTAACACTACCACCACTCCTATCAAGGCCAATTCGACAGAGCGCACTGGCCAGGTGGATTCCGAGGCGTTTAAGGCCTCTGGCTGTACATCTGACGCATCTGGTGCCTCAAGGGCTTCTCCACCCGTGGGGGTATATGTTGTGACGTTTTCCTGTCGAAAGGCTTTGTCTTCAGCAGGCCCAGCCCCGATGAAATTGAGTGCATCGCTGGTGAAGACAAATGCCAGCAGCAATACAGCAACGGCGGTGGCAACGCGCAGCGCCCGTAGCGCAACGGGGTATCTTCGCGGCGCCCTTGCGGCGATAGTGAAAGAACGTCGCGGTGCAGCCATCGGCACCCGATGAAGCAGGCTCACCACCGCCCTGAGTGACTCAAGTTCACGACGGCAAGCATCGCACTCCTCGATGTGGCGTTCTATCCTCTCCATCTCAGAGGGGCTAAGCTGTCCATCGATATACGGGGAAAGCATCCCCTTCAGTTTTTTGCACTCTCTCTTTCTGTTAAACATCTCTCTAATAATAAAGACGAAATCTCTAGGGGAAAAGTTCCATATGTTTCTTCAGATGCTCGCGAAGCCGGGCCCTTCCCCGGCTGATTCTGGACTTCACCGTGCCGAGGGAGCTAGCGGTAGCCTGGGCGATCTCCTCATAATCGAGCCCCATGATGTCACGAAGAATGACTGCCAGCCGTTGATCGGCAGGGAGACTGGCCAAAGCGCGCCTGATCTCCTCCCCCAGCTCCTGATTTATAGCATACTGTTCAGGGGATATGGCACGCCGATCTTCTAATTCGAGATCAAGCGGCAGGGCGTCGAGGGAGCTGGCAGGGCGACGGCGAAGTAGGCGAAGCTGGTCACGGCATGCATTGGCAGCAATACGAAACAGCCATGCCTTGAAATTACCTCCCTTGAACCTGCCTATACCTTTAAAAGCGGAGATAAAGGCACCTTGAGTGACATCCTCAGCATCGTGGGTGTTGCCCAGCATCCTCAAACAGAGGTTATATACCTGCCGTTGATACCTCTCGACAAGCTGATTAAAGCAGTCAAGGTCGCCACCTTTGCTGCACTTTACGAGCTCTTCTTCTTCCATCGAGCACATTCTATCAGAAATTACCCTCTCCTCCAATCAAACACGCATGCGTGGATACCCACCAACGAATCATGTAAATGGTCTGAGGCGTGAAGGAATCCTTCCTTCACGGAAAAGCTGAGGGAGAGGACTCCCTCAGCCCTCATGAAGTCTATTCTCGGAGCAAAGGTGGAAGATAGCCTACAGGTAGGGTATAATAGCTAACCAAGAGAAAAGATGTCTACACTTCGTGATGTTATAATAACACTCTTGTTAGCGCTGTGTATCTTCTTCGCAGTTCAAGTTACAATTCAGAGCTGCCAGGTTGACGGGGAGTCCATGGAGCCCAGCTTTGAGGAGGCTCAACGCCTGTTGGTTATTAAGGCGGTTTATTGGTTCGGTGACCCTCAGCGTGGTGATGTAATCATTTTTCACTCCGTGGAAAACTCTGATCAGAACCTCATAAAGAGGGTGATTGCTCTGCCCGGGGAAACGGTGGAGATAACGGACGGCACAGTTTATGTCGATGGCACGCCGCTCGAGGAGCCTTATATTGCAGAGCCTCCCAGTAGTGATTACCCTTCCACGCAGGTGCCGGAGGGCTATTACTTCGTCATGGGCGACAACCGTAATCACAGCAACGATTCTCGTAGCTGGGGAGTGCTGCCTAACGAAAACATCATCGGAAAGGTATGGCTCTGCTACTGGCCGTTCAGCGATTGGCATCTCATCCCAAGCTACTCCTATGCCCAACAGTGATCGCTCTTGGCGAGGGCAAAGCCTCAGGCTACTATTGTACATTACCGAGACCCTTCACGCCGCTCAGTGTAATAGGCCAAGTTGTCCTGCTGAGTGAAGCGAAAAATCTGGGTGGGATAGGTTGAAAGGAGCCCTTTTGTCACGAGAGGTTGAGGGCATTTTTAGGGAGGCAGGCGCGATTCTGGAGGGGCATTTCGAGCTCGCCTCAGGCTTGCACTCGCCTGTCTATTGGGAGAAGTTCAGGGTGCTGAGCTCTCCACACCACACCGAGAGGCTCTGCAAGATGATTGCCCAACACTTCGAAGGAGCAGCGGTCGAGGTGGTGACTGGACCCACATTGGGGGGCATCATCATCGCCTTCGAAGTTGCAAGGCAACTGGGAGTTAGGAGCATCTATGCGGAGCGAGTGGGTGATGGTAGAGACTTCAGACGCGGATTCTCCATCAATCATGGGGAAAGAGTGCTCGTTGTTGACGATGTATTGACCACGGGAACATCCACCCTTGAGGTAATCAAGGCAGTCAAGAGACATGGCGGCGAAATCGCTGGGGTGGGAGTACTGGTTGACCGTTCATCAGGAGGAGTCACCGATATAGAAGGATACCCTGTTTTCAGTTGCCATCAGGTTTCCACCCCCACCTATGCCCCTGATGAGTGCCCGCTTTGCGCTCAGGGGATTCCTCTCACCAAGCTAGGCTCTTCCTAGGCGCTCTGAGACTTATAAAGATCGTTATCACACTACACTTTGAAGCCTATCCAGAGAACTTGGCAAACACTCATAGGCTGGTGGCACCAACGAATCATGGCTGCGAAGCAGGTTGCAAATTGACTGAGCTATATGCGGCTAGTGGTGATGTGCCACATACCGTTCGTGGTGACGTGCAAGATACCGTTCGTGATGATGTGCCTGATACCGTTCGTGGTGACGTGCAAAATACCGTTCGTGATGATGTGCCTGATACCGTTCGTGGTGAGCCTGTCGAACCATGAACAGCCCTTCGACAAGCTCAGGGTGAACGGAATAAGTTTAATTTCGGATCAAAACAAGATAGCCTGGAGCAGATGCTCCAACCTACCCAGCATAGCGCAACTTGTTTCTGTACCGCCGCGGGACTAGGAAACAATCCTCTTCCTCTTCTTAGAGAGGTAGTCAACCAATACGTAAGCCCCTAGATTATCCGGGCTGGTATAGAAAACCCTGCCTTTATTAGCTTTGGTTAGGTGATCAACGAATCTCTTAACATAGGGGTCACTATCAAGCATAAAGGTATTGATGACAATTCCCTCAGCGGCGCACCGCCTCGCCTCGCGGATGGTCTCTTCAAGAGTGCGAGGGCTGGGGGGATAGTCGAAAAAGGCATGACCTCCTTCAAGGTGAGCAGTGGGTTCACCGTCGGTAACCATTATTATCTGCTTGCTACCCGCTTTGTGCTTGGAAAGCAATTTCCTCGATAGCATGAAACCATGATGCATATTGGTACCATAGACATATTGATTGAAGGTAATATGCGGCAGAGTCTCCCTCTTCAGTTCGACAGCATAACTTGAAAAGCCCACAATATACAGGTTATCCCGAGGAAACTGGGAACGAATCAGGCTATCAAGGGCTAAAGCCATCTTCTTAGCGGCGAAAAAGTTGCCTCTCATAGGCATAGACCAACTAAGGTCAAGCATCAAAACAGTGGAACACTGGGTGAGGTATTCCGTTTGGTAGACCTCGAAGTCCTCCGGCCTCAACTTAATTGGGCTACCTACACCCTCCCTTGCCAGGGAGTTCATCAAGGTTCTCTCGACATCAAGTAGAAAGCTGTCCCCAAATTCATACTGCTTCGTCTCGTCAGACCTATCGCCACCGATCCCGCTATTCGACACCTCATGCCTGCCAAAGCGTCCCCTCTTCAAATAGCCAAAGACTTCTCTCAGCGCCTTTTGACCAAGCCTGCGGGTCGCTCTTGGGGTGAGCTTCCACTTGCTGCCTTCCTTCCAGATATAACCGGCCTTTTCAAGCACATCGGTTAGACGTTGCAATTGTTGCAGTGAACGGTAGGCATCATCCCCCAGGTAATATCTCACCCTGCTTGCATTAATATCGCTAAGGGATGCATTGAACTGACCCTGCTCTAGCTGGCTCTCTAGCGCATCCATGCCCTGGAGCTCATCCATCAGCCTCAAGGCTTCAGCCAGCGAAAGAGGTTCATCCCCCTGGAATGGGTATCCCCTCTGTTTTCTCATTGGAGAGAGATATTCTAGATTGGCTGCCAGGTCTGCGAACTCATCCCTTAGCTCCTCATCCTCGAGCAACGAATCCACCAGTTCCTCAAGAGACCGCCTTGCCTCCGCTGGCAGGCTATTTAGAAGGGATTCCATCTGTTCTATTCTTCTCCGAAGCATCTCAATGAGCTCGTCAAGGTTCGAAGGTCTCTCAGCACCGAATTGCTCACCGTATTGCTCCATGAAACTCTCGAAATCGGGTTCCAGTCCCTGCATCTTATCGCGAAGCATCTGATTGAGACTTTTTAACATCTCTCGCAGGTTGTTCATATCATCCGGAGTCAAGCTCTCAAGATTGCGCTGGATATCCTGAAAATAAGACTCCATGACCCTGTTTCGCAGCATATCCATCAGCTCTTCAAACAGCCGGCGAGCTTCAGCATCGATGAACTCGTAGCTCGCCATCTCCTTTATCGATCCGGCGAGATCCTGGGGCAAATTATCTAGGAAGGAGAGGTTCTTGGCGGCTACATTCTCCAGTGCATTGATAAAATCTTCATCTTGCCCCCCTGCCTGCGCCTCCTCCAATCGCCTTTCGATTCCCTCCTTTTCAGTCTGAATGACCTCATCCAACCTCTGGCGAATTTCATCAAGCACCGAGCTTATGTTGTATTTATCAAGGGTCTGCCGCCTGAGATCGCGCAGTTTCTGGAGCAAATCTTGGATGCCCTGCAGCCTCTCCCCCGCTCGATTTTGCAGTCCCGAACGAAAAAGCCTCTGAAGAGCACGCAACACATCACCGTCAAAGGTAAGGCGATCAGCGAGGGCATCGATGAGCTCCTCGGCGCTCACCTCGGAGATTTCCTGGCTTCCATCCCACTGTGAGTATCTATAGCTAATCATGCTAAACCTGATAGAGAGTTTTCCCTGCCACTCTGTCTTTGTTCAACCTCTTGTTGAGGTGAAGCCCCTCCAAAACGAACTCCAGAGCCGATGCCATGGTGGCTGGCTTCTCACCAGCCTCCAGCCTGGCCATAGCCTCGCTCAGCCCCTCGACCTCGTTTGCCAACCTTACATATTCCTCTGAACTCATGCTTTCGGAGACCTCCACTCTAAGGCCGCTCTTGAATCTTTCCAAAAGCCCATCGAAATCATGGACGTTGAAATATCGATTGAACGTTGCTTGCACCGCATTCCTGATGAGTCTTTCAATAACCTGCTCCTCCATTTCCTCCTCACCGCTCTCCAGTTCAATCTTCCCCTTGGTAGAGGCGATGAGAAGTGGAAGATCACAGATTCTGGGGGCTACCTCCTTTTCATCCAGCCTGATCCCTCTCCTGATAGCATTGCTCAATATATTCTCGTAATTTGATATGGACACCCGAACACTCACCCCGGACCGCTGACTTATGTCGGAACTCCCTCTCGCCTGCCTTGTTATCTCAGCAACAATCTCCTTCATGAATTGAGGGATCATGGTCTGATGCAATTCATCATCAAATGTAGTTTTCTCCATCTCCATTATCTCTATCTCATCCTCAAGGGTTCTGGGGTAATGAGTCCTTATTTGCGAGCCATACCTGTCCCGAAGAGGGGTGATAATGCGCCCTCGATTCGTATAATCCTCCGGGTTAGCGCTGGCTACAATACACGTATCCAGGGGAAGCCTTACCTTGTAGCCTCTTATCTGGACATCCCTTTCCTCAAGGATGTTAAACAGCCCTACCTGAATCTTCTCCGCCAGGTCGGGGAGTTCATTGATACAGAAGATGCCTCTGTTGGTGCGAGGAACCAGTCCGTAGTGCATGGTGAGTTCGTCTGAGAGGTATCTGCCCTCGGCCACCCTTATTGGGTCGACCTCCCCGATGATATCAGCAATAGTTGTATCGGGGGTAGCCAGCTTCTCTCCGTACCTTTGCTCTCGAGGAATCCAGCTTATCTCCGCACGATCGCCCTTTTTTGCAATTTTCTCGCGGCATCTTTTGCAGATGGGTTTAAAGGGATTATCGTTGATCTCGCACCCGGCAATAGCGGGAACTTCCTCATCCAGGAAACGAACCATAGCCCTGATCATCCTCGTCTTGGCCTGCCCTCTCTCTCCCAACAAAATGATATCCTGCCCGGAAAGAATGGCGTTCTCTACCTGAGGTATGACCGTATCGTCAAATCCGATGATGCCGGGGAAGAGCTGCTCCCCCTTTGCTATCATCCCTATGAGGTTCTTCCGCATCTCCTCCTTAACAGATAGAACCCTATAGCCTGCCGCTTTAAGCTCGCGAATATTTCTCGGTTTCCTTGTGTTCATCCACTTCCTCCCTTCCACTGACTGTGGAAACTAGCCAGCATCCAGGGTCGGGTGCCAGCATGTCGCCTGTTTGCTCGTATGCTCTGCCCCTGCATCCAGCACAGATAAGCCTATGGGAACACTTGCCGCACTCGCCCTTCAGCTCCCTTGAGCGAAGGGCGGCTAAAATGGGTGATTGCTGCCATATCTCAACTATGCTTTTCTCCCGTATGTTGCCCAACCTAACCTGAAGAAGCATGCAGGGATTCACATCGCCATTTGCTAACACTGTGATGTAGCCAAAGGGCATTCCAGCAGCACATCCTCTGCCGTAGTATGGAATTCGGCGTAAAAGGTTCATTGGGATATGCTTTGGTCGAATATCCTTCTCCTGAAGTATTAACGGATACATAGGACAGGCGGGTACCCTTATCAGTATGGGACAATCCACCTGAGCTTCGGCTAGCCACTCCATTACTTCACGTCTTTGGTCAGGCTCAAGTGCTTCGTCCACACATTCCCTCTTCGCTCTGCCAGCAAGCACCAGGTCAAAGAACTCAGCAGCCATTGCCCCGCTCTCCACCGCTAACCGAAGCATTTCGGGAACCTGCGACACAGTCTGTTTCCTGATGACCATACCAAGCTGGAAGGGCAAACCAGCCGCTTTACATGCCGATATACCTTCCATTGCCTGGTGGAAGGCGCCACTCTGGCCACGAAAAGCGTCGTGCGTTTCAGGATCGGCCCCATCGATGGAGATGGCTACCGATTGAACTCCTGCCTTCACCATTTGCCGGGCGGTCGCTTTGTCAATGAGCGTACCATTACTTCCCAATCCCGTCACTATCCCTTTGCCTGAAGCAGCGGCTACGATATCAAAAACGTCATCCCGACATAATGGCTCCCCGCCATCGAGAACTAAAAGTCCAACTTTCCAACGCGCCAGATCATCTATCAACTGAAACGCTTCCGATGTTGACAGCTCATCTGGAAGTTCTATATCTGCTGCGTCACTATAACAGTGCTTACAACTCAGGTTACACTTATTAGTAATGCCGAAAGAAACGAGAAATGGTGGTGGTACATTCATGTGATTATTAATGACCTCCTTTATCCTGTCCTTTGTCCCCCTTCTCCCTGAGGAACCGCTCTATCTCCTTAACAAGTTCATCCGTACTGTAGTCTGGTTGCATTTCCTCAGCACCAGTCTGCTCAGCTAACCGCTCGAAATAGTCGATAAGCTCCTTTGCTTCCTCGCTAAAGGACTCCCTGAGATGAGCCATCTTCTCCTCTATTTCCCTGTCCGTTTCCTCGGTCCAGCTATCGATCTCGTTCATGTCGACTTCCAAGCCCGTCATCTGGGTGAGTACCTCAAGAACGGCTTTGGAAGACCGGGGATTCGCTATTTGTGTGGTGTAAATGGGTATTTCGCCCAATAGACATATGCCCTCGATATTCCTTTTTTTAGCAACCCCCAACAAGAGCCCGTTAAGGCCACTAATGCTGCCCTCTCTGAGCAGCGTTACATCATATTTATCGAGTTCCTGGACCAATTTGGGGCTTGTCGCTGCCGCCAACACTTTTGGCTTGTTAGTATGGTAGATATGTGTGGGGGCGGCAGCAAAGGTGTATAACCTTCTCACCTCAAATTTCTGTGCCACATCTAAAACTAGATTAGCAAGGCCATACCCTTTTATGTGAGGCTGAGCTTCCGACATGAATACTATCAAGTCATTTCCTTCACCGCTCTCATAGAAGTAGAACTTGCCCTCTGGGATTCCTATCTCCTTTACTAGCGAATTCTCGATAAGAACCCCACCCAGGTCGAAGAATTCATCTGGCTCGATACTTCCCAATTCCTGAGCGTCCAATCTCTCAGTGAGATACTTAGCTGCGACGATGGCCACACCCCCCATGCCGGGCCAAGCCGCTATCATCAGGGGATTGCTAAGTTTGGGTTCTATATAGAGATTTACCGCATCCATTTTTTCTAAAAGTTTCGCAACTGCCTCCCTATAACTATACTCGAAAGTGTCGATTTTTTCTAGCAGGGACAAGCATCCAAACCTATGAAACAGGTAGTGGATATGGCAACCGACAAGGTTACCTTCCTGGGAACCGCCGGCGCTCGGGTGATGGTGGCAAACCAAATCCTTGCCTCTGGCGGTCTGTGGTTCGATCTGGGTGGAACACAGATACTTTTCGATCCCGGCCCCGGCACGCTGGTCCGAGGCATGACCATGTGGCGGGCGAAGCCCTGGGAGGTGACGAGCAGGCTATCGAGTGAGACTGGTATCCGTGTCATCGCTGCCAGAGATGATATGACCTTCGACCTAGCTTAGTTGGAATAAAAGTTTGTTGTTACGAGGGGAAATGAGTCACTTAATGAATTAGCGACTTCGGGGTGCGCTACTGGCGAGGTCATGTAGGTAGGGGCGTTCAATCGAACGCCCCTACTCATCGTTTGTTTCTGCTGCTAAGTTCTAGCGAAGACCTTTTCCGGCTGCCACAAATTCTTTTCTGGGAGGAAACGTAGCACAGCCAGGAAGCGACCGTCAATGGAATAGGCGCGGCAATAATCTTTATCCTCTTCCTCTCCTAGAGCCAATTGTTGACCGTTTCTAATAGCATTCTCCTTTTCTCCACTGACTATAACGGCAGTCCAGTGCTCCAGCACTACATCTATGGGATAAAGGCTATCCTGCCAGTCATTATGCTTAAAGGAGGCCTCAAGCTGTGGGATGGTGACACTATCATCGATGTCGAAGATTCCACTCCTCAACCGAGCCAATTCTCTGACGTGGGCGCCACAGCCGAGGGATTGGCCAAGATCGTGAGCTAGGGAACGAATGTAGGTTCCCTTGCCGCACTCTACAACGATAGTGCAGAGGGGAGGTCGCCAATCCATGAGCTTCAGGCGGAAAACATCGGCCCTTCTCGGCTCTCTTTCCACTTCAATGCCAGAGCGGGCAAGCTCATAGAGGCGTTTCCCCTGGTGCTTAACAGCACTATACATTGGGGGTTTCTGAAGAATGGAACCACTGAAAGAAGGGAGCTCTCCTTCCACCTGCTCCCTGGTGATATAAGAGGGGTCAACCTTCTGCGTTACATTACCATCTGCGTCGTAGGTATCGGTGGATACTCCCAGCTCAATCTCAGCCAGATAGATTTTGTGAGCCTCTACTATAAATGGAATCACCCTTGTTGCCTGACCAAGGCAAACAGGTAGAACCCCCGTTGCGCCTGGGTCAAGGGTGCCGGCATGCCCGACACTCCTCTCCCCGCTCAGACGCCTCACTATTTTGACAACCTCTAGCGAGGTTATGCCGGCGGGCTTATTGATGTTGAGGATGCCGTCAATGCTCAAATCGCTCTTCGCTGACCTGCTTCATCAGGTGGAGGATTTCAGCCCCCCACTCCATGGAATTGTCCAGGTGGAAGTCCAGTTGGGGCATACGGCGTAGGGATAGACGTCCCTTCATTGTTCTATACAGGAAACCCGAAGCGGAGGCTAAACCTTCCATTGCCCCCTTCTTCTCCTCGTCGCTTCCCATAATACTGACAAAAACCTTGGCATATCTCAGGTCTGCCGAGGTATCTACCCTGGTCACTGTCAAAAAACAGCTAAGCCTTGGATCTTTAACCTGGCGGAGGAGAAGCTCGCTTAGCTCCTCCTGAATCAGGTCATTGATGCGCTCAGTTCGTCTGGTCACTGTTTTTCCTTTACATAGAACTCGATGATGTCGCCGATTTCAAATTCGCTAAAACCTTCAATGACCACTCCACACTCAAAGCCAGCGGCGACCTCCTTAACATCATCCTTGAAGCGCTTCAAACTGGAGACGTTAGATTCGAAGACCTCCTCGCCGTTCCGCATGACTCTGGCAAGTGCTCCCCGGGTTATTTTGCCATCGGTAACATACACCCCGGCTACGTTGCGACTTTGGATGGAGAAGCTTGCCCGCACCTCAGCATGTCCCTCCACTACTTCCACATAGGTCGGCTCAAGCATTCCTTTCAGAACCTTTTCTACATCCTCTACCAGCTTGTAAATTATCTCATAGCATCGGATGTCTATCCCCTCGCTGTCGGCAAGTTGCTTTGCCCCAGGCTCAGGGCTGGTGTTAAATCCAAGAACGACCCCTTTGGAGGCGAGAGCGAGGAGCACATCTCCCTCAGTAATGCTTCCACTGCCGGAGTGCAGGACATTAACTCTAACCTCATTTATAGAAAGTCGCCCAAGGGAGGTTTTTATTGGCTCAATGCTTCCCTGCACGTCGGTCTTTAGTATGATGTTGAGCTCCTTCATGTGGCCGTCACGGATCTGGGCCGATAGTTCGCTGACAGTAAGAGCTCTAATCGGTTTCACCGCACCAAGCCTTTTCTCCTCCTGTCGCTTTTCCGCCAAGTTATGCGCTTCCCTTTCATTGGCAGTCACGGTGAGGATATCACCAGCCTGGGGCACACTTCCAAAACCCAAGACCTCGACTGGCGTCGCTGGACCTGCTTTTCTCAAATGCTTGCCCTTGTCGTCGAACATCGCTTTTACCTTGCCCCAGGTGTCACCTACACAAAAGGTGTCGCCCACTTTTAGCGTGCCTGACTGCACTAAAACGGTTGCTAGCGGACCCTTGGTCTTATCCAGCTTTGCCTCAATGACCGCACTGATAGCCCGCCCTTCCGGATTGGCTTTGAGTTCCTCTAGCTCAGCAACGATAAGCAGGTACTCGAGAAGTTCTGAGATCCCCTTCTTCTTCTTTGCCGAAACCGGAACGCAGACCACATCACCACCCCAGTCCTCGCAAAGCAACCCCAGGTCTGCAAGCTGTTGCTTTACTCTTTGCGGGTTAGCATTTCGCTTATCAATCTTATTAATGGCAACTACAATAGGAACATCGGCGGCACGAGCGTGGTCGATAGCTTCTATGGTTTGGGGCATCACTCCATCGTCGGCGGCCACTACCAAGATGGTGATATCTGTTACCTGAGCCCCACGCGCTCTCATTGCAGTGAAGGCTTCATGTCCTGGAGTATCGAGGAAGGTTATCTTTTTACCATCGACCTCCACTTGGTATGCACCTATATGTTGGGTGATCTCGCCCACCTCTGTGGCGGTCACTTTTGTCTGGCGTACTGCGTCGAGAAGGCTTGTCTTGCCATGGTCTACATGCCCCATCATAGTGACTACCGCCGGTCGAGGCTTTTGCAAACGGGTGTCACCATCCTGAAACGTTTGCTCCCTTTTGGGCTTGCGGGCTGAGATTGCTTTTTGCGCTTGAACGGCCTCGTAGCCAAAGTCTGAAGCTACAATTGCTGCTGTATCGTAGTCGACAACCTGGTTGATGTTGGCCATAGTGCCGTTTCTCATTAGCTGCTTGATAATTTCTATAGCGCTCTTTTCCAGGAAATCGGCGAGTTGCTTCACCGTGAGGGAGGGAGGCATTTCAATGCGGCGCTCACCTTCAATTTCGCCGGGTGCCTCAGGGGCACTTACCTCCTCAGGTACCTGCTCCACCTTATCGGTATCGGTTTTTTGGGTTTTTGCACTCATTTAATCCTCATCTGACTAGGGAAGCATCTCCGCATATAAAGCGAGTCTCTTCTTGTCCTTCGCTGTGGTCTTCGCCCTCAACGCATGGTCAAGGTGTTCTTTTTTTAATGCTATATCCCAACAGCTTTTTGTTTTACATAAATAGGTGCCACGCCCGGATTTCTTGCCGGTAGGATCTATCTCAACGCCGCTTTCGGTCCGCACAATACGAATGAGTTCCCGCTTTGGTCTTATCTCGCGGCAACCGATACAGGTACGCTGCGGAACGTGTTTTTGTCTGCTACTCTTCTTCCTCACTGAAGTCATAGGCACCTTTCTCCCATCTTGCCAGGTCTTCGTCTTCATCGACAATAACCCTTGGGGCTCGACGGGCCTTCTTGGGCTTCCCCGCTCCTTCTACCTTTTCTTTCGCTACCGCCTTTACTTTGCCCTTCCTTGCCCTCTTCTCGGGCTTTATTTTTCTACCCGGCAATACATCCTCAGCAAAGCGTATCTGAGTGGCTGGCTTAAACTCTTCTGTAGGTGTCACTTCCTCTATAGGAAGTGCTACCTCCTCTTCCTTTGGGACGAGCGGTTCAACGTATTCCTCGGGAGCCTCACTAATTGCCTCCTCCGGCTCTATCAGCAATGTCTCCTCGGGTTCTGGTTCCTCTATTAAAGTTTCCTCTATGGGAAGCAATACTTGTTCTGCTAGCGCGGCTTTCTCCTCCTCGGCAACCGTAGCACTCTTGATGTCGATTCGCCATCCGGTAAGCTTGGCAGCGAGCCTAGCATTCTGTCCCTCTCTGCCTATGGCCAGAGATAATTGACGATCAGGCACAACCACAGTTGCAGCCTTCACTTCCTCATCAAGCTCCACGGTTGCCACCTGAGCTGGGCTCAAGGCATTGGCAATGAAAGTCGCTAGGTCGGAATGCCACTCAACAATGTCAATCTTCTCTCCGTTCAGTTCGTTAACGATGTTTTGTATTCTAATACCGCGGAGTCCGACGCACGAACCGACAGCATCGACACCCTGTTGGCGAGCTGTCACGGCAATCTTGCTACGATTTCCCGCTTCCCGCGCAATCGACTTCAATTCTACAACCCCGCTGTGGATCTCTGGAACCTCTACCTCGAGTAGACCACGGAGGAGATTTGGATGGGTTCGCGATACGAAAACCTGAGGCCCCCTGGTGCTTCGATATACCTCCACAAGGCACACCTTCAGCCTTTGCCCCACACGGTAACGCTCACTACGCACCTGCTCCGAGTTGGTGAGGATGCCCTCAGTCCTCCCCAGATCGACGACAATCTGCTTGGGCTCTACCCGCTGTATAATGCCGGTGATAATCTGGCCCTCTCGATTGGAAAACTCCTCGAAAACCAGCTCCCGCTCTGCCTCATGCAAGCGCTGCAGCACCACCTGCTTCGCAGTTTGAGCGGCGATCCGCCCGGCGTTTTTGGGTGTGGATTCGACTTCGATGGTCTCATCAAGCTGGATGTCTTTTTTTATTTTCCTTGCCACATCCAGCGAAATCTCGCAAACAGGATCGGCGACCGTCTCTACTACCGTCATTTCAGCGAAAACGGTTACCTTCCCCGTGTTGGGATTAAGCTTCACTGAGACTTGCTGGTTTGGTGTGAAGCTGTCTTTTTTGAAGGCAGAAACCAAAGCTGCCTCCACCACCTCTAAAACTACTTCGAGAGGAAGTTTTTTCTCAGCAGCAAGCTGGGTGATTGCGAGCATAAATTCGCTCTTCATCTTACCCAAAATCCTCCTCGCATCTTATACAACAAAAAAGTGGGTGCCAAAGCCCACTTTAATCTCAATTTAGTATATCATAACTAACGGGATGATGCAACCCCTTTTAACGATGTTTACCGGGGAAGAATAGCTTTAAGCCTCTCTACCAACTCCTCGAGGGGGATAATCATCACCTCTTTCTCGCTTCGTCTCTTTACCTCCGCGCTTTGGGACTTCAATGTTCTGGGGCTGAGGATGACCCTCACAGGCATGCCGAGAAGGTCGGCGTCGTTTAGCTTTACACCTGGCGACTCAGTTCGGTCGTCAAAAAGCACCTCGAGACCCTCTTCTTGCAATTGCAGATAGAGTCTGTCTGCTGCGGAGGCTACCTCACTGTCGTCCGTCGAGATAGGGCACAGGTGAACCTGATATGGTGCTATGGAGACAGGCCAGATAATCCCCTTCTCATCGTGGTTCTGCTCGATGGCTGCGGCAAGGAGACGCCCGATGCCGATGCCGTAGGAACCCATGAATATGGGGCGCCCAACTCCGTCCGGGTCAAGGAAGGTGGCTCCCAGCCTTTCGCTGAAGAAGGTGCCCAGCTTGAAGACATGTCCTACCTCGATGCCCCGGGTGAAGAGAAGCTTGCTTCCACACGTGGGGCATCCCTCGCCCGCCTTAGCGGTAGCGATGTCGGTCATAACGTCGACCTCGAAGTCTCGGGGGTAGTTGACGTTTTTAACATGGGTATCGTGCTTGTTAGCCCCGGCGACGAAGTTCGCCCCCTGCGCTATGGAATGGTCGGCAACCCGCCTGATGCCCGTAATGCCCATGGGGGAAGCCGACCCGGCAACGAGTCCCGCCCCTCTTACCTCTTCCTCAGTGGCAAGGCGAAGCTCGTGGCATTTGAGGACGTTTTTCAGCTTTACCTCGTTCACCTCGATATCACCCCTTATGACCACAAAGACAATCTCGCCATCAGCGGCGTAGAACACCGCCTTCAGGGTCTTGCTCTCCGGAATGTTGAGAAACTCTGCCAGGTCTTTTATGGTGATGATACCTGGGGTGGCTACCTCCTCAAGAGGAAGCATCTCTTCCTTTTCGTTCAGCGGCTTGATACTGTCCGCCTTCTCCAGATTTGCTGCGTAGTCGCAGTTGGAGCAATAGAGGATCTGGTCCTCACCACTTTCGGCGATGAGCATAAATTCGTGAGATTCCTTGCCGCCTATGGCTCCGCTGTCGGCGTCCACGATGAGAGCCGGGAGCCCACAGCGCTGGTAGATCCTCTCGTAGGCCCCTATTATTTTGCCATAGCTGACGTTCATCGCGGCTTCGTCGGTGTCGAAGCTGTACATGTCTTTCATGGTGAACTCACGGACTCGCATCAACCCGCCACGGGGGCGGGGCTCATCGCGGAATTTGGTCTGAATCTGGTAGAGGAGGAGGGGGAGGTCGCGGTAGCTCTGCACATTGCGCCGAACTAGTTCGGTTGTCACCTCCTCATGTGTGGGGGCAAGGACCAGCTTTCGGTCACGGCGGTCGCTCAGGATGAAAAGGTTCTTGCCGAAGGCCTGGTCCCGCTCCGTCTGCTGCCACAGCTCCAGAGGCTGGAGTACAGGCATATGGAGCTCCTGGCCGCCGATGGCATCCATCTCCTGGCGGACTATGTTTTCCACATTCCTCAATGCCTGCCACCCCAGAGGCAGATAGGAATAAGCGCCAGCAGCAACCTGATGTATCATCCCCGCTTTGAGGAGCAACTGATGGCTGATATTCTCCGCCTCAGATGGCGTCTGGCGCAGTGTTTTACCGAAAAGTCTCGACAGTCTCATTCTCTTGCTCATACGACATATTGAGTCATAATTATTGCAATGCCCACCACTATAATAGTCATCTTCATAATGCAACCCACAATTCTCTTCGAGAACCCGTTGACCATCTGAGGCGCCTGAGACAATTGTTATGGCCATTATAAAGGAGGACGCCCCCGCTGCCAAGTGGAAGGCAAACATGATTACCGAAACGCGGTTGACTATGCCATAAACATCGGATACACTTTGTCAAATTTGCTCGCCAAACGGCAAAAATTTCGAAAGCTGGCAACCCTAGTATAAATCCCACCTTACGTGCATTATATACCAGGGAACAAATCCGCACTTAGCGCCTTCAGATGCCTGAAATAGGTTATGGAGATTTGAGCTGATAAGAATGGGGAGCATTTTGTTTCCGGGTTTATGTGGGATAAATAAGGTAACGGATGGAAGAAGGTAAATTGGCATATAGATGGCCCATGGCCATCTGGACTTTATTAGTTGGTCTTTTTGTCGGCGGCATGTGTGTTGGCTTCCTGCCGCCGCTGTTTAATGAGATCGACGAAGAACTGGGCTTGACCAACACCCAGATAGGGGTCATCTGGGGGGCAGCCGGCTTGGGGACATTGCTCACTGCGCTTGGCGGGGGTATGATGGCAGACCGCTATGGGGCCAAGAAGATCATCGCTGCCGGGCTTTTCCTGTCAATTCCCTTCTGTGTGATGCGAGCCGTTTTCCCTAGCTTCTGGGGACTGACTACGTCGATGTTCCTTCTTGGCACGGCTATGGGGCTGATCGTCCCCAACACCGCCAAGGCAATCGGCATGTGGTTCGGGCCCAAGGAACTGGGAACAGCGCTGGGTCTACTGGCTGTCGGGGGCGCCCTGGGCACTGTTATCGCCCTGATGATCGGCGTGCCTCTCTCCAACGCCCTCGGCGGTTGGAGGAATGTGATGTATCTGACAGGGGGTATCTGCGCAGCCATTTTTATCATGTGGGTAGTACTGGCGAGGGAACGGCCGCCCACTGAAGCCCAGGCCGAGGCTGCGGCAGCCCGGCGGCCAATGCTGGAAGGATTGAGGAAGATTATGCGGGTCAGGGACCTGTGGCTGGTATGCATGATGGAACTGTGCATCACGGGTGCCATTATGGGTTTCATGGGCCATTTCCCTCACGACAGCGTCGATAGGCTTGGTATGAGCCCCGGGATGGCAGGTATTCTCACTGGTCTCGGTGCAGCGGCCGTTGTAGTGACCAGTGTTTTAGGCCCCCTTTTCTCCGACCGCGTTGGCTTAAGGAGGCCCTTTTTATGGCCCTTCATGCTGGTTGGCCTCTTTGGAGCCACTTTCATGGGCATCGCTTCTGGTGCGTCACTGTTCATCCTGGTCTTAGTTCTGGGCGCATCGATAGGGGTTGTTTTGCCCCTGTTCCAGGCGGTTATCATAGAGAACCCCCGTATCGGACCCCTTCTCGCCGGTTCCGCGCTGGGGCTCCTGTACATGGTAAACTGCGTCGGCGCCACCCTCGTGCCCATAGTCATGGGGTGGATTCAGGATGCGACCGCCGCGTACTGGCAAGCATACCTTTTCTTTGCCATATTGGATGGCGGAGGTGCACTGTTCGGCTATCTGATAAAGGAGACGGGGCTAAGGTCCAAGAAAGGTATCGAAGCGGCCTAAGTATATATTACAAGGGGGCATTGGTAGGCTCAGACCTGTCAACGAACGTCGATGAAAACGATCTATGCTAATAGAGCTATATTATCTCCACATCAAGAGATGTAGCGCGAGGCGGAAGCCTCGCTATAAGAGGCGACCCTAAGGTCGCGCTACTCTAAAATGCCTCCACCTCCGCCATCAGCGCCTCTGTCGCCGTAAGATGGCAACCGCTTGGCTGCGTCAGATTCACCATTTTGAATATCCATTGGCCAGGAGACGACGTCCGCAACGAAAGTTTAGGCAACAGTCTTTACTGGGCTTCTGATTTGAAAAGCTAGCTGCTGTTTGTACTCTTTTATTCTCCTTTGCGCTAGTTCTACATACTCCTATTCGAAATTGCCATTGAATTATGCAGCATTTTGGAATTCCATATCAAAAAAGTCTTCTAACATATCTTCTGTGATTCCTGCCATGTCCATTAGCTCTTCTTTGTCACCAAAATAATCTTCCAACGCTAGAGAAAAGAAATACTTGACATTCTGAAAGTCCTTTTTGTCCAATTCGTTATCCTCCATAATTCTAAAAGACTTTGTTGTAAATACAATCGAGATGATACTCTAGGAATGCATCATCAATTCCATGTTTGAGAACCGATAAATGCGTTTCTTGTTCCAATGCCTTCCTATCTATTGAAAGTAGCTTGTGATTCTTCGGTTGTATTGCAATCACTCCGTAATCAAACATAGCATGATGGTTTGGACATAACACTAGCATGTTTGACTGATGATCTATACCCTGATGCTTCTTACCCAAGGGCCTTATGTGATGTGACTCAGCGTAGTTGCCACCATCCGGTAGCTTAAAAGTCATATTGCATATCTGACATTGCTGCTTATATAACGATTTCAAGAACCTACTCAATGAAGTATCACGCATTATCCTTGTTATAGTAACTCGCTTTCGCCTCGGAACAACATCCGTCTTCTCATGAAATCGCTCTTCAAAATCATCGATTTCCGCCTCGTCTGCATACATGTCAATAGCAACCCTATCTCGCTTCTTATAGAACTCATTTTCCCATTCCCTGAATCCTTCCAAGCCGAAAGATTCCCAATATTGAATCCCAGGTACAAACGTTTCGCCAGAAACTTCGTTAACATAATCAATGAAGACAGAACTTGATTTGTGCATTAGCCCTCTTGCTTGAGTCTCTCTCAGGTCAATTCCGAGGTTGTCCTTGAAAAACTTCCTTAGCACTTGAACAAGAGATACGTTTTCTCCTTTCAGTCTTCTCTCAATAAGATCGAGATAATGATCAAAGCCAAGTTCAACTGCATTTGCCATTTGCCGCCATGAAACTCTCGTCATGTCCTCATGATTCATTTTATTGCCTCACACTAAGGAATTTTGCTTGTAATTACCCTTGAATCATTTCTTAATCGTATCCTTGCCCAATAGTTTTTGGGAATTACATCACCAAGCAATTTCTTCTATTTATCTGTCGTTCTATTTGTAGCCTTCACCAAAACCGAAGTCTCGACCTATGCCTACCACCTCTTCACAGTAAGGACATATCACCTTTTCGTCCGGACTACTAGTAAGGCTATGCCTAGCAGTACACTCGTTGTATCCCTCTCCGTTCCAAGACCATTCCTCAGTCATCAAAGCGGTAAACCAAATAGCATCCAAGATTTCTCCACAATTCTTACAACGTACTCTTTCGGTCATTTCCTTGCTGGACATATCTCACTCCTTGCCACCGATGAAACTCAATCACCTTTTAAATCTTAACGATCCTTGTCAATTTGTCCTCATAGAAACCCATCACGCAACAGGTAGTATTTGCCATCCTGAGGCACATTCGCAGTATTTCTCTCGATAGATAGACTTACATCTGGAATAAAGTGCCTATAATGATCGTCCAACCCTGCCATTATTATAACCCTTTCCACATCAAGAGATGTAGCGCGAGGCTTCAGCCTCGCCAAGGAGGCGACCCTAAAGGGTCGCGCTACTCTAGCGGATCTCCACCTCCGCCATCATCGCCTACAGGAAATCCTTCTCCTCCACTGTGCGCACCTGCTCCTCTTTGCGAAAGATGACCCCACATCCTTTGCCGCAGGCGATGCCGACGTCGGCTTCTTCTGGTTTCGCTTCCATTAATTCCGCTTGTCACAATTTAGCACGCATCAAGCAGGCTCATCGCAGGTTGGCATGGAGGGTTAAAAGCCAGTTTATACAGTGAAGCTCTTTACTCTTCCAGCGGTCTTTAAAAGCCCTTCTCCTCTATGCTGCGGATGATTTCCCGGTAGTTATCTGGCTAAAGATGGCTTATAAATTCCTCGGGACTCACACGTGCTTGTCTCAGGATGCCTCTAAGCGTCCCTATTTTGAGTTCTCGGTGGAGAGGAACCACACAGCCCACTTCACCCTCAGGTATTCGCTTTTTCAGAATTACATGGTCTCCGCGCTGTCTTATTCTTTGAAAACCAAGCTCGGTTAGGATACGGATGGCTTCCTCTCCCGAGATTTTGCGCAGTTCAGGCACTGGAGGCCACCTCAAAGGTGGTTAATAGTGGCTTCTCTAACTCAGGAAAGGGAAATTCTTCAAGATAAAGCTCGGTTGCTTCTTTGAGATTAGCGATCGCCTCTTCAATAGAACACCCCTGGCTGACCGTCCCTACTTCAGGACATTCGGCCACATACATGTCCTCTTCCTTATGCAGAACCGCAGTTAGGGTTCTTGTAACCATCGTTCTCACCTCCTAATAAAGTCGTTAGTCAACTTTAGGAAATGCTTAAAGTGCTTCTACTTCCGCCATCAGCGCTTCCAGGAAATCCCTCTCCTCCACTGTCCGTACCTGCTCCCCTTTGCGAAAGATGACCCCACGTCCTTTGCCGCAGGCAATTCCGACGTCGGCATCACGCGCCTCCCCGGGGCCGTTCACCACGCACCCCATGACCGCCACCTTTATCGGTTTTTGCAGCTTGGAAAGGCGCTCCTCTACCGCATTAGCCAGAGCGACGATATCGACCTCAGTTCGGCCGCATGATGGGCAGCTTATCAGGGTGGGGCCACGCTGGCTCAGGTGGAGCGATTTCAGGATTTCGTAGCCGGCGCTGACCTCTTCGCGCGAGTCGCCGCTGAGGGAGACCCGAATGGTATCCCCAATCCCCTCATGGAGCAGGATACCGATTCCCACTGCACTCCTGATAACCCCCTTCTTTGGGGTGCCTGCCTCGGTGATGCCAAGATGGATGGGGTAGGGCATTTTCTGAGCAATGGCCCTATTGGCCTCGATGGTGGTGAGAACATCGAAGGCCTTGAGTGCCACCTTTATTAGGTAGAAATCAAGCCCTTCGAACAATTCGATCTGTCCCAAGGCTGCATCAAGCATACGCTCGGCAACGGTCTTTTCCCTGCTCTTCGTTGCGGGCAAGCTTCCCGCATTCACCCCGATTCTTATCGGCACCTCCCGTTCTTTCGCAGCATGCACAATCTGAGCGATTTGCTCCCGCTCCTGAATATTCCCCGGGTTTATTCTCAATCCGTCAACGCCACCCGCAATGGCTAAAAGAGCGAGGCGATAGTCGAAGTGGATATCGGCGATGAGGGGAATAGTTATGTCTCGCTTAATGGCAGGGATGGCCTCAGCGGCTTCTCTATCGGGGACAGCCACGCGCACCAACTGGCAGCCGCACTCCTCAAGCCCTTTTATCTGGTCGATGGTGGCTTTGGCGTTGCGGGTGTCGGTCTTGGTCATTGACTGGACGACAACCGGGGCGCCACCGCCAACGGTCACATCGCCAATTCGGATGGCTCTTGAGGCTCGGCGAAGTCTCATGGCAGCATGCTCCCCCCGTGAACTATGCGAAGCACGTCATAGTAGCTGACAACGAATGCTAAGAGTATGAGTAACCCAAACCCGAGCGTATTTATGAATCCTTCCTTGGTGCTAGCCGCTTGCCATGGCGAACCAACTCAAGCAAGATGAAGGCAATCCTCCCTCCATCGAGGGCTGGAATGGGCAACAGGTTTACTATTGCCAGATTCACGCTGAGGAAACAGGCAAGCCAGATGACAGCATAGGCTCCTGCCATAACAAACGCACCGGTTAGCTGGGCGATGCCAATTGGGCCAGCGATTGGAGGCCCCTCCCACCCCAGCGGCATCTCCGGGCCCCGAATCAGTTCGACGATGGCATCCTTCATAAGCACCAACATACGCCCGTACTCCTTGAGCCCCAATGGGATGGAGCTCCATAGATGATAGGCTTTGGTTTCTGTTATTGGGCCCATCTGAACGCCCAGTGGCCCCTCCCCTTCAGGAGGATCCGACCGGGGAATAAGCGTGGTCTGAAACTCGGTCTCCGGTCGCCTCAAAATGAGCAGTGTGACCTCCGAGCCGATCTTGGGCTCTATGGCTTGGTGTATGTCGTCAAAGGTGTTAACCGCCTGCCCGTCAATGCTCAGTATGATGTCTTTAGCCTCGACACCAGCGTATTCAGCCGGAGAGTCAGGGGCTACCGCCGCCACCTGAACCCCGTTGCCCCCCACATAGCGCTCCATCGGCATCATAAAGGAGATGGGGAAAAGGAGTAGAGGAAGCAATAGCATAGCAAGTGACGCTGCACTGAGGACCAGGACTCTTACACGTCTGCTCTTCCCGGCAAGGCTGCCCGGTGTATTGGGGTCTTCCTCTCCCGCCATTCTGCAGAAGCCACCTAATGGGATGAGGTTCACCGAATAAATGATTCCCCCTCGCTTAATGCCGAAGAGGCGAGGAGGATATCCTAGGCCAAGCTCCTCAACTCTGACCCCGCAAAGTCTGGCGGCGAAGAAATGCCCCAATTCATGAATCAGGATAACCACGAATAGGATAGCCAGGAAGACAAGTATTGTCACTGATATGCTCATCTTGGTGCCCTCTCTCTGGCCCATGCATCAGCGGTGAGTATCTCCTCCAGTGAAGGATTGCTTATAGACTGATGTTGCTCCAGAGCCTCCTCCACTATCCCTGCAATATCTAGAAAGCCGATGCGTCCCTCTAAGAAGAGTTCTACTGCTACTTCGTCAGCGGCGGATAGCACCGCCGGGTAGGTGCCCCCTTTTCGTCCCGCCTCCAGGGCCAGTTTCAGGCAAGGGAACTTTTCAAAGTTCGGCGTCTCAAAGGTGAGCGAGCCAATTTTGGCAAAATCGAGCCGGGGGAGCTTACTCAAAGGGCGCTCGGGATAAAACAACGCATATTGTATCGGCAGGCGCATGTCAGGAAGGCTTAGCTGCGCCTTGACAGAGCCATCAACAAATTCAACCATAGAGTGCACAATGCTCTGGGGGTGAATCACTATCTCAATGTCCTCAAGGGGGACATCAAAAAGCCAATGCGTTTCAATTACCTCAAACCCCTTGTTCATCAAAGTGGCAGAGTCGATAGTCACCTTTTTGCCCATTTTCCATGTGGGATGCTCCAGCGCTTGTTGAGGCGTCACAACTTCAAGCTCATCAGAGGATAGATGACGAAAGGGACCACCGGAGGCGGTCAGAATGAGCTTGGCGATTCCTTTATCCTCACCGTTCAGGCATTGCCATATAGCGCTCGGTTCACTGTCGATGGGCAAAATCTGGGCGTGACACCTTTTCGCCTCGGTAGTAACAATCTCCCCCGCCGCTACCAGCACCTCCTTGGTGGCCAAGGCGATATCTTTCCCGGCACGAATTGCTGCCATCGTCGGGCTGAGCCCTGCCATTCCTGAGATGGCAATCACTACCAGGTCAACCTCGGGGTGAGAGGCGAGTTTCTCCAACGATGCAGTCTCGTAGCCTGGACCAGGCAATCGCCCATCAGAGATGGAGACAAGGCTTGGCTGAAATTCCTCGATCTGTCTTGCCAGGAGCTCGATGTTTCTCCCCCCGGCAAGGCCGATAACCTGGAAACGGTCGGGGAAGGAGCGCACCACATCCAGCGTCTGCTGTCCTATGGAGCCAGTTGAGCCCAGAATAGCCAGCCGCTTCACACAACCACCCATATTACATAATAGTATACTACAACCACAACAAAGAGGATGCTATCGAGGCGGTCGAGGAGCCCACCATGGCCCGGCATCAACCAGCCGGCGTCTTTTACCCCAGTGCTCCGCTTGAGCATAGATTCTGACAGGTCGCCTAGCTGGGCGAAGACGCCAATGAGGGCACCGAGAACCGCTACTTGCCAGCAGACGGCGATAGTAGGGAGAATAGCGGCCAGGATTAAAGAGGCGGCGATGGCGCCCCAAAAGCCCCCTACCGTTCCCTCCCATGTCTTCCCCGGGCTGACCTTCGACCAGAGAGAATGCCTACCCCAGGCCCTGCCCACGAAGAAAGCAGTGGTGTCAACAGCGATGGTAGTGAAGAGGGCAAGAAACACCCAGTCCCTGCCACCCTCCACTCCCCTCAGGGGGATAAAATAGCTCAACATCCAACCTATGTAGATGATCCCTGTTAGGCTCCAGGCCCAGTTTACCGCGGCACCTTCGACCGTGGAGCAAAAAAGCAGCCAGATTAGTGAGAAGACCACTGCTGAGGTCAGGACTAGTAGTGTATGGTTTGCTTCAAAATGGGCACATAAGATGAAAATGAGCACCCAGACGAGCCCGAAAATTGTCATAGGATGCCTTATGGAGAGGCCTTTCATCCCATAGAATTCCAGCGCCCCCAGCGCTGCGACGACGGCTACCAGGACTGAGTAGGCGGGCCCGCCAAACCAGATAATGACCAGAATGGGTATAAGGACGATAAACGCAGTTAGCAAACGTTTTCCGATCATCCCTGTGGCCGAGGCTCGTTCTCCCTTTCGGTTTCGAGTCCCCCGAAACGCCTCTCTCGCTGAGCATAGACAACAAGCGCTCTCTCGATTTCCTCACTGCCGAAGTCGGGCCAAAAAGTGGGTGTAGCATAATACTCGCTGTAAGCTGACTGCCAAAGCAAGAAATTGCTGAGGCGCATCTCGCCGCCGGTACGAATGATGAGGTCCGGGTCGGGCAGGTCTGCGGTGTATAGATAGCTGTTTAGCAGCGACTCGTCTATTTCCTGCGGTGGGATGCCATCCTGGATGATGCGCTTCACTGCATCCAAGATCTCCGCGCGGCCTCCGTAGTCAAAGGCAACGCTCAATGTCATCTCGGTGTTATTTTTCGTCAGCTCGATAGCGTGTTTGACCTTGCGCTGAAGCCTGTCCGATAGCCGATCCACGCGGCCGAGAAGGAGGAGCCTGACACCGTGCTCATGAAAGATATTGGTCTCACGGTCAATCGCCCTCCCCAGGATTCTAAACAATCCATTAACCTCGCTGGCTGGCCGGCTCCAATTCTCTGTAGAGAAGGCGAACAGGGTGATATCATGTACTCCATATTCTGCCAAGCACTGGATAACCTGGCGGATGTTCTCTGTTCCAGCGCGGTGCCCGGCGATTCTGGGCAGCCCTCGCTCCTCGGCCCACCTGCCGTTGCCATCCATAATGATTGCCACATGATTGGGGATAGGGACGATCTTAGACTTGGACATCAAATTACCCAGAAAGGAGAGATGCAGACGAGATTCCCTTATTTCTCTATTGGCTAAACCTCTAGTAGCTCCGCCTCTTTGACCTTGGCTGTTTTATCTACTTCATCGACGAAGCTATCGGTAAGCTGCTGAAGTTGCTCTTGAGCGCGTTTCAGTTCGTCCTCGGAGATCTCTTTGTTTCGCTCCAGATCCCTGAGTTCCTCCAGGGCATTTCTCCTGATGTTGCGCACGGCCACCCTCCCATCTTCAGCCCTCTTATGGACTAACTTAACCAGTTCCTTTCGACGCTCCTCAGAGAGCAGGGGAATGGTGATGCGGATAACACTTCCATCGTTTGCCGGATTGAGACCAAGATCCGCTTTTTGGATGGCTTTATCAATGCTGGATATGGCACTTCTGTCCCACGGCTGGACCAGCAGCAGCCTTGCATCCGGCACCGAGATAGTAGCCATCTGTTTTAGAGGGGTGGGCACACCGTGGTAGTCCACCTTGATATGGTCGATAATCGCCGGGCTAGCTCGCCCGGTGCGGATAGTAGAGAGCTCTTTCCTCAATGCCCCGATAGTCTTATCCATCTTCGAGGTTGTCTCTTCAAGTGTCTCTTCGATCATTTCTCTAGCCCTCTAGGCAGAGACTATGCTGCCGATAGGCTCTCCCAGCACCGCCTGCACAATGCTTTGGGGAGCACTTAGGTCGAAGACGATTATGGGAAGCTGATGCTCCATGCAAAGGGAAAGAGCGGTTGAGTCCATAACTTGAAGGTGCAAATTCAGGACATCGAGGTAGCTAATTCTTTCGAACTTCTTGGCATTAGGGCTTTTTCGTGGGTCGGCATCATAAACGCCATCGACTCTGTGCTTTGCCATGAGCAGCACGTCTGCGTCAATCTCAATGGCCCTGAGCGCCGCTGCGGTATCTGTGGTCATAAAGGGGTTCCCCGTGCCACCAGCAAAAATAACAACCCTCCCCTTCTCTAGATGGCGGAGTGCACGGCGAGGAATGTATGGTTCGGCAATAGCTTCAACAGTGAGAGCGCTTTGCGTTCTGGTGGTTATTCTGGCCTTTTCCAA
>Ga0307432_1000416_pt1 | contig 33403 bp, 26 predicted proteins | sample SalMarWE160150MG_FD_202158 | JGI IMG/M metagenome (GOLD analysis project Ga0307432, IMG submission 202158) | Salt marsh sediment microbial communities from the Plum Island Ecosystem LTER, Massachusetts, United States - WE1603-150 | ecosystem: Environmental > Aquatic > Marine > Intertidal zone >...
GACTCTGTTCATCTTCAATCGGTCATACAAACCCCACATATACTTTATGATTTCCGCATCTGATTCTCCAGCCGCCCCTACAATAAACTGAGTGGTTTGTTTTGTTCCCTCGTATTTCGAGCCGCGACCTACCAATCTGCTTATCAGCTTCATCGGCTCAATAATGTCACTGATGTATTTTTTCTTATTTGACAATTTAGCCAGGTTCTTTTCTCCCGGAGTTTCAATATTTAGTGACACCGCGCTTGCCAGCGATACCGACTCCTCTATCGCGGCATTACTCGCACCGGGAATGATTTTTAGATGAATGTAGCCTCTAAAGCTATATTTCCTGCGTAATATTTTTGCAGTGGAATTGAGCCTGTCCATTGTCGCATCGGCTGAGCCTATAACGCCTGAGCTTAGAAACAGGCCGAAGACTTTACGCTGGCTATAATAATCCATGAATATTCTTGCGGTTTCTTCCGGCCTGAGACTGCACCTGCGAATATCGTTTTGCTCTCTTAGTGGACAGTATTTGCAGTCATTACTGCACACATTTGAGAGCAGCGTCTTAAACAGGATGCTTCTGCCCCATTTGGAAGCCGCCCGAAGGGCGGTTTTGGACTTGGCCATCCCTTTCGGGAGATCCGGTCCAGGGCTTCGCCCTGGCGGATATAGCCACTTTCCGTCGCCGCCTCGCTTGCGGTGTTCATCTTTTTCGCAGCCGCACGCGCAAGCCAAATCATACTGAGCATCCGTGCTGAGTATATCCAATTTTTCACTTGTTCCCGGCCTGGAAACGACCCCGACCATTGCGGTTTATCCTCATTCGCTGCTTTCCGGCTTGGCTCTCTTGACGACAAAGAAATATACTATTGCCCCCACGAAGTAAAAGCTCAGAGACAGCAGGATTACGGCACCCCAGATTAATTTGTCATAATCACCGTTTTTTGTCAGAGGATATACGAACTTCGATGCCGGTCGCTTCAAGCAGTCGATAAGCATAAATATAGAGAAAACCACCCCCGCGATTGCCAATAGCGTCAAAAAGACTCCTGGGCCTACAAGCGGCCTAATTGGCCAGTAAGGAAATTTGTACATCCATTCCATAATAAGCACCTCCCAAAATAGTTTTAGCCTCGGCACCTGTGGCCGATGTAGCCCCCGCCACGGTCCGCAGGATACCTAACGGCAGTGCGGGGACTAACCACGGTTTTACCGCACATTTTACCACCAAAGGATTATTTACCCAAATTTATTTTAAAGGGGAATATCTCAAAGACTTTCCATAGCTTAAAGTCGGTAGGGTATGATGAAATTGCACTAAATTTCTTCTAATTCCCCATCAATGGACATGCATAGTTTCCTATGTCATTACCATTAAGTAATCGCAAACAGAGCACGATTTCTCTTAGGCAGCCTAAGGGGCTGTTCGAAAAAATTGCTGTTATGCTCCGCAATTACCATAACAGTTCTATTTTTAGAAGCTTGCACCTGTGCTTCAATGTTTTTAAAGCAATTGTGAAGTTTTTCTACGGTAATAGCCGCATTCGTATAACGACGTTGATATATCTCAGCTAATTCTTCAATCTCTATCTGTTTTATATAAGATATCATATAGTGGGCAAGTCTTGGCCCAATTACGAAATTGAATCTGTTGGCTATCTGCAAGGCCCTAACAATGCATTCTGCAGGTGCTGGATTTTCTTCGAAATTAAGTTCTATGGTTCTTTCTGCGATTGCCTCGAAAAAACCTTTTGAATAAATTTTTCTCTTCTGCCTTCTTTTACTAAATAATTGTATAGCAATTGCATCTATATTTAGGAAAGTGATTTTGGGGTAATCTGAAAATCCTTTTCCCATAACATTTCCCTCCTTAAAAGCCCAAGTTTCCTGTATGGGCCACATATCAATCGACCAATCCTTTACTTGAAGTTTTAGTCCACCAAGGCTAGTTTCCCCTTTAATATGATTCCGGAACAACGTCTTAATTCGTTCTCTTGAAACATATCCTAAAATAATATCGAGATCACGCGGAATACTATTATTGCACAATAGCATATCTCTTACTGCACCTCCACATAAGAATGCTGGGAAGTTATTGTTGCGTATGTCCTCAAGCACCCTGTATAAATGTGGATAATATCGTTTAGAATCAGTAGTAACAAACCGTCCAAGACGTGCTCGGAGATCCCGCTTCATTTTTTGAATTTCTAAATTAACCATTAGTCAATCGTTTATGAAGGGTACACGCGAATGTATCTGTCATGCCACAAATATAATCCGTCATAAGTTGCATGCTACAGTACATTTCAGGGAATTTCTTGCCTTCTTTGGCCTTCTTATATACTACACAATAATTTCTTGAGGTCAAATCGAAAATTTTACGTTCAAACCCTTTTTCTTTTTTGCTGCCTTCTGAGGCGCCTTCCCAAAAAATATCCATTAAATCATGAATTAGTCGTCGTCCCATTAATTCTAATTTCAGATTTTCGTTCGAAGGATATATATACTTTTGCCCTACTTCCTTACAAGCTTCGATCAGTGCCCCAGCCTTACTATCTTTATATAATTCTCCGTGATAATCGCCTTTCATAATGTCTTTATATTTCTCTTTGAAGCTCTTTTCAATAGCTTTTGCTGATTGGATTATAACAAATACTCGAAGCGCCTGAGCCAACGTATTATCGTGTGATTTCCCTCTTACGGGGATTGTTTTCTTAGCCTTCTTAAAAATATCTTGAGCTCCTGAAAAACAGGTTTCCAGTATATTTTTATCGCTTTGAGGGCATTTTTCAAATGCTCTTTGAAATTCTTCTTGAAGCTTATCTTTAAGGTTATCCCAACTAATAACCCCTTTTTTGATTCCATCTTCTATGTCAACAACTGAAAATGCTATATCGTCGGCAGATTCTACAATATATGCTATTGGATGTCTTTTGTCTTTGGTTCCTGTTTCCTCTTGAATCTTCTCTATAAGCTCCTGCTCCGAAGTAAAATATCCGAGCTTGGATTTCTCGTGTTGACTTTTGGTTATTTTATTTGAAGAAGCAATATATTTGCAAGCAGCTGACATAGTCGCACATGTAAGATTAAGCCCATGAAAATCAGCCAAGACCTGTAATTTTGAAACAAGCCGAATGGTCTGTGCGTTACCTTCAAACTCGTGGAAGTCACTCTTGAGTTGTTCGCCATTATCTAAACTTTCAAAACACTTAAAGAAATTTTCGCCTTTCTTCTCAAACCAATCTTTTATTGCATCTTCGCCGGCATGACCAAATGGTGGATTCCCTAAATCATGGATCAAGCCGCATGTTGCAGCTATTATTTCAATAGAATCCCTTTGCTTGCCATCTATTTCTTTTTTTTCTTCGAGAAGCCAGTTGCCTATGCTTCGTGCCATATTACGAGCGATATTCGAGACCTCTAATGAATGGGTTAGGCGAGTCCTTACCGAATCATTAGGATCAAGAGGAAACACCTGTGTCTTATCCTGCATACGACGAACAGGCGTGCTGAATATTGCACGATCATAATCTCGTCCATGCTCAGTTCGATCGTCTGGCTTTGATGTGTTTGCGGGCTTGCCCTCAAGTAATTCTCGAATTCGTTTCTCAGATAATAGTTTTTCCCATTCCATAATCTCCGCCTTCTTCTGAATTCCTTCACTCATTTAAAGTTGCTTCTTCATAATATAACCACAGCTTCAATCGTCAGCAAACATATTCGGTAAAAAACCTTAAGTGGAGTTTATTTCTTTTTTCAACTTTTCGCTGTGTCTAATAAATTCCTTTGCTTGAGCTTGTCTTTTTCCTGTGAAATCCGAATGGTTCTTTCGGCTTGTCTTCGGTCGGCGGCATCAGCAGCTTGATTGCCTGGATGATGGTAATGATCTGCTTGTCGTGGGTTTGCAGCTTCTTTTCAAGCTGATCGAGCTTGCCTATGAGCTCTTTATATGGTGCAAGCATCTGACGAAGCTTCACGAAGGCCCTAACCACATAGATGCTTGCCTGAACTGCTCGCTCGGAGTTTAATACACTTGCGGCCATAATGGCGCCGTGTTCTGTGAAGGTGTTGGGTAAAACAGGAGAAAATTTCAGCTTCTGGGGGTGGTCGCAATTTGCGACCACATAGTCCTTCTCCGCCTTTGTGAGTTGAAACATGAAATCCAGCGGGAAACGTTCATGGTTGCGCTTGATTTGCTCATTCAAACGCTTCGTAGGGACTCCATATAGGGCTGCCAAATCCGAGTCCAGAATTACCTTCTCGCCCCGCATAAACAAAATCTTGCTCTTGACCTGCTCGACCAAAACTATCGATTTATTGTTTTTCGCCATATTGCATTCCCGTCGATACTACGAACAGCCACCTATCAAAACCTACATTTTACTTCCGACTTCTGTCGCTAAATCAGAATTGTTGGTTCATATTATAAATATTCTTTCATTCCGGAGCAAGCACATTCGACGTACGGACGAATGGCAGAACAGAGGACCCCGTGGATAAACCACAGGGAATTATCAAGTTAAATTTTCTGATTTTTTAATGGGTTGGTGTCAGTACAATACCTAAGTATCTTAGGTATTGTTTTTATAAAATCCTTCCTTTGTAGTGAAAGCTATTAATGTTTTATATCTTGATACTATGACAAACTACTCGTCTCTGCGAAGCGCTCTCGCCTCCGGCGAAGCCTTTGGTGTAGCTGGGTCGTTACGATTTCATCGCACCCTACGTTCCTCTAAAATCCTCGATCCTTAAAGCAGTCCATAAGTATATACGCATATACTTATATAGTTTTGATGCAATTTCCATACGGAAAGCATAAAACTTATCTAAATCTTCCAAAACAAAATCTTAAAAACAATCGCTGCCCCTTTTTCTGAAATTTTGCTTGTTTTTTTGCCGTTTTTGGGTATAATATGGCCTCAAATTTGGTATATAGCATATAGTATTTAGTATATAGTATGGGGGATTGCGGAGGGGGCAGACGCAAATCAAAAACTTGCCCTGAGCGAAGCCGAATGGATCCGAAACGAGATGAATGGATGCTAAATTATAGATCACGAAGCACATTTGGAAGAGCGCTATTTTAAAAAACAAAGCCAATTTGCTTTAGGATAAAACTAATGTAATCTTCTATGCAACAAAGGATTATGAAAATGAACGCCTTCGCAGGCTGCCTTGAAAACAAACCCAAACAAAGCCAATTACTCCCGGCGATTAGCCCCAAGACCTGTGCTTGGGGTGATTATCCCTTGAGTCCGACGAGCACTTATGACATGCAACCTACAGGCGCTAAAAAAGTCTTGACAGGAATACGCTGCGCAATAATCTCATCAGGATACGGGTTATGTGTTTGTGATTGTTTAAGGAGTATATCGTGCGGGTAGGATTGGGCCAATTCAATGCAACGGTGGGGGATTTAGCCGGCAACGCGCGCAGGATTTGCGACATCTACAACGAAGCGCTTCGGGCCGAGGTGGATTTGTTAGCCTTTCCGGAGTTGGCAATTTGTGGTTATCCGCCGGAAGACCTTCTATTCAAAAAGCACTTCTTAAAGGATAACCGGCTGGCCTTAGAGAAAATCGCCGTTGACTGTCCGGACATAACCATGATAGTCGGCTTTGCTGACAGCTTCCAAGGCCATACTTACAATGCGGCCGCGGTGCTGCAAAAAGGACAAATAACTAAAATTTATCGAAAGGCGCAGCTACCCAATTTTAGTGTATTCGATGAACAAAGATACTTTAGAGCCGGTAATGAGCCGACCGTTATCAAGGTCAAAGGCCTGGATGTCACGCTCACTATCTGCTTCGATATATGGGATATAAAATGGCTCAGTAATTTTCTTAAAGACGCCGGCAAAATCCATCTGATTGCAAATATCTCGGCCTCTCCCTTTCATTTAGGCAAAATTAAGAAAAGAGAGGAGATAGTCAGCCAATGTGCCAAGGAATTTAACTGTGCCGTTTCGTATTGCAACCTTGTCGGCGGTCAGGATGAATTGGTTTTTGACGGTCGAAGCATGTTCGCCGATTCAACAGGCAAGGTAATTACCAAAGCCAAGGCCTTTGACGAAGATTTACTGATTGCAGATGTCATTATGTCGAGCGACAGTGCTGTACAGGTTGAGCCGATACGGCCTGACGCTCTGCAGCCGGGAGAACTGCTTGATGAAATCTACCAAGCGCTGGTGCTGGGCACTAAAGACTATGCCTTAAAAAACGGCTTTAAGAAAGTTATGCTTGGAGTCAGCGGTGGTATAGATTCTGCGGTTACCGCCGCCATCGCCGTTGCTGCTCTGGGTACTGAAAATGTCACCTGTATTACTATGCCGTCGAAATTCAACAGTCTTGAAACAATAAAAGATGCCCAGCAATTAGCTAAAAATCTTGGTGTCGAGCTTATAACAATTCCCATCGAGGCGATACTGGCCCAATACCACGAGCAGTTAAAAACGGTGCCGGGATGGGACAATAAGGGCATTGCTTACGAAAATTTGCAGGCCAGAATCCGCGGCGCTATCCTGATGTCACTGAGCAATCAATTTGGCTCTCTGGTATTGACGACAGGCAATAAAAGTGAGACCTCAGTCGGCTATGCTACCCTTTATGGTGATACGGCCGGCGGCTTTGCCGTGATAAAGGACGTTCCCAAGACTATGGTCTATAAATTGGCTGAATACATAAACAAAGTAATGGGAAGGGAGATTATCTCTGCCGATACAATAGCTCGGCCGCCCAGTGCTGAGCTAAGACCCGACCAAAAAGATACCGACTCGCTGCCGGACTACGATTTGTTGGACGCTATTCTCAAAGGCTATGTCGAAGAAGATAAATCCGCACAGCAGCTCATCGAATCGGGCCTGCCGAAAGATGTGGTACATAGTGTCACCAAAATGGTTGATAGAAACGAATACAAAAGAAGGCTGTGTCCGCCGGGGATAAAAATCACGCCCAAGGCCTTCGGCAAAGATCGACGGCTACCCATCACAAACCATTACCGATAATCCCACACGAAAGGTGGATCTGAATCCGTCTCGAGGTGGGACGAGGGGACAGGTCCATTGCGGGATTTTGTTTCTATTTTTCAGCCAGCGCTTCTGCTATAGCGGTGCCGAACTGTGCTACTGCTATTGGTCCGGTGGATGTTATGATAAGGCCGTCTCGTTCGACATGGTTACCTGTATATGTGGCCCCGGCCTTTTGAAGCACGGCCCTTTCAGTTAAATAGGCGGTTGCCCGGACACCACGCAGGACACCTGCATTAGCCAGAATAGTCGGTGCTGTAGAAATCGCCGCCAGAACTTTTCCCTTTGCCGCCGCCTCGCGGGCAATATTCAGCGCGTCCGGATTATTGAAGTATTCTCTTGCACCATCGCCGCCGATAAAAATCACCGCGTCGTAATCATCTATTCTCAACTGGCTCAGAAGAATCCCAGCCTCGGCTATCCCACCCATCATGCCTCTTATAACTCCAAGTCTGGTACTGGCTATAACGGTCTGAACCCGCCCGCGGCGGGTCGTATTAAGAACTCGCATAGTCTCAAAAAGCTCTCTATCGTTAAAATTATCTTGGCAGGCTATCAAGACAGCCGCTCTTGGTACCGTTCTATTTTGCACTGACGGCACAACGCCGCTCGGCTGCTGGACTGCTGCCGTCCCGCTACTGGTGGATTCAGCCGGGTAGCCAACAGAAATTATATATATCGCCTCCTGATTTCTCTGCAAATTACATATCCTGACGATATTTCTCGCATTAAAATCGCTGACCGGCACAGACGTCAGGCCTAAGCTTACAGCCTGTAGCTGGATACTTTGAGCGACTTGTCCTGCTTGCAGATACATAATTCTTCTTGCCTGAGCTGCGGGTCTGCCGGTAGGGTCTTTAATAGGGCCGATAATAATGATGCTGCAGCCAGCGATGGCTACTACTTCGGGGCTCATAGTCGCCGATGCCAGAGCACCACGTACATCTCGATTGTAGGTTTGCCTGAGGTTGTGCTCGTTTGGATTGTAAAGATAAATCCCATCTTGTACGGCAACATATAACATTATGGGATAAATCGCCTGCGCCGGCTGTGCAATTGGAGCTGCTGTGGATAAGCTTTGCTGTGGGCCACCTATCTGCCGGGTCGCTTCGGTCATACCCAGACCGGCCCAGGCTAACTGACCAATCTGCTCAAAATTAAGCGTCTGATTGGTTAGCTGGCGCACAGTCTGTTGCTTTACTACCACCTCCTCGAAACTAAGCCCGCCTTGGCGGGTCAACTTCGGTTGCGGAAGCTGAATTATCCGAAGCGGTGCAGCCCGCGACCTGCGCTGAGCGGGACTGACAGCCACAAAGCCGGCTAAAATCATTATCACCACAGCCCATATTGCAATCCGCCTGCGGTGTACAACCATGCGCTCAGCACATCGCAAGGTCGAAGTCTCAAAGATTCTCGAACATTTCATTTTGTGTTCCTCCTAATTAATTTTGAAGTGATGGTTCACAATATATATTATATATTTAACCCCAGCATTTCACAGATTAAACTTTATTTTTCGTATATAAGCCTATACACTTTGACCGGTCCGCAGTTTGACTTATCTTGCTGAAGTCCGAAGGCTGATCGTCCCTCGTGAATCGTGCCTCGTTCCTCGGTCTACGAGAGAGGAAGGATGTGAATTCAATGGCTTTATCGCGTCGACAAAAGCTAACTGTAATCGCATTAGCACTTTATTGGCCCGGTCTCTTTATTCTCGCCCATATACCCATACCACAATTGGTTCGTAAGGCTGATGTGTCCGATAAAGGTCTTCACTCTCTTGCCTATCTGATTCTAACTTTTTTGCTATGGTCTGCAATTAAACCGAACAAAAAAGTAAATTGGCGCAAAGCTACCGCCTGGTGGATACTTCTGGTGGTCGTGTTATACGGTATTTGTGATGAAGTGCTTCAGAGGTTTATACAAGGACGCAGTTGTGATGCTATGGACTTTGTTGCGGATTTGGCAGGTACGCTAACAGGCTTAATTTTGCTTTCGTTATTTACTTTTTGGCCTGCTTGTCTCATGGTGACAGGCATCACAATCTTTGGCTTAAACAATATTGCGAGGCTTAACATTTCTGAGCTGCTTCCGGTGACAAACAAGGTGTTTCATCTGTTCGCCTACGCATTATTTACGCTGCTTTGGATTCAATATTTAGATAATTTCCCGACCCTAAAGGCTCAAAAATCCAAATGGCTGATGGGGGCATTAATCCTGCCGATAGGATTTCTTTTAGCCATGAAATTAAGCTCGTTTATTCTCGGTAGAAACTTCACTATAACAGATTTAATCGTTCCCGCCGTAGGAATTTCAGCCGTGGTGAGTACTTTTTTTCTAATTACCTTGTTTCACCCAAAGCCTGATAGGCTGTCACGTACTGGTGATAATCTTTAAACTGCTGCCTCACGGCCTGTCTCCTGGCCGCTTGAAAGGTCTGTAAAGTGGATCGCCGATCAAAATCAACTGCCATGAATTAAACGGCTTTGTATGATAGTAAGCCTCGACAAGACACTTTCCATTGTACAGCTCCAGAAAGAAAGTCTTGGGTTCTGGAAATGAGTGAAGATACGGCTCGGCTACCGCTCCCAGCGTTGCGGTTATCCCATCTCTGAGCATAGCCGGACACCATTGGCTGCTGTCTGGGTCGCGAAGATTTGCCGCTTCGAGGCTGGAGATATGATAGCCAACCGCACCATCGACAAAGTCAAAAGCGTCAACATAATTTTTAAGACTGTACCAGCCGCAGTATATAGCCGTCCGGGGACATGTTCCGGGTGCAAAGAGCTCTTTTGTTCGCTCCTCCTTAACTGGCATTGCCGTTCGCAATCTTGTAAGTATTGCCAAGTCCCGTAAAGACTGATCAAAATAACCCGGCAAATCCTTTCCTTCGACTCCGCTCAGGCCTGCCCCGAGCAAGGCCGAGGGGACAGGTTTTACAAGACCTCTTGAATCGATATAAGCTATACCCGTTAGCCCTGCTTTTTCTGCTGCGATTGCCTTATCGACCAGGCCTTTGACGATTGTACAGTCCGGTCCGTCCAGCCGGCAAACCATGAGTGTTCTAAAATCCCAGCCTTGCACGTTATTTTTCAGCAAATTTTCCTGCCACCGGTACAACTCATAAGCGCTAAGCAATACCATTGATAACTCGCTATCGACGGATGCCGCTGTTTCCTTGCCGTTGATGCGATCTATTTCGAGCTGTAGTTGAGCCAGCCTCTTACTTTTTTGTTCAAATTCTGCAGAGCCGGCTAAGCCCTTCTGTTGTAGCTGCTCAATTGCATTTTTCCCCTGTTCGGTTAATGCTTCCAACTCATCCAATTTGCCTTTCAGCTCTTTTAACGGCTCTCGTGGCCCAACCCTGTACGGTATAGCGTAAGTGGTCAGCAGACACCCGATTTCCCCGGCAAACTCAAAGCTGAATAACTTTTCCCGAATCGGCTCTGCAAGCCATTTATTATAATCGTTTCTGCTGATTGTATCCCTAAGCTCCGTCCCCAACGACACAGTGAGGATATTTTTGGTCGGCACATGTCTGCTTTTGCAGTAATACCGGGCAATTCGCACAGATGCTGCGTTGTCACCATTTGCTATTACCAAAATCTCGTCAGGCTCTAACGCCAGTACCGTACCGCAGTGCGATAAAATCGATAGGATAACTAATGTTCTGAAACGCATGATGTGAGAGATTGTAATTGTTAGCTGATGCTAAATGAGCCCCCGTGTCCCTTAGGGACAAGAACGGGTGGTTTTATTCAGGCCCGTATGATCTGTAGGGCAGATTGATCGGATAGTCACGGATTATTTCATCATAGTCGTCGAGCCAGTTCGCGTTGGGATTACACTTGAAAGCCATGAAAAGGCCGCTATCTGTATCATCAGCGGCTCGATGATACTTGAAATAGATTTGCTTTTCTATTTTGCCGACAATTTCTATTTTACCGCTCGCATGTGACATCACAAATCTAACGCGTTTTGCCAGGCCGGATACTAATGCTTTGGCCTGCTCTATTATCTGATAACCTTCCTCGATTGGTACTGTATAAGTCTTGTTTCCCAGAGCCGGTCGACACTGAAAGATATAGTATGGTACCACGCCGATAAAGGACAGCTTGGCAAGCAGCTCCGCTAAAATTTCTGGCCGGTCATTGACACCGCGTATAAGGGGACATTGATTGGCTAATATGGCACCGGCTGTCTGTAGCAACCCAACTGCCTTGATTGACAAATCCGTCAGCTCTCGTGGATGAATAAAATGGGTCATCAAATATATTCTCTTTTGGTCCGTGCTGTATTTGCTTATCATCTGCAGCAGTTCCGGTTGTTCAATAATTCGATTTGGATTGAAAGCGGGTACTTTCGTACCGATCCGGATTATCTGCACATGTTCAATCTCTCTGAGCTGTCGGATTATATTTTCAAGTTTCGATGGCTTAAGTACCAATGGATCACCTCCGGTTAGCAGGACGTTGGTTATCTCAGAGTGCTGGCTTATGTACTGCATAGCAGCCGGCAGGTCACGCATATATTCCTGCTGAGGATTAATGAAGACCCGCTTGCGAAAACAGTACCGGCATATACCATCGCAAACATTGCTAACCAGAAAAAGTACCGTGGAATTGTACTTGTGCTCAAGCCCTGGTATAATTGTATAGGCCTGTTCATCCGAAGGGTCGAGCCGACCCCACTCGTGCAGCTCCTCGAGCCGGGGGATTATAATTCTGCGTATCGGATCGTTGGGGTCACTCCAGTCGATCAGTGAAAGATAATAATCGTTGCAGCGAAAATCAAACTTATCGGTGACTTTTTTCAGCTCAGCTTTTTCTCTCCCGCTTAATTGCTCTAACTGTTCTATTCTCGTCAGGTATTTGCATATAGCACCTGTTTTTATTTCCATGAACTTCCCTCCTCAAATCCCCGCCTTCGCGGGGACGAGTTTATCCCGCCTGCGGCGGTTAGGTTCTATTTGCCTTCTGTCCTGGTATATTCGGTTTTTGAATATCTTTTTTCGTAGATGCCTTCTCTGCCTAATACTTGGTCAATCGTTCCTATTACTATCTTTATATCGACCAAAAAGGAAGCTGTTTCCACATACTTAACGTCTAATTCCAATTTTTCTTCGCATGTGAGGTGCCCCCGTCCTGATATTTGTGCGAGTCCGGTAATACCGGGCTTGGCAAGCAGCCGTTTTTTCTGCCGCTGGTCCCATTCAGCCATCTGTGAAATATAGAGTGGCCGAGGTCCAACGATGCTCATCTCTCCTTTTAATACGTTAAATAACTGAGGAAGTTCATCGAGTGAATGTTCCCGCAGGAATTTTCCTATCTTTGTCAGTCTCGCATCATCGCCGGATTTAGGGCTTGGACCGAACGGGTCAACACCGAGCCTCATTGTACGGAACTTGTAAAAGACAAACGGCCTGCCGTTGCATCCCGCTCTATCCTGCTTAAAAATCGCTGGTCCTTTGCTGGTAAGCTTGACGGCTATAAATATAGCAACAAAAACCGGCAGCAAGATTACTACCGCCGGCAATGCAATTAAAATATCAACAAGGCGTTTTAAGAATATCTTCATAACTTTTGTCTACGTTTAGCCGTCGCCGGCACGGCGACGGTCTGTTCTTTTGTGAAAAACTGAATTAAACTGGGGTAAATTTTGCAATAAATTCTACAGTTCTTTTTGCCGTTTTCTCATTTGCTCGCAGATGCAAAGGCAAGTTCACCACTTCGTTGCAGGCCTTTTCTGCTTCGCCGCACATTCCGAGCTTATAGTCGTATGCTTCCAAAGGCGTCTCGATTGGATGCAGGGGACATTCGAACCAGCTTCCCAGCTCGACACCCTCTTTCGCCGCCTCGACAAGTGCTTTTTCCTTTTCAGCAATCCTCACTGGATATCGCACAAGAACCGGCTGCATTATTGATGTGTCATATTGCCGAGCTGGCCAGCCTCTCTCCGCCAGAAGCTCATCATACAATTGTGCCATTTTCCTGCGATGGGAAATATTTTGCTTAATCCTGGCTAATTGTTTTAATCCTGAACGAGCTTGAACACGACTTGCAGATTTAAAAAAATCAGAAGCTATAGTCGGCCTAAATTCATATGTGCTTGATGAACCGAGGACGGCTCCCTTTTTTGTAAGAAATCTAAAGAGTCCCTGCGCAAAAGCTGTCGTCTTGGGATAAACAAATAACCTGTAAACAACCAATTGCATCCAGAGCATAACAGCTTCTTTCCTTAACGGCTTGCTCATCTCTGCGGCACACAGTGACTCTATCTTCTCGGCAATGTTGGCGTCGCTGGTTATCACCATTCCACCCAATCCAGTCGTATAAGGCTTGTTCCATTGAAAAGAAAAATACGCAGCTCTGCCAAAGGTACCTGCCATTTTTCCCTTATATCTCGAACCAAGCGCCAAGCAACAATCTTCGACCACGGGGATATTATTGTCCCCTGCCATATCCATAATTGCATCCATGTCGCAGGGATAACCGTATGTATGCTGAGCTATAATAGCTTTCGTTTTGGAGGTGATTTTCTCTCTTAGCAAATTGACGTTTATATTGAATGTCACCGGCTCAATATCTACATAGACAGGCTTTGCACCGAGATATTTGATTGGATTTACGTCCATTACACAGGTATATCCCGGCACAATAACTTCGTCACCGGCTCCAATACCCATCGCCTTCAATATGGCATATAGAGCAACTCTTCCCTTCCAGAATGTAAAAGCACGGCTTACACCGAATACTTCTGCAAAATTCTGCTCATATTGTTCTATAACTTTGCTCACCCTATTCTTTCCTATCGTGACATTTGTATCTGTCTAGGCTTTGCTATGCCATAGCCTTTGAGAACTAAGAACCGCATAGTTCCCCATAATGAGCCTAATCCATAGCCAAAATGTAATATGACAAAAACCAAAGGTGCCGGCGGTGCATACTTCCAGCCGCCCTTTAGTCCAACATCGAAGGCACCTGCTAATAACGCCACCGCATATAAAGCTGCTTCAATACCCAATAAAATCCAAAATGGTCTCCATATTAAACCGGCCAGTCCCAGCAAAAGTATTGACAGCACAAACAACAATGGCACCAATTGCCGAAGTGTGGCCGGCCTTCTATGCTTCTGTAACGTCCTTATTCGCCAAAAGCCGTATTGAAAATATTGCCTCCAGAGTTTGCGCAGCGACCCCCGCGAAAAATACTTGCTCTTTATGGACTTCGACATCCATATTTTTCCGCCGGCTAAAATTATTCTCAGGTTGAACTCATCGTCCTGATTACGCACCAACTCTTCATCAAAGTAACCGATTTTATCAACTATCCATTTATGATGTGTGCCGAAAGCCAGCGTATCGACCCAGCCTTTGTAATCGCCCAACCGAAATCGCGAATTACCTACGCCGATTGGTGACTGCATAGCCAATGCAATCACCCGTCCTACAAAACCCTCTGCCACAGTTTCAATGTAGCCGCCTACTACCCACGCCTCCGGATTCTCACGCAGACACTTAATCGATTCCCTCACAAAATCTGGGGCCACTTCGGTATGGCCGTCAATCCGAATAAATAAATCTCCCCTCGCTGCTCGCAAGCCGATGTTCATCGCGGTAGGAACAATTCGGCGAGGATTGTTCAATATCTTTATTCGGTGGTCTGCCTGGGATAATTCTTCTACAATCTCTCTGGTGCCGTCGTTGCTCATCCCATCAACGACCAGGATTTCCATCTTTTCGCCCGGCCAATCTTGATTCAGGATGCTCTTTACCGCCCGCTCGATGAAATCGGACTCGTTACGAACCGGCATAATAATACTTATAAAAGGGAAATCTTTATCGACCATACTTGTTGGAGTTTTTTGACCCCGCAATGAATTGCGGGGTTAAATATCTCAGATTGGTAACCGTTCACACAGAAAATAAGGCGTTTTTGTGTCATTGCGAGGCCTTTAGGCCGAAGCAATCTCAAAAACGTACGATTTTAGATTGCTTCGCTTCGCTCGCAATGACAAAAATGCGGTTTTCCCGTGAACGCTTACTCAGATTGTTTAGCCCCCAAATCCTTCGACCCGGCTCAGAACGGGTTTATTTGGGGGTTCTTCATATATTTTGTTTTTCTGTCACCTGCATTAAAACTTTTTCCAGCCGGTCGGCCAATTTAGACCTTTCAAACTCCCGCTCAGCTAATGAGCGGGCATTTTTACCCATCTCCCTGCACAATTCTGGCTTAGCTGCCAGCTCCTCCAGCGCGTCGGCTAAAGCCTGTGGACGATGTGGGTCAATACATCTGCCGCAGTTATTACTCTCGATAGTCTCTCCCAGCCAGCCAGGGACATTTATCAGCACGGCCTTGCCGGCTGCCAGCGCATCGAACATCTTATTCGGCGACCACGCCCACCGAAGGTGGGTTTGATCACGTCCAGGCCTTCGGCCTGGTTCCTTAGCTGCTCGAAATATAACCATGCAGGCATCACACTCACCCACGAGTCCGGCAAGCTCCGCCTTAGGCATCGACGTATTAAAAATTACGTTTGTCAGTTTATATTCCTGCACCAGCTTTTCCAATTCGTACCTTTTTCCGCCGTCACCGACCAGTACAAGTGCAATATTATCTTTTTTACGCTGCGCTAAGATTCTGGCCGCTTCGATAACATACTCAAGGCCGTTTGCCAGGCCCATGGCTCCAAAGTAAACAGCAGTAAATCGGTCGCCCAATCCGAACCGACTTCGCCAGATAGAGCCGTCTAAATTTGGCTGGAAAAGGTCCAGGTCAGAAGCGTTTGGAATTACTGTCACCTGTTCAGCCGACACACCGGCACGAACGATTCCGTCTTTCATACCCGGCGACAAAGCCACAATATGATTTGCCCGGCTGTATATTTTTTTTGCCATTCGCCGCAAATACCATATCACCAACGGGTTTTTCAATCCTCCGAGGTTGATCAGCGCATCCGGCCAAAGGTCACGAACCTCGAAGACAAATGGAACGTTGAAGTAGCGACCCAGCGCGGCGCCGGCCAGACCGATGGGCAAAGGTGTGTGCGTGGCAAATACCACATCAGGTTTTGGTAGTTGTTTACCTACACGCTCAGCTAAGCGTGCAAACTGATAAAACTTGAGCATACGCCGCCAGCCGCCCATACCTGTTCCGACCTGCGGTTTATTATAGCCCGCTGCAATAGCAACCAAGCTAATACCTTCGACTTGATATTCGGCATATTTACGGCCTTGGGGAACAGGAAACTCATCGTTGTCCAGGCCTGACGTTATCATCGTAACACGGTGGCCCTTCTGCACTAAGTACCGACTAAATTCGTAGGACCGTGTCCCCGTTGTGCCTTTTCGCGTGGCGAAATACTGATGTAAATAAAAAATGTGCATCTAAAATTTACTTTTTTGTGCGAACCCCACGTTAAACGTGGGGCTAAATGTTTAGCCCCGCCTTTTAAGGCGGGGTTACTTCCGGCAGCTCCCACAAATCCGGCATTGTTTCAGAGTGACCCTTGAAAACAAACGGCCACTGATAATACCAATCCTTGCGGGCTTCAGGCGAAAGCAGGTAAGGCTCATAAGGAAAGCATCCCAAATCGGGAGCCTTATCTATGGGTCGTTTACGATTAAAAAAGTCTCTTCTCGGAGCATATTCTTTAGAGCCTTTTCCGATGGCGGGACTGCCTGCTTTCAAATAAAACACGCCTTTTCGTGCGTCCAGAAACAATGGGTCTGCAGATAATCCGTGTAGCCCGGCCCCTCTAAATGCAGGTACACAAAGATTATAGTCAATCAAAGCGTCACTTTCTTTGAATATCTTAGTGTCGATATTGTGAATTGGACCGGCTTTCTCAAAAATCCAGCCGGTATTGTTCACGATGATATTATTCACAATTATCTCTTTGTGCGCGTTCCTAATTCCTACGCCGGCACCATTGTAAACAATTGTGTTGTTGACGATTCTATTGGAGCCGACATCCGATTTGGAATATAACCCAATACCCCATCTTTGGTTTCCATAGATAAGATTGCTCTCGATTTTGCTGTTAGCTATCTTTGGATACAGATGCAGTCCCCAGCCGGAGTTGAACCTGATAATATTATTACGAATTGTTAAACCGTCACCGTCGGCGTATATTCCATGACTAAACTGAGGATTTTCACCGTTGTATTCGACAATATTATTTTCCAAGACTAGCCCACGAACACCATGAGCTTCTATGCCCTGAAGAGCGTTATTGTGGATTCGGCAGTTTCTCATCACTGTAAAATCCGCATCTGATTTAATGCCCGTATATCCGGCGCCGCTGCTCTCAAAGCCGTCGATAATTACCCAATTGCAGCCCTTTCTGACATAGATGTTGTGTGTCGGTGAGCCGTGCAAAACCGCCTTGTATTTATATTGAGATTTCAGAACGGTCGGCTGTTGCGGTGTGCCGGCATATTCAGCAGTAACCGTTATCTGCTGCCCAACGTAGTTGCCGGGCTGAAATATGAAGATGTTACTAGCGCCTGCCTGCTTGAGAGCAGCCTGAATAGATGGGAAAGGGTCATCTTCCGTCCCTTTTGCCGAGGCCTTGCCTTTGGGAGCGATCCAATATGTTTCAGCGTACAGATTGCAAGCAAAGCACGTCAGAATGATGATCAGAATGCTCAGCCTTTTCATATCGCTGTTCCTGAATTAATTGCCGCAGTTGCGCTGCGGTCTTGGTGATATTGAAATTCTGCTCAACCTGCAGCCGGCCGGCTCTACCAAATCGGCGTATCCTATCGGGATCTGAAAGCAAACTCCCAACGGCCACGGCCAGAATACTTGGGTCTGCTTTTTCCACAAGTAATCCGTTGACATTGTGCTGTACAAGCTCCGGTATGCCGGAAATACGAGTTGAAACCACCGGCACCTCGCAGGCCATCGCTTCCATCATCGCCACGGGAATTCCGTCCATATCACCATTCTCTGTTTTCACGCAAGGCATGAAAAATAAACAGGCCTGACTGAAAAACGGAATGAGCTGATCGTTTGCCATCTGACCAAGCAATTGAGCCTGCTCGTCTAAACCTAATTTGTGAATTTGCTGCTCAAGATCTTTTCTTTCGGGGCCGTCGCCGATAATCTGGAATAAAAACTCTACATTTCTTTCTTTCAATTCGGCGCAGACTTCTAAGGCTGCATCCAGACCTTTTTTGCGGTCAAGTCTGGCCACGCACACCATCCTGCCAGGCTTAAACTTATGTGAAACGGTTCTGAATTTTTCAACATCTATGCCGCAGTGAATAACGTGACATAAATCTGCAATGGATTGACCGCAAGTGTTTCTTAGATATTCGATATTGTATTGCGAAATGGCTGCTATGAATTTGCACTCAGCTAATCGGGGTCGCAGGCTGTTTGTGCTTCTGGTAAATATGTCGAAGGCATGCACCGTGCACGATACGGGCAAATCCGTCAACACTCCCAGCATAATCCCAAGGCTTAAAGACCGGCTGGCAAAATGTACATGAATATGCTCGACGCCGAACCGCCTGCAGCGAAAAGCAAAATCACAAACTGTCGTTAATTCATAAACAGCCTTTACAAACTCAAGCGGACTATGAGTTAGCAAAGTCACTACCCAAAAACAGACCTTCCAGAAACGAAGCGGGTGCGTAAACATTTCTCGCAGGGTCATCCAAATTTGCACAAAAATATTCGAGCGATAAATAGTCCTCCTGCACCATTTGATCATAACCTCAGACCAATCCTCAAACTGCTCTCGCTTACAACCGGCCAAAGGCAGAACTTGCCATCCGGCCTGCTGGTGCGCATCAATTTCGTTGATGACAAAGGGCATTTTCATGCCCGATACAACGTATGCGATCTTCATGTTCACTCGATGTCAAAACCCTCCAAATAAATTTGGGGGGCTAAATATTTAGCCCCGCGTTCCTTCGATCCTGCTCAGGCCTGTCCCGAGCAAGGCCGAGGGGACAGGTTTATCGCGGGGTTTTCCTGGCCAAAATATGGACTGTTCTCGTGGTCAGGTCTTCTTCGGATAATTGGCGGAATCTGGGACTAAGATGTTCTCTGGCAAGTCCGGACCTATCGGCAGTTTTGACCTCGCTGACAATTTCAAAACCGGTCTGCTCCAACAGGTGCCTGTGGGTGGAATAAGGCTCCCGGTTCAAAAGATAGGGCCTTTTGCCCTTGATTAATTTCCATGACAGGTCCGAATATGCCCAGTGCCCGTTCCATTGTTCCGCCAGATGGTGACATCCAAAATCGATTTGATGGCTCATAAAACCATCTTTCTTAAGCCAGCTATAAAGGATCCTGTATGTGTGAGCCAGGTCATCGACATGTTCGAGCACCGCCTGTGAGAATATCATATCAACAGACTCCGGCTTTACTACGCTGCTGTCGTACCAGGGCACAATATAACGGATTTCGATGTCGCCGTTACTTAAATGACTTGTATTTTTTAGCGTCTCCCTTATGGACTGAATTCTTTCGTCATCCAGATTTTGTCTAAGCCTTTCGTCCGTTAGAATATCATACGGGAACTCGTATGATTTCAATTTCGGCTCGAGCAAAGGAAATTCCTGCTGATCCGGGATCGGCTCACATTTGGTGAAAAGCTCAACCAGCCCGTCAAGGATATCAAGATTTACAGCCGAAGCAGCATACTCTACTACGTCAAGCGCATAGTACTTCTGTGCTCCGGATAACAGTGCCGCCAGTCCGATGCCAAGAGAATCTCCGGGTCCGAGCTCGGCAACTACTTTCGGCCGGGTGCTAAGGCCGGCTTGCTCGGCCATAACAAGGTGTCTCAGCCAGACCGAATAACAATAGCGGGCGGAATTGGTTCCGCCGGTTCGGCTGGGAATGAGCTTCTCAAGTTCCGGAACGTATGTTAATACGCCCCTTATTACGTGTTTCAAACCCATGTTAATGCCCTGTCAGTGTCAGTCAGTGTTTAAGTCCGTGTAGGTCAGTGTTATTTGATAAAATCTCGTTGTAAACCTTTAATGTTTGTTCGCATACCGCCGATGCCATAAAGCGTTGTCTTGCGACCTCTTTGGCCTGTCGGCTCATAGAGCAGGCGAGATTTTCATCCGAAAGAATCCTCAAAACCGCCTTAGCGATTTCTTTTGTGTCATAAGGGTCAATCAAAAGACCTGTTTTTCCGTCCTCGACCATCTCTGGTATGCCACCAACTCTCGCCCCAACCACAGGGACGCCTACAACCATCGCCTCGGCGACAGACAGCGGCGCGTTCTCCTGGAAAGATGGTACTGCTAAGCAGTTTGCCTTAGATAACTCGAATTGGACTTCTCTAATACCAAGATTTCCGAGAAAGTGTATATTGCCATGCAGGCTGTTTGCCTCTATTTGCCGCTCACACTTTTTAAGATAAGCAGGCTCAGCATTGCCTGCTATGCGAAGTTGAGCGTCCGGGAATCGCTGAAGAACAACAGCAAACGCCCTTATCATACCAAGAATATTTTTTAACGGCCTGATTCTACTGCAGCAGAATATCCTGCCCGGCTCAAATTGCCAATCGACATCAAAGTAGGAATCTGCAATAGGATTATCAATATGCCAGGTCTTGCAGTTATTATTCTTTGGCAGAAATCTCTTGGCGTATTCACTTATTAAGACAACATTCGGGATTCGGTGACGCCCATACTCTTCCGTCAGCTTTAAAAGCAGCCACTTTAGCCATCGAAGAGGGGCCCATCGACTATCCCATATCGCATCTCTTTCGACGATCCCATGGATGGTGAGAACGTGAGGATACGGGCAGTTTGCCGCCAAAAACGTATCGTTCTGAAAATGTACGATGTCAGGATTGATTTGCCCTAAAAGAGATTTGATCTGCCGTCTGCCTGCAAAAATGTCGTAAACAGTCCCTGGCAGAAAACCAACCAGTCCTTTCTTGCCCGCCCTATAAACACTAAAGCTCTCCCATCGCTCACAAGTAGTGTCGCAGGTTTTACCTTTTGGAACAACGATGGTTACCTCGACGTCCGGATGCTTTACAAGCTCATCGACGATGTATTTCGATACACCGGCAACGCCACCATCAATATGATCGGTCTTGGTGGGGAAAACTGTCACTATGGCTATGTGCATCTGAAAACCTGGTTAGAATATTAGAGAATTAGTGAACTAGAGGATTAGTTCACAATTAACCAATTCGCTAATTCGCTAATCAACCCTCCTCATATTCCGGCACTTCTTTTTCATATCCATCCTCGGCATAAAGGTTCTCTTCCGGCGCGTGGTATGCCGCTACCTGCTCACTGGCTATTACAAATACCAGAAATATCCAGAAGTACTTTTGATACAACTGTGGAACATCCAGTCCCATCACTAATAAAAATGTTAAAACCGCTCTGGCATACAGCTTTTCCCATCCCAGAGGGATTCGCTTGACCGTGAACATCAACATAATCACGAAAAACGCGAAAAGGCCGGCAGCAGGTACGCCGTAGAGACCAAGAGCAAAAAAGAAATCATTATGTGGTACGATTCGAAGCCCGCTGTATTCAAACCAGCCGTAATAGCTCGTTCCCATCGGCTTTGTTACAGCACATTGTAGGGCCTTTTTGATTGGCATCATTCTGTAACCGACAGCTTCCTCGGCACGGTATATATTAGTCAGCCGCTCGGCGACATCGGCTTCCAGCCCTCCTCGGCTTGCGACCAGCCCGGCTGAGACTGAAGCTAACAAAACAGCCACGAGCAACAGCACTGCCAGCGCAGGCCTGTGCAGGACCTGTCGTACAAACAACAGAGGCGACAACATAGTAAAGAAAAGCGCTATCAAAGCTCCACGAGAACCTATCTTGATAAGCATTACCGGAAAAACAAGCATCGAGAGAAGATATACCACCCGCCATAATATCTTTTTGTCACGAGCAAATAAGTAAATAGCAGCCAAAAAAGCCAAGCAGACAAGACTCGCCAACATATTAGCATCAATCGCCTGACCGACAGTAGCGGAATATCTTGCCTCGGCGTCCTGAGCGACCGTCCTAATCGCCGCACCGGTCATAAATGCCAATATAATCATCCCCAATGTACCGAGCACATAAGCTCTCAAAGCCCAGTGGAAAGTTTTCCAGTCATTTGTTTGCAGTATCCAATATACAATAAAAGTAAGTGCTAAAAGCTGAACCTGGGTGAATGCACGCCGTAATTCCAACGCCAGATATGGTGCCGCCAGAGACACTAAAAACACCCAAATCGTATATAGAATAAGCACCCATAACGCCTTATTGCCGAGCCGCAGGCCGGGACGAGTCATCAGTAAATTCAACACAAAGCTGGCCGCAACAGCTAAGCCCACACCTCGGTCGAGGCTGAAATCCATTGCTGCGCCGATACCGGCTCCTGTCGGCAACGCCAGCATCATAATACAAAGCGCAAAGGTCGGCTTTATTACCATGCCGATAAACGTGGGCACCGCTACGATTGCTATACCAGCCATGGTGTTTCTGCCCAGAAATATCACGGCAAGGCCGACCAAAACAATCACCGACCAAATCACAAGAAGCAGAATGTTCATCACCGGCGGCAATTGAACATCAGATGAGCGCTGCGCATCTGTGTACCACAAGTCCTCCTCAGTTATTGCATTTTCAAACCCGGCGTACATAAAAAACTTCCAATTTCACAATTTATAATTGCGCAGAAACTTACGAAAATGGGTGTACAAAAACACCTGTGAGCATAAGTAAGCTACGGCTTTACATGGTGATTTTCGTCCCGCAAGGAACCAAATCTTCTGTCTCTGTAACCGGCAAATCTTCGGCAAATATTTCTTGAGCTCGCTGGAAATATCATTCAAACCATATTTGGCATAGCCTTTTAAAAATACATCCGCCATTCCTTCGGCATTCCATCTTAGAAATCTCATGCCCGGCGCACCACGAAACAGGCATGCGACAAACCAGAGAATATCAAAATACCGGCTGCCAAAAGTTGGATTTCTTCCTACAATCGGCGCCGCTGACCAGTCTAATATAACCAGCCGGCCCGATGCCTCGTGAAGACACACATTAACACTTGCGAAGTCACCGTGAATAAAAACATTCTGATCCGGGCCGCCGTTAAAATTTGAGGCCATCCATTCAGGCGGAAGTGGGCACTTTATTTTCTCAGGCAGAACTAATTGCTCATGAATGACCGCCAGTGCTCTGCCGGCTCTGTCTGTCAATTCAAGTAAACGAGCGTCCTTATCAATCGCCAATTGCAGTAGTGTCACCAAACCGTTTAGCCGCTCCAATTCGAGCACACCTCTATCCTGGTCAAAGTCCAAAACTCTCGGGACATAGAACAAGCCGCTTTCTATGCCGATTTCTCCTGCCCTGGCGGTCTTAGTTGCCTCGACAGCCAACAAAGAAGCGTCACCAACCTTGCGTACCGAGTCGGTGGAAAACTCTATTAATGATTTTCTCTGAACGTCAACCGTCATCTTCCCTGCCCCTGCGTTTCCCGTAAAGCGGGGCGGCGGTTCCGCCTATCACGCCAAGTGCACACGGCAATGGGGCTTTCTGAAAATTGCGCCAGAGACTTAAATCTGCAGCATATTTTCTCAATCGCACCAGTTACCATTTGCGGCACTGCTATCTTCGGCGGAGGAAAAAAACCGGCAGGATAAAGCTCTATTATCTCCATCCCTACATCTTCAACGAGCTTGTTCATTTCATCCATAGTCATAACATTAAAAACGCTTTGAGAATTTTTTTGTTGATGGCGCATATATAGCAGTTTAATCCAGGGCGAGCCGTAACTTTGGTGATTGTTAAAGACCAGGTAGCCGTCTTCGGAAAGCAGCCTCGAAAGGGCCTGCATCACAGCCGAACGCAAAGACGGCTCTGCATTGACAAAAAACCTAAAAGCTATAATCAAATTAAACCTTCTTCCTTCGAATATGTTATCGACGGTTATATCAGCCTCAATTATTTCTGTTCTTTTGAGTTTCTCTCTGGCAACTGCCAGCATAGATGCGGATACATCAACACCTGTTGACGTTTTTACGCGGTCCTCCAGAAAACTTGTTATGCGTCCTGTTCCACAGGCAAAATCAAGCAGATGAACGTCCCTTCCTGTAAAGTATTTCTCTAAAATCTGCTTGATAATTTTCTGCTCACGCGCCCAAAGAAACTTCTCCCAGAGCTGCGTGCTGTAGTATGCCTCGTACTCGGCACCTTTAGTCGGATATTTATGGGAATCTCTATAGGAATATTTTTTCGTCATGTTCCGATGCTGCCGCCCGACGAAAAACAATATCGATAAATCGTTTACGTTCGATTTTCTTAAGACTTAAAAACCAACTGCCTACAAGAGTCAAAGCCGTAGCGGTAATAACTACTCCGATGATTTCAAGCCAGCAATCCGGCGGGGCCAGATACTTCCATACTGTAATCACAGCTACTGCCGGTAGCGATCCCAATAGGGCTGGTTGCCAAATATGGCAAATGCTTTCCAGCACAGAAATTCTCATTTTCCAATTAAAGTATATCGGCAGAATCACGCCGGATACAAACGCCATCGGCAAAAAATTGCACCATGCTATGCCAATCAAGCCCCAATTCAGCACCTTCACCGAAATAATAGAAGCCGAAACGCAAACCAGAGCCATCAAAGCCGTGAGAATGCCAAAAAACTTATGCTGTCCCCTGCCTACCAGCACAATAAAGTTACTATGCTGTGCCAATCTCAAGCAATGTCCAACCGCTAAGATGGCCAGTATAATACCCATAGTCCTGATTACCTCGGGGTCCCGGATGGTTTGGCCTACCCATACCGAAAGAAACTCCCTGCCCATCACCACCAAGAAACAGCCGCTGGGGATTATCATCAAAAGACTGTATTTTTGAGAAAGAAAAGATATTTCTTTAACCCGCAATTGGTCATTTCTGGCATCGAGGTCGCTGACAGCCGGCTTTATCGCCGCGGTGAAGGCCTGGAGCAATTGCGTCAGTAATAAAACTCCCGCCGCTGCAACTTCAAATCGGCTTACCTGGGCAGTACCCAGAAAGATGCCGATAACCACGCTGCTCGCCTTATAAATGATAATAGCACCTGCTGCATACATAAATGTATTCATCCCATAAGCCAGCATCTCCTTGAGAAGTCTTAAATCCACATTTGCAAAAGAAAAAGAGGCCGTGGTAAGAAGCTTCCTGACAAAAACAAAATGTAAAACCCGTAGCAGAACCTCACTTGCTCCAAATATAAAGCCCATTGTAATAAGACCGTATCCTCGCAACAGCAATACCACCAACAATACCGTTCGCAGCAATAATGCGGCCAGCATTGCCAGGTTAATTACATCGTACCGCTGAAGACCGCTTAATATTGCAGTGGCCGGCTGCAAAGGCATAGCAGCAGTAAAGGAGAATCCGACTACTAAAACTAATACCGCAGCTTTGCCGACAAGACCCGGCTCAAGAGCAAACCACGAGCCGACATTCCAATATATCACTACGCTGGATAAGGCAAGGACGATAGCAACGAGCGAGAAGAAAAACAATGACGTGCTGATTACTCGCCGAATGCCGTCCTCATCGTTTTTGGCCAGGAAGACTGGAATGTATCTGTTTATAGAGCTGTTAAGCCCCATGCTTAACATGGCTGCATAACGAAAGACCGAACCTGCAATCAGCAACCATACGCCGTATCGGACTTCGCCGAGCCGGCCGAGAAAAAAACGGATTAAGAAAAAACCAATTAACGCATTGCTTAACAACGCCATCACATTGAAAACCGTGTTGTGAATCAGCCTCTTGGACGTTGTAATATGTTGTTCATTCATATTTGTTTGAGTAGTATTATCTTTGTAAGCTTGACCGTCGCCGTACCGGCGACGGCTAAACAATTTATCCGCCACTCCTGTCCCGCTTAACTACTTTCCATATCAGTCCAGCCGACACCAAATCATAATTATCAAGCACAAATGACGGACAAAACTCTGCCCATCGTGAAACAACATAAACGGGCCGACTTTGCAGCAATTGCTCAATTGTATGCTCATTAAAGCTCGGCGCGTTTTTGCTGCTTACAATACCCGAAACAACCTTCACATCCGGACGCTTTCCTTTGATTTCCTGTATCAATAAAAGAGGAGCAACGGTAGTACTGTCGGCAAAAATAACGGCATTGCTTTCCGCTGCATCCAACGCTTCATCGGCAAAACGCTCTGCTCCTCTGCAGCCGGTCTTCCACGGCTGCAAAAAATACTTATAGTCATTACGGTAGGGGACATTATTTCTTGTCCCCATATCAAATTGCATCCTCTCTGCCCAAGCCGGCACAACTGCATATACACCTACAGGCAACAAGCCGAAAAACAGAATCAGATAAGCAACAAATTTGTGATTTGCTCGCTCCTGCAACAAATATACCCCAAGACCTGCAATGACTGAAACCAGGCAGTAAAACGGCAGAAAGAAGGCATATCTGTCAGGAACCGTATATCGAAAAGCGAAGATAAAAAATAGCACGATCAAGCTCAGCGAAATGCTCCTGAAGCTCCGGCTCGGCGAAACCTTAAACAATCCGAAGAACCCTGCAAAAAACAGCAGAAGATTAGGAGTAGGAAAATTCAATAAAATAAACAAGAAGTTCTCTTTTATTATTTTTGCCGACAAGGCTGTATTGAGAACAGCGCCCTGCCAGCGCAGCCCAAAAGCCGCGGAAGCCAACGTGCCGGTGATACTGCCGGTTTGAATTATGCTCTTGACTATCAGATACTCATAAGGCAGCGCCCCGATAATCCATAACAAAGCGATAATCACTAAGTCCCTAAAACGAATATTCTTTTTAACCAACAGAACGATAAAAAATACTGCATAACAAAGAAGCGGTATCGAAGCAAGATTATGAACGGCTATCGCAAGACCATTAAGTAAGCCAAGCCAATACAAATAAACCGCACGTTGGGCCCTCGTATATTGCAGCAGCATTATCAATTCGGCAGTAAATATAGCCGCCCATAAGGTGTACGTTTCGATAATGCAGGCATGACTCCAGAATGTATGAGAGACAGCCAAAGTGATAGCAGCTACCACTGCCGGGAAATTCCTGCCCAGCCACAGACGCACGAGCAAAAACATATTTGCAATCACCACCGCTGCGGCGATTGCTGAGATTAAATTAACTCGCCAAATAAATTCGCCCAACGGTATATACTTTACAGCGATGGCAAGTATATAAAATAGTGGATGAGAAATAGCCAGACCTAAGAATCCCTCTATGTCATTATGCCAGATGCGGTACTGGATAAGCCCACTATCCTGCCACAAAGCTGCCGGCGCACAACTAACTGCGTAAAGCAAGAGGGCGCAACCAAGCACACCAATATACCACAAGCTTAGTTTTGGCTTTTGATTTGTCACGGATATGCTGTCAAGAACCCCCCAATAAACCTGGGGGCTGAATATCTCTCGACCCGGCTCTGCCGCAAGGCATCCTGCGGAGAGACGGGTTTAGCCCCCAGTTTCACGGCTCGACTGAGCTCGCCGAAGTCTGGGGGTCAATCACTTGCGATTTACCTTGTACCAGTTTATGGTTGCTTTTAGTCCTTCATCAAAGGAGGTTTTGGCCTCAAATCCGAAGTATTTTTTGGCCTTTGAGACATCCAGCCTCCGTCTGGGCTGGCCATCCGGCTTAGAGCTGTCCCAGCGAAGCTCGCCGGTAAAACCCGTAAATTTGGCAATTTTTTCAGCAAGCTCCTTTATCGTTATCTCAAATCCTGCTCCGATATTGACCGGCTCAGAGCCGTTGTAATGCTCCGTAGCCAACAAGATACCCTCAGCCGCATCGGGGGCATAAATAAACTCACGCGAAACACTACCTGTCCCCCAGCAGTCAATATGGTCTGCACCGCTTTCAATCGCGTCAACGCATTTCTTCATCAGCGCAGGTATTACGTGACTGGAGGCGGGGCTAAAATTGTCGCCGGGGCCGTAGAGATTTACCGGCAGTAAAAATATCGAATTGAAACCATACTGCCGCCGATAGGCCTGCGATTGAACCAGCAGCATCTTCTTAGCCAAGCCGTACGGAGCGTTGGTTTCCTCCGGGTATCCGTTCCAAAGCTCTTCTTCCTTAAACGGAACCGGCGTAAACTTCGGATATGCGCAAATCGTGCCGATAGCAACGAACTTTTCTATATTTCGGATTCTGGCCTGCTCTATAAGCTGCACTCCCATCATCATATTTTTATAGAAAAATTCACCCGGACGCTCACGATTAGCGCCGATTCCGCCGACCACCGCAGCTAAGTGAATTACAATATCCGGGTTCATACCCTCATACATCCGAATAATGTCACTTAGCTTGACTAAGTCATATTCTTCAATCTTAGGCACACCGATATATTCACAACTGCGTTTTCGCAGACCCTCCGTGACATATCCACCGAGAAATCCTGCTCCGCCGGTAACAACAATTCTCTTATTGGCAAAAAAATCGCTCATTTTTTCCCTGTCTTCTAATCTTATAATCTTATCCCGTGTGATCTTTAATAATCTTCTCCTCCATGGCAATTTTCATATCGGCATCTGTCATCATCTTAGCAAGCTCTTTGAAGGTCACCTTCGGCTCCCATCCGAGGACCCTTTTAGCTTTGCCGGCATCACCTTGTAGAAATTCAACCTCGGAAGGCCGAAAATATCGCTGGTCGATTTCAACATACTTCTGCCAATCCAGGTCAAGGTAGCTAAAAACCTCCTCTACAAATTCTCTAACCGAGTGGCTTTCGCCCGTAGCCACGACATAATCGCCGGGTTCGTCCTGCTGGAGCATCAGCCACATCGCCTCGACATAATCGCCTGCGTAGCCCCAATCACGTTTGGCGTCCAGATTACCCAAGTACAGCTTATTCTGCAGGCCGCGTTTAATTCGCGTTGCCGCCCGCGTGATTTTTCTTGTGACGAATGTCTCGCCACGCCTGGGCGACTCGTGATTAAACAAAATGCCATTACATGCAAATAAGCCATAAGCTTCTCGATAGTTCAGCGTTTGCCAGAAACTGTACGCCTTTGCGCAAGCATACGGACTCCGCGGATAAAATTGGGTTTTCTCTGTTTGCGGAACTTCTACGACCTTACCGTACATCTCGCTGCTGGATGCCTGATAAAACTTCACCGGCCTGCCGCTGGAACGCACCGCTTCCAACAATCGAAGTGTCCCCAGCGCATCAGTATTAACCGTATAGATAGGCATATCAAAACTTACGCGAACATGGCTCTGCGCAGCTAAGTTATAGACCTCGTCGGGCTTAATTTCGTTTATGAGCGCCGACAGATTGCCGCCGTCGGTCATATCCCCATAGACCAGCTTAAGACGCGGCTTTTCATGCGGGTCTTTATATAAATGGTCAATCCTGCCGGTGTGAAATGAGGAGCTTCGCCTAATGATACCCCAGACCCCATAGCCTTTTTTCAATAACAATTCCGTAATATATGAACCGTCCTGTCCTGTAATGCCGGTAATCAATGCCTTTTTCATATTCTCCCTCATATTTAGCCCCGGGTTTGGGACCTCGCCTTGCGGGAACCCTCAGCCGTGGTTCTTTCTTTAATAATCATCTGCAGCGTCTCCGCCAGAGGCGTTTTAGGCACCCAACCGATAGTCTTTTTGATTCGCTCTATGCTTGGTACCCGCCGCATCATATCCTCAATGGGCCTGCCGTAAGCAACTTCATAGGGTACAAACTCCTTTTTGCTTTTACTTGCCGTCATTTCGATAATTTTATCCGCAAGGCCCTCTATAGTAATCTCTTCGGTTGAACCTATATTAAATACTTTGCCCACTGCTTGTTCGCAATTCATCAGGTCGATAACCGCCTCAACAAGGTCGCCCACGTAGCAAAAGCATCGTGTCTGCTTGCCTGTTCCGTATATCGAGATCGGTTCACCCTTTAAGGCCCATTGCACAAATCGAGGCACCACCATCCCATAGCGGCCCGTCTGCCTTGGCCCGATGGTATTAAAGAAGCGTCCGATGATAGCCCCAAGACCGTATTGCTGATAAAAAGCCAAACCCAGAAATTCGTCGATTGCCTTGCTGCAGGCGTACGACCAGCGTGACAAGCACGTGCTGCCGAGCACAATATCATCATCCTCTTGAAAGGGAACCGCTTCATTTTTACCATAAACCTCGCTGCTGGAGGCAATCAGTATTTTTTTGCCGAATTTGTTGGCCACATTCAGCACTGTTTCGGTGCCGCCGATATTGGTCTCTATAGTGTGCACAGGTCTGTCAGCTATTAGCTTGACGCCGACAGCGGCGGCTAAATGGAAAATCACATCGCACTGCCCCGCCAGGTTTTCCATCAGCTCAGTATCACGGATGTCACCTTCGGTAAAAGTAAAGCCCGGCTGATTCCTAAAAGCCTCAATATTTTTTAGGCTGCCGGTGCTGAGATTATCAATAACTGCGACCGTGTTAGCGTCTTTCAGCAGTCGCTCTGCCAAATGAGAACCGATAAATCCCGCACCACCTGTAACTAATGCTTTCATACGGAAGGCTCAACAAAAAAAATTAGTGAGCATTACCCGGCTACCAAATGGATTCTTGATGCTCGCTCCTCGATCCTCGACGAGTATCAAGAATCCAATATCGAGTTGACGAGTCTGTCCCTTCAAATGCGTTTAGGCAGGCTCTGAGCCGGGTCGAAGGATATGGTAATTCACAAATTACCAATAATCAACAGACAATTTAGACAGACTCCGTACCCGTCGGTTGCGCAAAAAGTTTTATTAGTGAATTAGCATACTGGTTAATTAGCTGGCTTAATGCAGACAATTAACCAATTAACTAATCGACTGTTTTTCCTTATGTCTTTTGTAAGTATCGGCAAATAAAGAACATAGCTTTAGCAAAGACAGACTGCCGGCAGATGTCTGAACCTGTCCTGCGACAGAAGCCCTCCAACCCAAAATCCAGTAAGCCAATAAAGCTTGCTGTGAAGGAGACTTACAAAACAGCCTTTTTATAGGACGTTTATAATCGATTATCAATTGGGCAGCAAAAGAGCAAAAGCTCGATACAGTATTTTGCAGGGTTCTTAGTACAAATCTTGACGAAATGATGGAAATGAATGATAATTGATTTACCCCTGCGGATGTGGCGGAATTGGCAGACGCGCAGGCTTCAGGTGCCTGTGGGCTTAACGCTCGTGGAGGTTCGAGTCCTCTCATCCGCACTATACCGGCGGCTAATTTTCAGCCCCGTTTTTCGCTCGATGACCGCAGTGTAATGCAGACTAATGTTTCGCTATTTATTGTTGTGGTGAACAAAACAATGCAATCTCATCAAAAAAAACTAAACCTGAACTGCCGAGCTGCGGATTTTCTCTGTTACCAAAACCAATACCAAATGAAGCGACATTGGTAAGGTCCACTCCCTGGTTAGCAAATTCCTGCAAGCTGATTTTCCATTCGGTCCACTCGGTTACCGCTGCAGCGGTTGGATTGTCTTGATAGACAACCGCACTTTCATCGAGAACGACATACATCGGCTCAACAGAATTACCTACTTTACCTATGAACCACAAAGACAATGTATTAACTGCCTTTTGGGTCCAGTCACGATGAGAGCTTAACATCAATGTTGCCTCAGAAATGCCAACACTGTTGTCGTAGAAAAATGGCATAGACTGAACGCCACAATGAACAATATTTGTCTCGACGAAATGCTCCCCGGACATGAAATTTGGGTCGGAATAACCTACTATGGAACCGTTTGTCGGTTCATACCATCCATCCATCCAGGAATCAAATATCCTGTTAAAGAAATCGTCGTAGCTCTCAAAATCTTCGATTATAGTCCAGCCGAAAGCAGGCTCAATAACAATCGATTCTTCTATACCAAAAACTACATAATAAGCTGGTGGATCAACTCTTACAACAATGAAGCCTGGTTTTCGAGGATTTTTGAGCCTGCCAATTAGACGCAGATGTCCATCAACTATGTCCACTCTCGGTATATCGTTATTAGGATTATTAGGGTCTTTGTGTTCGACCATATTTGAGCCTTTAGGATACCGGTATTTACTATTAAAGGATTCCTTTTCTGGGGGTAGCAAATCATCAATTTTTCCAAGGTCAATATTGAAATTTCCATTCGCATCCTTGGCTGTTTGGCGCGGTATCCGCTTAATTTTAATATTAGTGACACCTCGAGCAATGGCTTGCAGGTAATACTGTTCCCAAGAATATATAGTCTTGTGGTTGGGGTCGATTGGCGCTGTGTCGAATGTACAGTTACATATTTTTGCTTTCCAATTGGCGCTGTTTTTTATGGCATTAATCAATAATTGACCATGCAGAAATTCATGATAAAGCAAAGTTTCATCGAATAACCGGCCAAAGCTGGGATCTGCTTCATCCGGTACGGAAAACCTTGGGTCAAGCATTATGTGAAAATCAAGGTAAACTGTTTTAACGTTATCGATGAATCCTGAATACGTGTGGTCGGCAAAACAGGCGCCGATGGTGCCGGGCCCGAGTTCCTTGGTTGCTAAGTTTGGATCCCAGTGATTAAACTGGCTGTTGATTTTTACCACAACCTTTTTGGCCGGTTTCCCTCCACAATTAATCTCATATTTCAATAGCTTTGTAAGACTTTGAATCATGTCGTTCACACGGCGCCCTGCAGGGATGCGGGATGAGTGAGCCTTGATACGATTAAGTTTGGCTGTAAAAACACGCTTCTCACTCTTGTTTGGATCGGTGTAAGTCTTTTCTTCAGCTTTAGTTACATTGCCACATAACACAAAAAGCAAAAAGCACGAGTAAATGATAAGTATTGTCCTTTGTCTGATCACTAACCGTCTCCTTTCCATATTCCGTTTTTATTAAAAAATGTATGGCAAAAGTTTTGGTATCGAGCCTTTATTCTGGATACTAATGCTGAGATTAATCTGTAGAATGGATAAAGTAACTATGCCAGAAATCTTATCAGAATCGGGGGTCTCCTCTTGTTTTGTTTCAAGTTCAGCATTAAATAAAAGTATATCATATTTAGATACAAACGCCCAGAAAATTATAGGTCTTTCTTTTTTTTCAGCCGTATATCCGCAAAAACCTGAACTATTTAACGAAAATTAGTAACATAGGCCGATAAATAGTAAATGAACGACCGATAGGTCTAAAAGAGCCGTTTTACGCACGGCATATTCTGAAAAATCGGTCTAAGAGCCCGAGGGGCTATGCTTGAAATTCTGCAAAATTTCGAATCCGCTGTCAGCGGGCCGACAAGGCTTTCTGGCCTTGTCTTAATTGTGCCTGGGTTGGTAGCCATTATAGTCGGATTATTCGTCTGGCTCGGTGGGCTGGGTTTTAGAAAACTCTTAGGCGGACTTGTGGGCGCAATTATTGGCGCTATTTGTGGATTT
>Ga0307432_1000417_pt1 | contig 33388 bp, 23 predicted proteins | sample SalMarWE160150MG_FD_202158 | JGI IMG/M metagenome (GOLD analysis project Ga0307432, IMG submission 202158) | Salt marsh sediment microbial communities from the Plum Island Ecosystem LTER, Massachusetts, United States - WE1603-150 | ecosystem: Environmental > Aquatic > Marine > Intertidal zone >...
AGATCGCCGCCTGGGAAGCCGAGCGGAACGCAGCGAAAGCCAAGGTAAACTGGCGATTCAACACGGACGATGCCCGGATACGACTGAAGAAGTTGTACCCATCGTTCGAGATGTAATGGAGCACTAGGGTTCAAGCACGCATGGCGCGTTGACCGAGAGGCTGAGTTGCTAACGTGAGCAGCTCGGTCGCTCGACAGCGCAGCGTTCGGCGCGTAGCCATTTCCTGCCTGGACGACACGGGAGGCGTCGCTAGAATCGCTGGACGGGAAATTCGATTTTCGGACGGGTTGCGGCCTATCGAAAAACCGCCATAAGTTCGGCACTCACAGCGGTTTACGGAAATGGGCAGGGGCGGATTTGAACCGCCGACACACGGATTTTCAGTCCGTTCGATGGCCTTATTTGCGCATGCTTCGTTCAGTCAACCTACGTTTAACGTGCGCCAGGGTGTTTTCATTTGTACTCAGTTGTGATGATTTGCGTTGGTTCGGATTGGTCGCTGCCACCGATCCTGCCACCGACTACGACACACGTAGTAGGGCACCGATGACCCAGGATGCGTGACCCGCCTAGCTGGCGCAGGACGATCGGAGCACAAAAACGCTATCCTCAAGCGCAAACCCAACAAACAAGAGAGTTTAAGAGTATGACACACCCATACTCCCAACACACATTAAGAGAGAGAAGGGGAAAGACCGTCCGTCGGGGCGAATCTGCGTAAGCTGTTGGGACTGTACCGTCGTGAGGCCGGGCGGTTGTTTTTTGCGCTCATCTCGATGCGGGCTGCGGTGCGGGGGAACTCGAGCAGGCTCTGTCGTTGGTTCCGTTTGGTGCTGCTGCGGTGTCAGCCAGATCCGACCAAGGAGTTCCAGCGCCCTCGCCCGATTTATGCCGTCGCAGCGTAGGTGGTTTTTCAGGGACGACTAGCTAGCGGTTGGGTGGTATGCTCCATGCTTGCGTGGCCATGTTCGCTCCGCGCCGATGGAGTGCATGCCCGCGCCATTAGTTTGGGCATGGTACGCTGCGCCGGTGACAGGCCGTGACATGCGTGTTAGGATTGCATGACTATGATCCGCAAGACCATCATCGTCGTGCTGACGCTTGGTGCGGTGGGGACGGGAACCATTGGCGTGCTCAGTGGCTCGGGATGCACAAGTTGGTCCTGCGAAGTCTGGTCTTTCGGCGAATGGGCGGTCACCGGATCTCGGAGCACGAGCCTGCTCTGGGGAACGTCTCGGCTGGTCTTGGTTAATCACGTGGAGTGGCTCGATGCCTCCGCACTCCCCTCTCAGAAACGTTTGTCCGGACCTGGGTGGCTCTATTCAACGGATGTCGCACTGAATGAGCCTTCCGGTCTTTACATCCGATCCTCACAGCTGGTTGTATCTTTCTTCATTCCGATCGTTCTCGCCGTTCTCTTCGCCACCTACCCCAGCATCGCCTTTATTCACGGCCCGGCGCGCCGTTGGCGTCGGCGCAGACGCGGTCTGTGCGTCAGGTGCGGATATGATTTGACGGGCAACGTCTCCGGCGTCTGCCCCGAATGTGGCGAGTAATGTCGAGAGAAGAACAACGTCAAGGAATGACATCATGACGAGGGCTCAGCACACCGCGCATCGGCTTCGACATCTCATTCTCATTGTCGGAATCCTCTACACCCTCGTCGCACTGCTATGGATGGTCCTGCCTCTCATGCCATATATGGCCTCAGGTCTTTTCGGCGACGATTTCGAGCCTGTCGGCTTGGGCGGAACTCCACTTACGGTTCCGCTGCCTGACGTTGATGACTGGGTGCACCACGCAGCAAACGCTCTGTTCATCGTCGGCCTGCTGCTTCTAGCCCAGTGGGCGTTTCTGCGCCCGGGACGTGTTTGGGCACCCCGGCTGGTCGAGACGGGTCGGCCACTCAAGTCCACCGTCGTCACCGCGGCCGCTATGGCGATGCTGCTGACCATCGGTTTGATCGCTCTTCTTTTGGAGGTGCCGAATTGGTGGGAACCGGCGCTGGACCACGGCGGCGCGATAGGAATCTGGACGGCCATGCTGATCCTGTGGAGTGCTTGGACATGGGTCTTCTTCATCTACTGGCGACAAAGCGACCGTTACACTAAGTTGGGCAGAATGATCCGAGGCCTCGTGGCCGGCAGCTTGGTCGAGATCTTCATCGCCATACCCGTACACATCTGGGCGACGCGCCAACGGGAATGCTACTGTATGCGAGGCACGTACACGACACTTGTTCTTACCGGCGTGGTTCTGCTGTGGGCGTTCGGTCCGGGGATTATTCTGTTGTACATGCGCGAGAAGTACCGCCACGCCCGGCTGTTGCCGATGTGCACAACGTGCGGCTACATTCTCACCGGCAACGAGTCGGGCGTATGTCCCGAATGCGGGAGCCCCACGGGGCCAACGGCCACGAATGAAGGCAAGGATTCATCGTAGCTTTTCGTAATCACGCGGCAGTATTGTTGCCAACAACCCGATTCTGCGTAAGAATCCTCATTTACACCGGTCGAAAACCGGTGCCCCAGCGAGCTTGAGAATCGTTACCGCGCGCCCATGCGACGCGGTGTGCGCTGATAGAGAACCATATGTCTGCAACCGCGACAACCCAGGCCGTCGAAACACCCGAGCATGAAGGAATCAAGGACACGCTTGAATCGATCATCGTCGCCTTGATCCTAGCGTTTGTCTTTCGCGCGTTTATCGTCGAAGCCTTCGTGATCCCGACCGGATCGATGGCGCCGACGCTGTACGGCGCGCACGGTACGATCGTCTGCGAAGACTGCGGCGTCGAGTTCGCCTACGGCGTGAGAGACCTGGCTGATATGCGCAAGGTCCGCCAGGTTCTGGCCACCTCGAAGGCCGTCTGCCCGAACTGCAATCATCCAAACACGAATCTCAAGATCAGCGATGAGCGACGAAACCGCGAGAAGGGCGATCGAATCCTCGTACTGAAGTGGCCTTTCGACATCGGCGGTCGCCGGCTCGCTCCCGCCCGGTGGGACGTGACCGTGTTCAAGGATCCGGCTGATGGCACGACCAACTTCATCAAACGCCTCGTTGGGATGCCGAACGAGGTGCTGATGATCGTCGATGGCGACGTCTACACGGTGCCCACGGCGAAGCTCTCAGATGAGACCGCGGCTGAGCTCGAGAGAATCCGCCACGAGAAATACGAGTACCGTGTCAAGATCCGTCAAGGTGGGCAGCTTCGCCACGTACCGTCAGAGGTGCTCAACGAGCTCGACGAGAAAATGACCATCGCGCGGAAAACACCCGAGGCGCAGGAGTCCCTCTGGTTTCGCGTCTACGACAACGACTATCCCCCGCAAACGCTCGATGCGAACCAGCCACGCTGGGTACCCGCCCATCGTGCGGATTCCGGTTGGGATTCCTCCAACCGCATCGTGCGTTTTGAGAATCGCGGCGTTGCATCCGATTACATCGAGTTGCGTGGCAAGCCGATCCAGGCGACGTGTGCGTATAACGTTCACGCCCGCCCGCCTCCGGCCGTTTCGGACCTTCGCATCGGCTTCGTCCTGACGCCGCACGGCAGCGAAGGGGCCGTGCGGATCAGGCTTGAGAAACTGAAAAAAGCGTTCTGGGCGACGATCCGAATGGACGGGATGGTGACTCTTGCCGAGTCGACTGACACCCCTGCGGCGTCGGCTCCGGTGATGGGAGCCAAGCATCTTTCACCGTTTGTACCGGGCAAAGCCATTCAGATCAGCTTTCAGAACGTGGACTACCGACTTGTGGTCAAGGTCAGTGAGAAGGAGGTCTTTGCATCGTCCGACGATCCCGACTCACCGGCGTACTACGTACCTGACCTCAAGTCGCTTCGGCATCTTCGGTCCAATGCGTCGTCACCGCCGCGTATCTACGGTGAGGCTGGGGCATTTGAGCTTACGCACCTTGTTGTCGAGCGTGACGCCTACTATTACCACGAGTCCGATCATCGTAATCCAAGGATACGCGCCTTGAAGTACCAGTGGGCGCCCCGCTCGGGATGGGGTAGCATCGATAGCCCGATCCTGCTGCGCAAGCACGAGTATTTCATGCTGGGCGACAACACAGCCGCCAGCAAGGATTCGCGCCTGTGGGACGAAGTCGGCAACCATCTTGAAGTCCGTGGTGAGACCTTTCAGGTCGGCACGGTCCCAAGGGATCAGCTCATCGGCAAGGCGTTCTTTGTGTACTGGCCCAGCGGGCATCGGCTCGAGTGGTTGCCGATCCCGGGATTGAATCAATGGGGGATTGTCCCCGACGTCGGGCGGATGCGTTGGATCCGGTAGAGTGTCTGATGTGAACGCCGTGATGTGCGGACAACATACCGGCGAAGCCGGTCTTCGCTGTGATTCTTCCACGGCGTATCAACGCGGCTTCCGGAACGCTCGTGAATCTGGTAGTTAGCCGGCGGAATCATCATCCAAGCTGGATGCGGCGGATATCATGGTGATGGAACAGCAACACGAATCTCTGCTGGAGGTCCACAGCCTGGTCAAGCGTTACGATGGACGGGCCGTCGTCAACCATCTGAGCTTCCATGTCCAACCGGGAGAGATCGTCGGTCTTTTGGGTCGAAACGGAGCCGGCAAGACCACCACCTTCCGGATGACAGTCGGTATGATCGACGCCGATGAGGGCTCGGTCACCTTCGACGGACGCGATGTGACCTCCCTGGCCATGTACAAGCGCACTCAACTGGGGATGGGATATCTCTCGCAGGAGCCGAGCGTCTTCCAGCGGCTGTCGGTCGAGGACAACCTTCTGGCGATCCTCGAGACGATGCGGGGATTTTCTCGCAAAGAGCGCTTCGACAAGGCGAGTCAACTCGTTGAACAGTTCGGCTTGGTTGACCAGAAAAAGCAGCTCGCGCGCACGCTCTCCGGCGGCGAGCGACGTAAGCTGGAGATCGCCCGGGCGCTGGTGACCGAACCCAAACTCATCATGCTCGACGAGCCGTTCAGCGGTGTTGACCCCAAGGCCGTGGAGGACCTGCAACGGGAAATCCTTCACCTCAAACGTGATCGTGGGATCGCCATCCTGCTGACTGATCATAACGTGCGGGAGACGCTCCGCGTGACCGACCGAAGTTATATCATTCACGACGGCAAGAAACTTACCGAGGGTGCACCACGCGACGTCGTCCGCGACCCGTTGGTCCGCAAGACTTACCTCGGCAACAGTTTCCGGGTAGATGAATTTGACAGGCCGACGTAAGGACGCGGCGACGCGACCGGGTGTACGATGTTTCGCCGGACGAACCCGGCACAACATCCACGCCTCGAACACGAACTAGTGTCCTATGAAACACCAATTGATGGATGCGATTGGGTCGTGTGGCATGGGTCCGCTTTGGCGGACCCGCACACCCTTAAGACGCATGTAAAAGAGCCGTTGCCCATGCCGCTTAATCCTCAATTGACGAGTAATGGAGCGCTAGCCGGCCAGGAATCGTGCGGATGAGCCCAAACCAGGAACCGAATCCTCCAGGCTCGGTCACATCGACCGGGAGCGGCGAGATGCAAGGCCGGTCGCTAGAGTGGCTTGACGTTGACCGGCGCCGCTGGCAAATCGAGCTGGCGGCGCAGCGTATTGCCCTGCGCTGCGATGATGACGTCGTCAATCTTCCCGCAAGTTCGTGGGGGAATGACATCTATGTGGCACAGCACGGCGACGGCTTCATCATCCGCATAGAGACGTTTGAACTCGCGCTGCGGTTTCTCGTCTCGCGCGAGGCTGCCGCCCCCTTCCTGAACCATCTGGCCATATTGCGAACTGCTCAGGCCACACCGGCAAAGGTCGAAGAACCTGCACAGCGCGCAAGGCCGTTGCTGTGGCCCAAGGTGTCGCCGCTGGCGGTTTGGGCGCTTATCTCGTCGGCGCTGGTCTTCGTGCCGGTGCTGGGCCTGCTGCCGGCGGCGGCAACGGTGACACTTTTGATTTTGCACCGTCGGAAGGTCCGTCAGGCCGCGGCGTGGCGTCATTCGCGGGCATTGTGCACGACCGCGCTTGTGCTGCTGATCGCGGGGCTGATCGTATCCGCATTGTCGACGTGGGGATTGGGACAGCATGCCGCAACCTTTACCAACGAGAGGCTATTCCCATCGGGCGCCGACGGCGGACGGAACTGGGGCGTCATCACCTGCGGCATTCTCGTAGTTCTGCTCTCACTCACGGTGCACGAGGCCGGCCACGCGATCACCGCTTGGTGGTTGGGCGACGGGCTCGCGAAGTCGATGGGCCGCGTCACGCTGAATCCGCTTGCGCACATCGACCCGTTCGGCACGATAGTGTTGCCGTTGATCCTCGTCCTCATGAACGGGCCGGTGTTCGGTTATGCCCGCCCGGTCCCGGTTCGCGTGGAGTCGCTGCCGCGACGACGACGCGCCCATATTCTCATTTCGATTGCCGGCCCCGGATCGAACCTGCTGCTTGCAGCCGTGTCGCTGATGCTGCTGATCGCGGTGGGCTGCTTGCTTCGTCTGGCGGTCCCTCAGGCTACTGTGATGAACCTTTCGGTGCTGGACTTTGCGACACCCGTCAGCGCTTCAGGATTCTCACTCGCTCCGGTGTTCGGTCTTTTCTGCACGGTCCTGAAACTGAGCTTCATCATCAACACGCTCCTGGCGATGTTCAACCTCATCCCGATCCCGCCCCTGGACGGATCGTGGGTCCTCGAACACCTTTTCCCAATGAGCCTCGGCCGGTTGTATGCACGGATCAGGCCCTACGGTTTCCTCATCTTCCTGCTTGCGATCTACGCGGGCCTGTTTCAGTATTTGATGTACCCGGTTTTGCTGGTTCTGCTCCCGAGTTTCCTGCTGTTGACCGGCGCCACGGGGTATTAACGCAAATGCCGGTCAACTCGAAGTGGCAGATCAACTTGTTCGCGTTCACCGCGAAGCGGTTGCGATGCACGATGAGGATGTTCGTCGTGGGGTGGTACGGAGAGACACTCTGCCCGCGGATCGGGTCACAATCATCGTTGCACTATTTACGAAACACGGCACCAGTAATCTCGGCGCCGGCATCGGCTATCGCCCGGGCTCGCTCTCGTAACGTGTCCAGCGCCTCGCGGACCTCGTTGGCCATCCGTGCGTTGGGGAACTCTCGGATGAGCTCAAGCCCGGTCGTCAGAGCATCATTCCATCGCTTTTCCGTCACCGCAAAGCGGAATTGCACACCCAGTTGCAGGAGCTTCTCCTTGAACACGTCACGGGCCGACGAGCGGATCGCTTTCGTTTCGGCTGGGGAAAGGTACTGATCGAGCTCCTTGAGGATGTCAATCGCCAGGTCGGTGTCACTACGGCGAACGGCCTCGTCCCACGCAAGCTTGAGGTCCTGTTTGTGCTGCGCCTTGAGTATGACCATCCTATCCTGCAAGGCAAGCACGCGGGTGTGGTCCGGTAGGGCATGTAAGAGACGGTCGATCTCGCTTTGTGCACGATCCCACTCATGCGATTGAAAATGACTCTCGATCATTTCAATCGCCTCCTGCAATTTGACCTGGATCGCGTTGTTCCGTGCGTCGTCCACCTCCTCGCGGAGACGGTCGGCCTCCTCCTTGTATCCGAAACGTCTGTCTATCTCATCCACAAGATTAAGCGCCAGCTCCCATTGCTCGTTTCGGATGTCGTTGCGGATGGCGGAGCGGAGGGCATCAAGCTCCTGATCGCGGTGGGCAAGCGCCTTGGCGGCCTCGGAGATGCGCGTGTTTTCGCCGATTGTCTCCAGCAACGCTACCTGCCGGGCCAGCACCTGGTTGAGATCGCGCAGCTCGCCGAGCTGGCGCGCGATCGTCGACTCCATCTTGAGCACGAGCGGGGTCAGTGTCATTACCACCACTGCGACGAACAGGATAAATCCGCCCGCCGCAATCATCCATGCGCTCGATATACTCCCGGCCGATACGTAGCCGACGATGCCCACACCGATCAGAACAACCGAACCGATTATCGCCGCCACACAGGCTGCATTCTGAAGCCAGCGAAGTTGTGAGAACCGTCCAGGTGAGACAGCCATCTGATGTTTCCAATAGGCCGGGCCAAGCTACCGGGCGCACCTTCGTATCCGCAGGTTGGGTCCGAACGACCCCCGCAGCAACCACCGACGCGAGGATTATCCTAATTCACGAAAAAGGTGCGTCAACTGCCGCAGACTCCTGGTCGGCGGCCACGGTGGTCAACGGGCGGATCCTACGCAGCCGCCGGGGCGGCGGTTCCCATTTCCAGTGCCTGCTTACACCGCCTTTCGTATGCCTTTCGCGCTTGTTTCTCATACAAGTGCAACGCCGCGGTCGCAAGCTCGATCTCATCGGCGACCAGCTTCAAGAACACAAGAGCCCCCGAGCCACAAGCCACACAGCCGGCCAGAATATGCCATCCGCTCATGCCGATACCACCTTCAGCGCGTCGTTGGGTGTATCGGCTGCCCAGGAAGCGATCCCCGGTTATCAGGCCGGTATTCAATGTTCGGACTCTGCGAGGCGGGGCGAGCGGTCTGGGAAGAAGGTTGGACCGTGCGTGGTTCCTCGTCTCCGGCCGGAACCGGCGTTCAGATAAAATGCGCGCACACGGTATTGACCGAATCGCGGCACCGAGCAATGACATGCACAAACGTATTCGGTGTGACCGTTCGCATGCGGGCGCCGCTACGAAGTGCAGCTGTTGACTCCTACGCTTTGGCCCGATATCCGATGAAGTCCTGCAAAAGCTGTTTCGTAATCGGTCCGGGCTTGCCGTCGCCGACGGGGCGCCCGTCGATTCTTGTAATGGGGATGATTTCCGCAGCTGTTCCGGTTGCGAAGCATTCATCCGCAATGTGCAGGTCGTGACGGATCAACACCTTCTCGTAGATGGGGATCCCTCGCTTACGGGCAAGTTCCATCGCCACGCCACGGGTGATTCCCTCAAGAATCCCCATCTCCGGCGGCGGAGTGGCGATTTCGCCGTTGCGAACGACGAATATGTTATCACCGGTGCACTCAGACACGTAGCCGTCGGTAGTGAGCATGATGGCTTCGTCGCAGCCAGACTCTTTCGCCTCCGATTTGGCCATGATGTTGTTCAGGTAGTTAAGCGACTTAACCCGTGGGCTGGTCGTGTTCGGATGATTTCTGGCCAGGCTGGAAATGATGCAATGCAAACCACGCTGATATACCTCCAGCGGGTACAGCGCGATCTTGTCGGCGATCACAAATACGGTGGGGCAGGCGGTATGGGCGACGGAAAGTCCGAGTGAGCCGACGCCGCGCGTAACAACCAGACGGATGTACCCATCACCGGTAATCCCGTTGGCCTGCATGGCTTCGCGCATCGCTTCGCTGACCTGCTCCGGGGTCATCGGGATCTGGAGGCGGATGGCCTTTGCCGACTCGAAAAGACGCTTGACGTGTTCGGCCTCTTTGAAGATCTTGCCGTTGTATATGCGGATCCCCTCGAAGCAACCATCACCGTACAGCAATCCGTGATCAAAGACGCTAACTCTAGCCTCTTTGACGGGGACCAACTCGCCATCCATCCAAACCGTCAGATCAGGTCTGGGTGCATAGGGATTCTCTGGTTTAGTTTTCGCCATTGATTGAACCTCAATTGTGGCCGTGCTCATGAAATTACCTCCCTCGCCGCCGATCGGGCAGGCGTTTGCTGATCGCCCGGGGCCTCTGCTTCCCGGATCATCCCATCGCTGAGCCGGACGTAACGATTTGCATGGGAGGCCACCTTGGCGTCGTGCGTGACCATTACAATCGTCTGGCCCGCCTCATTCAACTCGGACAGCAATTTCAGAATCTCTTTGCTGATTCGCTCATCTAGATTACCAGTGGGCTCGTCCGCAAGCAAGAGGGTCGGCCGGTTGATCAACGCGCGTGCGATCGCAACGCGCTGCCTCTCGCCTCCGGAAAGCTCCGCCGGACGGTGTTTCAGTCGCTCTGCAAGCCCGATCCGCTCCAGTAGTTGCTCCGCCTCACGTCGAACCTTACGCCGGATCCGTCGCCAACCCCAAAAAGAGTGCGCAACCAACAACGGTATCAACGTATTTTCTAGCACGTTGCATTCCGGGAGAAGATGATAAAACTGAAAAACAAAGCCGACATCGTGGTTACGGTAAGCCCTCCGGGCGCTGTCGCCCAGTTCAAACAGGCTCCGGCCGTTAAACTCCACAATCCCACGATCTGGAACGTCCAGCGCACCGAGGACGTGCAGAAGCGTGCTCTTGCCCGACCCACTGGCACCGGTCACGACAAGGAACTCACCCTTGGCCACCTCCAGCGACACTCCTTTGAGCACCCGAAGCGGGCTTCGTCCCATCTTATAGGACTTATGAACGTCTCTCGCGCGCAGCATGGGTTTATTCATAACGGAGGGCACTGACCGGCCAGACTTTACCGGCAATCCGCGCCGGAATCAGTGAGCCGATGATAGACGACAGAACCGCTAACAATGCCACCCATATGGCATCAGCTTGTTTGACAACGTTGGGAATCTTGTCGAATGAATAGACATCCGGACTCCACACTCGAAGCTGTGGATTCAATACGGCCAGAAAATCCTGAATATCGTTGATGTGCCAGACGACCACGGACCCGAGAAACGTACCGAGGATCGATCCGACCAGCCCGACCGCCCCTGCATAGATGATGAACATGGTGGCTACGCCGCAACCCGAAGCTCCGACGGACTTGAGGATGCCGATATCCCGCGTCTTCTTCTCCACGATCATGTAGAAAATACATCCGACCAACACGATCGCAACCATGCTAATCAACGTAAAAAGGAACGTCACCAGAACCTTCTCCTTCTCCACGGCGGCGATGAACGGCCTTTGCAAGTCCTCCCACGTATACACGGCCGCGAGACTCATTGCTCTGGCATCGACGGCGGAAAGCTCCGGCGAAAGCGATGCGCAGAAGGTCAGCCAAGCTTGGTCGATCAGGTCTCGCGAGGCGTTCAACTCGACGCCGTCCTTGAGTCCGACAAGAAGCTGGTTGGCGCGCGGTTTCGTGAAGCCTCCGTCGACCAACGGCTGTGGGTCCATCGCCAGCTTGTGCTGTAGCATGTCGAAGTCGACGTATACGCACAGGCTGTCGATCTCAAAAATACCCGTGCGCGAATCATCGACGTATCGCAAAGGTACGCGGATCGGCGGTTCGCCTGTAGAGGTTCCGGTGCGGCTCAGTGGCATGAGTGTCAATGCGACGTCGGCTCCGCGGGCGAGGTGACGGTTGAAGTTCCCGTCCTCCCGCCGCTCGTTGAGCAGATCGCATCCGACGATCGCGCCGTGGTGCTCGGGACCTTCAAAACGCGCTCCGCCCAAATCCGCCGCATACACACGTTCACCCAAAACCGCCGGTGTCACGTAGGGGAAGGGCGTGTGCTGGAACGGATCGGCGTCGAACGCGGCGATCGCCTCCGGATCGGTTTCGCTCTTTCGCCACCTTTCGTTGGCGGCCTCAAGCTCGGCAGGGAGCCGCAGCACGCCGCCTTCGCTAACGCCGGCGACGGGCATTGACTGGAGCCCCAAACGCGTCGTGTCGGGATAGTACCGCTCATAATGCAGCCCCTTACGATAATCATTGACCTTCACGTAGTCGTTCAGGCGAATCCCGAGGACGCGCGCCGGCTTCGTCCATGTGGTCGCGGGGACACGGAAGATGCCGTAGGTGTAGATCACCGGTGTGGTGACTTCAACGGTGTCGGCGTGCTCACGTATGAGGTACTTGCCGAACTCCTCGTAATACGGGAAGCCCTGCAGCGTCCCGCCCTCTACGACAATTTCGCTGTGCAGCCCGCGCGACCGCGCCTTGACCGTGTCGAGAAAACCACCCATCACGCTCAGGACCACCAGCACCATGGCTACACAGAGCATGACGCTCGCCACGCCGAACAGCGCGATCAGCTTGGTATACAGGTACCGAAACGCGAGAAACCACTTGTACATCAGTCAATCATTCCTCGGCCGTGGTGTCCGGCTCGATCGCGCCGACAGCCTTGGGCCGTTGAAGCGGGAAGAGAATCACGTCGCGGATGCTCGGGCTGTCGGTAAGCAGCATGACCAGCCGGTCGACGCCGAGGCCCAATCCGCCGGCGGGCGGCATCCCATACTCCAACGCGGTAACGAAATCCTCGTCCATGACCGCCATGGTCTCGTCACCCTCACCGGTGACCTTGCGCTTCAGGTTCGCTTCCTGAACCTCGGGGTCGTTGAGTTCAGTGTAGGCGTTACCCAGTTCCATACCCGCCACAAACGCCTCGAACCGCAGTGCGATCGAGGGATCTTCGGGATGCCGGCGGGTCAGCGGGCAGATCGCAGCCGGGTAGTCATGCACGAACACCGGCTGAACCAGATGATGCTCGACCGCAGCTTCGAAGACCTCGTTGACGAGCACGGCGTGGTTCTTGCCCGCGTGCTCGATCCCAAGCTCGTGCGCCCTGCCCCGAACACCCTCGATATCCGCCATCGTGACGCCCGCGTATTCGTCAAGCAGGTCGGCGTATTTGCGCCGTGGCCACGGCGGCGTGAAGTCCAGCACGTTTTCGCCGAAAACCGCCGTCAGACGTCTGCTGGCAATCCCGTCAGCAGCCATGCGGTACGCCTCAATCCGTTGTTCACGCGCGTGCGTGGTCGCCGCGTCGTACCCCTTCTCCTTCTCCTGGCGAGCGACCTCCCGCTCGATGGCTGCCAGACGCCGCGGCACGGCCGCCCCGGCGGAGACGTTGAACGCAGCCGAGACCATCTGTTCGACCCGCTCCATCATCACCTCGTAATCGGCGTAGGCCTCATAGAGCTCGACCATCGTGAACTCGGGATTGTGTTTCGTGCTGATCCCCTCGTTGCGGAAGTTCCGGCTGATCTCGAAAACCCGTTCCATCCCGCCGACCAGCAATCGCTTCAGATAAAGCTCCGGGCTGATCCGCAGGTAGAGATCGATATCCAGCGTGTTGTGGTGGGTGGTAAATGGTCTCGCCGCAGCCCCGCCGTAGATCGGCTGTAAAACGGGCGTTTCAACCTCGCAGTATCCCTCCGTAACGAGGCACGTTCGGATGGCCTGGATGATTGCGGTGCGCTGCCGCAACACATCGCGTACTTCCGGGTTGGTGAACAGGTCGACGTAGCGTTGCCGGTAACGCAGATCGACGTCCGTCAGGCCGTGCCACTTCTCCGGCGGCGGTTGCAGCGACTTTGCCAAGACTGTGACACTGTCCGCCCAGAGGGTCAGCTCCCCGGTCTTGGTCCGGCCGATCACGCCGTCGGCACCGATGATATCGCCCAGATCAAGTTGCTTTACAATGGACCATTGATCGCCGAGGGCGGCTTTGCTGAAACCGAACTGGATCGTTCCAGTTCCGTCGCGAACGGTCATAAACGCAAGCTTACCCATGATGCGCAGAAGCGCGATTCGGCCGGCGACCCGAGTTCGGTGTTCACTGCGCTGCCCGGCCTCAAGCCCCAGGGGTTCGACCGCCTCGCGCACGGCCATGGTGGCCGTCACGTTGGGAAACCGCTGCCCATAAGGGTCGATGCCCATATTGATGAGGGTATCGCGTTTTTTGATGCGCTGCGCTTTTAAGCGGCCTTGCTCGCCCATCCTGCGTTCGTCCCAAGTCTATTCCTGAGGGAAGCGATCCACGCTCTCGATCCTAACAGGCCGGTGCGGCGTCAGCAATCAGGTTCGTCGTGTGCACCTGTCGCGTGTGAGATTCACCTGGACACCGGCGATCTGACCGCCCCGGTTTATGAGTGACGGTGTTCCGAGCGCAGAAAAAACCCACCCCTGCATCCGCCCGCGGCGAAGGTCAGGGGTGGGTAGGTTTTCACAAGGCCGTTAGCCCAGCCGGTGATCTGCGTACCGGGCTTAAGCTACGGACAGCAGACTCCGCACTCCGGCAACGGCGTGTTGAGCCACGGATCGTAGACACCGGCGCCGTTGAGCAGGTCGATCACTCTAAGGATGTCGGGCGGGCCTAAGGCACCACTCTGGTCGATGTCCTCGCTGTAGATGCCAAACGGCGAAACATGCACACCGTTGATGTAGTCGATGATCTCCAGGATATCGGACGGGGCCGCCTGGCTGTCGCCGTTCACGCTGGCCGGATGCGAGATGAAGACGCCGCGGTGGACGGCATCGTTGTCATCCGTATACGTGATCGTTGTCACGGCACCCGTTGTGATCGTCCGAGTCAGTGTGATCGTGTACGTGTCGTCGCCGTTGTCGACGATGCTGTCGAAGTCGTTTGCCGAGCCGTCCGCAGCCGTCTCGCAGAGCGTCCAGCAGGACTCCGCGGCACCGGACGGAGCGTTAATCTCGAACGTGTCGATTCCTTGCCGGTTGGCTGCGTCGCCCGGCGGACTGGGCTGCCGTGCGTCGACGACGCCGTCCGGCGGATCGAACGTGACCAAGCCGACCGGGACCGGGCAGCGGACACATTCGACGTCGACCCTCAGCGGACCGGCCGGCGTCCCACCAAGGTGCCCGCCAAGACGGATCTTGTAGCAGTTGCCCTCAACTACGTTGATGGGGGGGGTTGGATAATGCCCTATGCTGGATGCGAGGAAGCAGGGATCGGGCATAAAATCGCTGCATTTTATCTCGGTACCGATCACGACGGGGCAATCGCAACCGTCATATAGGCACAACCCCGTATCGGGATCCGTTTCCACATCGTCACACGTCTGGACAACCACGTTACCGTTGCAGGGAGCGACCCAGTCATACCAGATGTCGTTCATCAAGGTTATGATCGTGTAGTTGGGAGGACCCGGGCAGTCGAACGTCGCCTCGGCATACTCATCACCACCCGAAAGATCGAACGATTCCACGACGTGCTCACCGGTGAGCATTTTAGCATTCATGCAGAGGTCGTTTGGCAGGGGATCATCAGGCGGGAAACAGGGAGACACGATACGCAGTTGATACACGCCGCGATGCAACTGTGCCCCGTCCTCAACCTCATCCTTCCCGCCCACCATGACGTAGTACATGTCTCCAGGCACCAGGTCCGTTACGCAGATCTTCGAAAGCTCGGGGTTAGGGTAGCCATGGCAACTGCACGGATCATCGTCGTCGCTGCAGGCGATGGGCATCAGATTCGCGCACGCAGTCTGCTCATCGAGTTCGCACGTCGATCCGTCCAAGCAATCCTGGGCCGAGACGCTGCACAACGTCAGACCGTCGCCGCAGATCCCTCGATCGGGATCAACCACGGCGAAGACCTGAATGAGCGAGTCGTCGGCCGGTCCGCCCGCGCGTGGGACACTGCAACAGGTGTCGAGCCGGGCTGAGGTGTCCGTAGCCACAAACTTGTACCAGACCGTCCCAATGCCTCTTGCACCAGGATCCTGAATATCACAACAGAAGCCGGGGTCGGTGCTGCTGGATGTAGCGTGGATACCGTCACTCTCAACGACGCTGGGTATGGTAATCAGACGCGCACCGACTCGGGGATCGGGATCGTAGCACTCGTCGTTAGCCGGCGAGCTCTCGCAAACCACGAAGGCCTCCGCCGCGCATAGCTCATCCCACCAGACGGTACAACAGAAGACCATGGTCGGCATGCTGCACACATCGGTGCAGCAGTACGGATCTTCGCACCCCTTCCCGCCGATGCACTGGGCTTCGGTGATCCACTCACAGTTGCCGGGAGCGGGGCATTCCGTGCTGTCGCGAATGCAGGAAAGGCCGTGGTTCAATCCCCCTTCGCAGACGTTGTCGACGGTGCATATGCCATCAGGGCATTCAACGTTATCCGGAGTGCAGGATTGCCCGTTGTTCGATCCGCCCACGCAGCCGAAACTGTCACAGGGGTCGGGCCACTCAGTGGGGATGCAGTCCATGCCATCAAGGGGCGGCCCCACACAGAACGCCTCTCGCGGCAACGTGCATTCGCCAACCCGGCCGAGACAAGCCGGGATCGGGCACCGCTGCCCCCCCTCATTGCAGAACTGCCCTTGCTGGTACATGCGCGGGTCCTCGACCGGGGGCACCTCGGAGCACTGATTCTCAGTAAGGTTCTCACACGATCCGTCCGGCTCACAACACGCCGCTGTCCCGCACGGATGGGGGAACGGGCCTATGCAATCACCGCCGGGGCAATCGGCCTGCCGGGTGCAAACTTGCCCGTCGTTCTCGCCTCCCTCGCAAAACGAGCCAACACAAATACTGTCGATACAATCAATCATGTTGTTGCAAGGCTCACCATCGCGAGGACCCCCGACGCAGAGTGTGGTGCACTCTTGCGTGGTAGCGCAGGACTGACCATCGCGAGGACCCCCGACGCAGACTAAGTCAACACATTCGGATTCGAACTCTATACAGTCGGCATCGCTGCAATCACTTTGCCCCGTGCAGGGTACCCCATCGGCTTCACCACCCTCGCAAAAGGCTCCGCATCGACCATCCTCCACCCATAGCTCAGGAGTCGCACAGTTCATCTCGGCCACGGAGTCCCGACAGATCGCTTCGTTCTCCTCATCCTTCAGGTACATGTCGCAGCAGGCCCCGAGCGGCGGTGTTCCCTCGCAGAAGATTGTGAGCTCGAACGCGGCCCAACATGTGGTGGAGGTCTCCGTGGGAGTCCATTGCCCATCCGTGTAGACCTGAAACAGGTTTGCCGTGTAGCCGGGGTCTGCATGCATGCAGGTAAGGAGCGGACCGACAACATCACTGCTGGCCCTGTAGACGGCAACAATGTTGCTCTGGAAAAGTGGGACCGGTTCAGCAAAGTCGAACCGGCAGATCTGAACGTCATCGCCCGACGAGAAGCAGGCCCATCGGGTGCCTGGAATCAGGCCACCGTTGACGGGGTCACTGTTATCAAGATGTGTGCGGAGATCAAGGCCGACTACCCCGTTACCCCTGTGAGCGAACTCCCAGGCCACCATAGTGCACTCGGAGACGCCCAAGGTGATGTCGTCGGCAAAACGCGCACCCACGCCTGCAGAGTACTGGTCACCGGCGTGGTTGGAGTTTTTGTAGCCCGCGAAGGTGCTCGGGCACTCACCCTCAACGTAGATCTCGGAGTAGAAGCTGGCATGGGGCCCGTTGGGGAACCCGCCGAGTCCAGCCGCACACGGAAACCCAGGGAAGTCGAATCGATCGGCTGAAAAACCGAGTGTCGCCGGGGCGCCGACGACTACGCCGCATTTTTTCCGGCTGAACTTCATGCCCATATATAAGCTGGTGGGCAGTTCCACTATGGACATCGGCGAAATCTCGATCTCCAAGATATCGCTGGCATATTGCGCGTCTATCGGGATTTGCTTCGTCGTTCCTGGTATGGCATCGCCACCGGCACCGGGGCATGCATCAAAAAGACCGACCTCGACGGTGTAGGCGCCTGAGCCCGAACCATCTTGGAACTTGTCGCCGGTGACCCGGATCACGTACCGATCAAGCAAGCAGCCAGGCACACCGACCGTCGAGACATCATCTGCGAACCGTGCGTTGTACAGGCTGTCTGACGGCCCGAAGACCTCCGAACCCAGCGTGTTGCAGTACACAGCGCTCGGGTCGTCCTCACAGGCTATGGCCCTACCGCTGACTGTTCCACGCTCGACCAGGATAGGGCCGTCAGGTCCGTCAACAACCGCGACGCGGCGCACATTTACGCCGGGGTCAAGCCGAACCGGTGGATCCATCCCATTCGCGTCCGCCGGCGCCGTTTCGACGGCGGCGTTATTGACGACAAAAACGTTCGAGTCCACATGTTGGCCTTCTGCAACTGCCGCCACCAACGTCCCCAGGACGCATGCACAGGCCATCGTGCTCCAAAAACTCAGCCATCTACTTCGCATGATATTCCATCCTCAATGTTTGCACGCACAACCGTTGACCATGAGTGGGCAGTGCCCACCCGGGGAACCTGACTTCACCACTATCTAACCAGAGGAATCAATACAGATACTCTTTCCACGTACGGGCGGTGCCGAAGCCCGCGAACCCGACGCGGGACTCGTACACCCTCCGAGCCAACGAGGACCAACCTTGACGCTGGATACGCCCCACACTTGGTCCCCTCCTATTGTGCCATCACCTGTCACATCAGGCGTTGACACTGCATCGAAGCACCCCCGAACGAAACCGTACTTGCTACCGCCACCCGGTAGCGTACGGCTCTGCTTCGATGCACCGCATAGCCCGTTCCCATAACCTCCGTAGTATAAGAATAGCCGGGTCCGGGCCGTGTGTCAAGGTCCACAAGGGTTCACCCCCGGGGGTGGTCCCTACCAATCGGACCTTGTCTATACGGTCGAAGGCGGGTTTTAGACGGGTGGGCCGCCACCGGTCAACGAATCCCGCCGGAGTGGCTCGACATCGCCGATAACACCCGCGTGCCCGATGTCCTGTGTTCCGCCAGCCCCGATAACCATTAGAATCGCTTGTGTTCCGACGCCGAAGCGGTTTTGGGATCCGCGGATTGCGTCCATTCTGCTGGAAGTGTGGGAAGGGCGGGATCGATAATCGGTTTGCCCCGGCGTCAAGAGGCCGGGACGGCGGTTGTCAGGGTGACATCGGCGGTCTGTGCCGCAGATTTCTCTGCCCTTCGGGTTGACCGGGTAGATCGAGCCGGTGTATCAAAATCCAGCAGGTTTTCGATAATGCGGTAACCGATGGTCAGCTCCCGATCGGAAGCCCCCACAACCACCACCGCCCACGCGGTGCTTCGATCCGGAGGTTGTGGCACGATTGTGCACGGTGATATAAGACACCCGATAGCATCATCATCACACGCGGACCGCAAGGATTCGGAAGGGGAAGGGTCTGCAGGTTCATTCCGATGACCAGGTCATCGGGTCGGCGGCGCAAACGGAACTCACGGGTAGCCAGACAAAGCAGGTGCGCTCGTATGGGAAACGAGTGCTCATAAAGGATTTGCTGAATGCAGGCTTGATCCAAGAGGGGGACAACCGGCGATTCGCGAGTGTAAGGATAAAGTGACGTGGGGACGTGTCGTGGGTAACGGCCAACTCGAGGTCAATGATAAACTTCATCCCAATCCGAGTAGGGCGGCGCAGGGGCTTGTCAGCGGCGGGGTAAACGGGTGGTACTACTGGCACTACAAGGATGCGGGCGGCAAATGGCAACGTGTCGAAGAGCTACGCAAGGTTTATAGAGAACGCGATGAATCCGCCCCTCCACTACCTACGCCACCCGGCTAAGGTGCGGGACGTCGGTGCATCACCCGCTTAACACTCCCAAGCTCCAAGCGTCTCATGCGTTCATTCATTCCGCAACATATGACATTCCCCCTGCCCTCAAGGCTGCACCGAGGGAACGCAGGTTATTCACGGCGGCCCGGGACGAGGAGTTCGACACCGAAGGCACCCGTACAAGTTCGACGATGATTGGGGCATGGACGACCACGCCGCCGGGGCGTGGAAGCGGCGTTAAACCTCCTCGATCTCCTTCGTCTTCGTTGTCAAGACGGACTCGATCTCGTCCTCGTGTTTCTTGATGAGCTTCTGGATGCGGTCCTTGAGGTCTTTGGCTTGATCTTCGCTGAGGGTCTTATCCTTCTCTTCGGCGTCGGCGGCTTTGTTGGCGTCGCGGCGGGCGTTGCGTATGGCGATCTTTTGCGTTTCCGCCATCTTCCTGGCCTGTTGAACCAGTTGCTGGCGTCGCTCGCCGGACAGCGGCGGGATGGGCAGTCGGATGGCTTTACCATCACTCCGCGGCGCGATGCCGAGTTCGGCTGTTTGCAGCCCCTTCTCGAGGTCTTTGAGCGTACCGGGGTCGAAAGGTTTGATGAGCAGCATGCTCGGATCGGGCACGCTGATGGTGGCAAGCTCCCGCAGCTCCATCGTACTTCCATAAGAGGCCACCTCGATCTTGATATGCTCAATCAGTCCCGGGTGGGCCCGCCCGGTCCGAACGCCGCGGAGTTCCTGCTTGAGAAACACGACGGCATTTGTCATCTTGGATGAGCACGCCTTTTCAATCGCAGTGGCTGACATAATACCTTACTCCACATATGAATGGTCGCGGGAGCGAGCGGCACCGCCGGCTTTATGGTCCCGCGTCTATTAGCGTCCCGACGCCCTCGCCCTGTACGACCGCCCTCATGTTACCGGGCCTTTTGAGATCCAGCACGATGATAGGAATGCGGCTCCGCTGGCATAGATCGATCGCGCTTACGTCCATGACCGCCAGCCGCCGGTCGATCACCTCGTTGTACGTCAACCGCTCAATCCGGGTGGCCGACGGTTCCGTCACCGGATCAGCCGTGTACACGCCGTCCACCTTCGTTGCCTTGAGCAACACATCCGCCCGGACCTCAGCCGCCCGAAGAGCGGCGCCCGTATCGGTGGTGACGAACGGGTTTCCGGTCCCGCCAGCAAAGATCACAACGCGTCCTTTTTCGAGATGGCGGATCGCGCGACGTCGGATGAACCGCTCACAGACAGTGTCGATCGCCAGGGCGCTCTGCACGCGCGTAGGCACCCCAAGCGACTCGAGCGTGTCCTGCACGGATAGGGCGTTGACCACCGTCGCCAGCATGCCCATGTAATGACCGGTGGTCTCCTCGATAGGCGAGTCCTTCGCGATCACGCTTCCTCGAACGATGTTGCCCCCCCCAACCACCACGCAGACTTGCACGCCGAGGTTGACGACAAGCTTGATTTCCTGGGCGAGCTTCTGCAGTTCCTGGCCGTCGATACCGGTTCGTCCAGGTGCGCAAAGGCCTTCGCCACTGATCTTCAGCAATACGCGCCGATATTGGGTTTCCGACATTGTGCCATCTGCAAGAAATGACCAAAGCGAATCGCGATCTCCATCTTGCCAATACTTCACGCGGGCATTCGCCCGAGCAGGATTCACATCGTGAGTCGTGAAATGCCTGACACGCACAACCGCGCGGGCTCTGAGTCCGCGGTTCAACGCCCGCAGGTCGCCGGAGGCTACCCGCCAACCTTAATGATGATCAGATCGGTGATCGCGTCAACACCAGCCTGTTTGAGCACGTCGCCCACTTTTGTTTTGCCGTAGTCGTCGGTCTTAACGTGGATCTGCTCCATCAGGACACGCTCGGCGAAGAACGCGTTGACCTTGCCGTCTGCGATCTTCGCAATGATCTTCTCAGGCTTACCCTCCTCTTGGGCGATCTCAATCGCGTTGTTGCGAACCTTCTCGACCTGCTCCGCGGGCACGCCGGCCCGGTCGATCGCAATCGGCTGCGTGAACAACGCGTGCATGCACAGGTCGGCTCCGATGTTCTTGTCCGACTTCGGCTCCACGTTCAGCGCCAACAGCACGCCGCTCTTGCCGTCATGGTGTACGTAGGAGGCGAGATAGTCGCCCTCGACCCGCCGGCACTGCTTGAGGTTCATGGTTTCCCGCAGTTTGCCGAACACGTCGGTGAACATGTCGTCGACTTCCGGATCCTTGCGGAGCTCGTCCGGATCGGGATGTGCCGCCGACCCACTCGCCACCTTCTTTGCAAGGGTGTTCGCCAGGTCTATGAATAGCTGGTGCTTGCCCACGGGAGCGGTCTCGCATTGCAGCTCGACGATCCCGCCAACCTTCCCGGCCTGGTCAATGTGCATCCCGATCCGCCCCTCGCCGGTGGCACGGCCCGCGCGTTCCGCCATCTTTCCCTTGTGCTTTTTGCGGAGCCACTCCAGGGCCGCTTCGATGTCGTTGTCGCACTCGGTCAATGCCTGTTTGCACTCCATCATTGGGAGGTCCGTCCTCACGCGCAGGTCCTTGACCATCTGAGCTGTTACTGCTGCCATACCGTGATACCTTCCTTAATTCTTGTCACCAGCCCGGCGGACATTGCCGTGTCTTTACGCCATGTATCGGTCGGCTTGCCCACTGCCACCAGATTTCCCACGTTGGACCGTCTCAAGAACTCGATCGATCAGGGACGATCCGTCCGAAGCGGTGTGGACGGGCTACGGCTGTTCTTCTAGTGCTCCATTACTCGTCAATTGAGGGTTCGGCGGCACGGTTAACGGCCTTTTTGCTGCGTCTTGAGGGTGTACACACGGGGCCGCCAAAGCAAATCCATGCCACCCAATCCAACCACACCTATCAATAAGCGTGTCACAGAGCACTAGGGGGATGCCTCCGGCTCCGTCGCGGTGGCGGGTGTCAGACCGGAATCGGGGTTCTGCGCGGAATCGGTTTGCGTCGTCGATTCAGTGTCTGGCGTCACCGCCGCCGACTCCTCAGCATGTACCGGGGTTACCTGATCCACGGGAACTGACCCCTCATCCGCGCGAGCGGTTGCTGGTCGAGCGGATCGACGCTTGGGCTCACGGTTTTCCTCTTCTTCTGCGGCGGCGTCCACCCGACCTTTAAGACCAGCTTCCACCGCGTCCGCCAGATGCACGAGGATAGTCTCGATGGACCGCATGGCGTCGTCGTTACCCGGAATTGGAACGTCCGCGTAGTCGGGGTCGGAGTCCGTGTCGATCAGGCAGACCGTTGGGATTCCCAGTTTTCTCGCTTCCCGGACGGCGTTGCGCTCCCGATATACGTCGATCACGATGACCGCGCGCGGCAGCCTGTTCATGCTGCGGATACCCTCGAGGTTACGCCTGATTTTGCGCAGCTCGCGAGCGCGCGAGGCAATCATTTTCTTGCTGTATTCGAGGGCGGTCCCGTCGGTTTCAGCGGCTTCAAGTTCCTCAAGCCGAGCCAGCCTCGCCCGGATGGTTCGGAAATTCGTTAATGTACCACCCAGCCATCGCTCGGCGACATACGGCATATTCACCCGTTCAGCCTGCTGGCGAATGTGCTGCCGTGCCTGCCGCTTTGTGCCCACAAACAGAACGTCTTCACCGCGGATTACCACTTGTGTGATGAACTTCTTCGCCCGTAGCAAACCCTTTACGGTTTCACGGATATCGATGATATGAATCGAGCTGCGTTTCCCGAAGATGTAGGATGCCATCTTCGGGTTCCAGCGGCTTGCGCGATGCCCAAAGTGAATGCCTGCGTCAACCAGTTGACGAACCAACTCCGCTGCCAACAAACACCTCCAAGTGTAACGCCCAATCGAATCACGGCCAGTATGACCAGAATCGCTTAATATATCAGATTTCTACGTGCGTTCAAGTCGTAGCACTCACAATTTCCGGACATGGCGCGAGTCCCGAATTCGTGGATACGTGAAAGCAGCAGAGCCTCCCATCCGGGGGCTACTCCAGGCTCCATCCAGACCTGGATGGCACCGCCTTAGAGCCTTGCATCGGCCGGAAAGTCTCTCCCCGCTCGAAAGCCCAATCGCCCCTCCCGGGTCTCCCGGTACCGGTCGACGGACCGAGGCGACCGCCTCAGCACTCCGGCACAACGTCCCGGTGGGGGAAAAACGCGCTTCCCTCGAACGCATCACGCTCAGGAGACCCCGGACGGGATCATCCCGGTGTTGACCGTGCCTCCGCTCCGCCGTAGCGTGAAACGGCCCAGGCCCCGTTGATCGGCGCCAGTGGACTAAAATCCGACATCCGGCGGCAAAGCGCAGCGGATGACGGACGGCGCAAGGTACTCCGGACGACACAGAATTGGCAACCCTTGGCCCACGAGGAAACCAACGCCCCCTGATCTTCATCAGTGCGGCCGAGCCCAGCGGCGATTGCCACGGCGCATCCCTGATCCGCTCAACCCTGGCGGCCTGCCCGTCAGCCCGATTCGTTGGTGTCACCGGCCCGAAGATGGTGGCGGTAGGCTGCGAATCCATCTTCGACATGACCCGCCACGCCGCAATGTTGCTGGGGGCGATCAAGGCCGCCGGACGCGCGATCGCCATGCTGGAAACCAGTGAGCGCTACCTGCGACGTTACCCCTTTGACGGCGCGGTCGTGATTGACTCACCGGCGTTGCATCTACCACTAGCCGGGCGGGCGCAGTCGGCCGGTGTGCCCGTCATGTATTACATCGCCCCACAGATGTGGGCCTGGGGTGCCTACCGGATTCACAAGCTCCGAAATCGTATCGACCGTGTGGCTGTCATCCTGCCGTTTGAAGAGACGTACTTTCGCGATCAAGGCGTCAACGCCACCTACGTCGGCCATCCCCTGGCGGATCAACTGGCTGAGATTCGGATCGATCGTACGGTTGTGGATGAGATCCGCGGACGAGGAGACCCGGTGATCGCCCTGCTTCCGGGTTCCCGCAAGCATGTCGTTACGGCCACGCTACCGGGCCAGTTGGAGGCGGCACAACAGATAGCGGCAACGTTCCCCGGTGCCGGCTTCACCGTGTCCGTCGCCAACCGGCAAGTGGCCGCCGTTGTCGAGGCCGCGTTGTCGTCCTGCCACGTGCCGGTCAGGGCCCAGCGTAGAAATTACGCAGAGCTGATTCAAGCAGCCGACCTTGTACTTGTAACCTCCGGCACCGCCGCGCTGGAAGTGGCCTTCCACCATCGGCCGATGATCGTCATGTACAACGCGTCGCGGGTGTTCTATCACCTGATCGGGCGATGGATGATACACGCGCCGTATCTATCACTCCCAAACATTCTCGCCGGCCGCGAGATCGTTCCCGAGTTCATGCCCTATTACACGTCGACGAAACCCATCGCCGAGCGGGCAATCAAACTGCTGCGTTCAGAAGAGGCAAGGAGAACAATGATGGCCGATCTGCGCGAGACGGTTGAACCGCTGCGCAGTAGTCAAGCCTCCAAGCGGGCTGCGACCATGCTCCTTGATATGGTCAGCCAGTCGCGGCGCTAGGACGGTGTATCCAGGCCGCTATGCACCGCAGCACACAAATCACTCGGACTGCGACTCTTCCTGGACCGCGTGCCACGCCTCGTAGTCGTCCAGATCGATGTCGTCGTCCTCGTCGAAATCAAAATGCAGAGTGCACCCGGGCAACGGTGTCTCGAAGCCGGCGGTGCCGAACGGGCTGCTGTAGCATCGCTGCATATGGGCGACGTCGCGCAGGTCGTGCTTACCATCGGCGTTGCTGTCGCCGATCAGACAGCCGTTACGACATGGCGTCTCTATGCAGTCGGGTGTTCCGCCATCTTCGATGCAGGACAGGCGGGGGAAGTCATGGATGCATATCCCGCTGGGAAAACAACAGAGCCCAAGGTTTGGGCACACGCAGGCACCTTCCGGCGTGGTTAGTGGGCACAGGTCGAAACAGTCGAAGATACCGTCTCCGTCCGTGTCCTCAAACGTATCGCAATCGTCCGGGATACCATCGTTGTCACAATCCGGCTCACATTCGTCGGGAACGGTGTTCTCATTGCAATCGTTGCTCGTCTCGTTCGCGATGTCGCATGAGTCCGCGACCCCGTTGGCGTTGCAATCCGGCTCGCATTCGTCGGGGATCTCGTTGTGGTTGCAGTCGACACTCCCACCGCAGGGTGGCTCGCAATCCTCCTCACAGCGAATGTCACACACATCCGAGATGTCGTTGTTGTTACAGTCAAGGAAAGCGAGCGAAGGCCCCGTCGTTCTGGCCGCCACTTCGCCCGGTTCTCCCGGCTTGAACAGTTCGAGGATCACCGTCGTCGATCCGGGGCCGATGTTCGTGTCGAACCGGAAGTTGTAGAGCGTGCTGAAGCGCAGGGCATTGGCATTGCAATTGACATCGTAGCTGTCCGTCGCCCAGGTGATCGCCCCGTCTTGGACGGTCGCCGGCCAGTCGGTCAAATCGTAGATCTCCCCGCTGTGGTAATCCACATCGTGGAACCCGATGTTCTGCACTACCGCGCCGCGAGGCAGTGGGATGCGGAACAAGCCGGCCGAGCGGTCGGAGTTTATGTTCTCGATGGCGTAATCGTAGTGCCAGAAACCGCTCTGTAGATCGGTCACCTTGACGGCGAGGATAAAGTACCCCTCGCCGGGTACCCGGATATCCGTTTCCACGACGGAATTATCAGTATCCTGCCACGCACGGATTCCGGGCTGCTGTCTCTGGGTGACACCTATGACGACAACGTTGAAGTCATTAGGGGACGGTTCAAGAACAGACACCGGCCGATAGGAGGCGTTATTGTCATGCGTACCCGCGGCGGCGTCGTCCGGGTGGATGTAGTGGCCCTGGACGAAGTACCACGCATCCTCGTTCAAGTCCGGGTCGATATCGACATCGTGCACCTGCATCCGTTTGTCGGTGATATCATCCCAATCCGGTGCGGACCACGGGTAGGGGAAGTAGCCCGTATGGGCATTGGCGTCGGACCGGAGGCTCATGTTGCCCTGAACACCATTGAGATAGGCAGAATACGGATCGGAGCAGCCCACGCCAAGCTGGCTCCCGTTCGTTGGATCCAGGCAGGGTCCGCACAGGCTCTTCGAAAGCGCGAAGAAACCGTGCTTGACCCAGCTCATCCCGATTTCCTCGAAGCGACCGTCCTTAAGCCGGTATATGCTCGAAAAAATCAGCGGATGCTGGTTCGTGTACTTGATCCAGCTCGCCCGCTGGTCCCCGATGTTGCAGGCGTTTGTGCCCACCGAATAGGCGGTAATACCATCTTTGCGGCCATAGCGAATCACGGACTGCAAATCCGCGATGATAACATCCGAGCCGATCCTTCCGGCTGTTACGCCTTCGCCGTCGGACGCTGTAACCGTCGAGACCGAAGGTGTTGCGCAGGTCTCTGCCTCCTCAACAGGCGTAACCTGCCTGCCTCGACGAAGGTCCACATCGATCGTCATCGATCCAAGAACGATCCCAGCCGCGCCCGGAATGCCGAGGTACTCGGCCCACGATGCGGCGACTGACAGATCGCCCACAACCCGAAGGTTCTGCTCCGCGGCGTACAAATCCGTTCTCAACGATGATACATGGAAGACGACCTGGCCGGCGTCCGGTCCCTTCAGCGTAGTCGTAACGGTCCAGACACCGTTCGCACCCGTTTCAACGGCCAGGTTCCCAATGACAACGCGGTCGCCATGTCCGGTAAGCAAAAGTGCTCCGCTCGTCCGGAGGGTTCCGTCGATCACCGCATCGCGCAGGCCTTTGGCTGTGTGAACGCGAAACATTAATGAAGGTTCGACGTTGAACGCCGTTTCACCTGGGGCGAGGTCGTCATACTTCAGGCCGGAGGCAGCGACACCCCAACCGAGTTCATCGAGGGTGCCGCGACCAAAGTCGATCCAGACCGTGCCGCTCTGAACCGTGTAGCTATAGCGTTTGTCTGTGGCAACGTCCGCCGATGCGGCGCCGGCCCATATTGAAACCGTGGCCACAACAGCGATGGATGCCCCGAGTGCCACCAAGTGTCTTGTTCTCTTTGCCATCACCGACTCCTTCCCGACGAGAGAGGTGGAAACGTCATGCCCGATCGGTTCGCTTGGCCATCCGGTCGCAATGCACTCCCTTCGCTCTCCGTTGTTGCGGTAGTACTCTGCCATGTGGGTGCCGGGCGCACAATCAGCGCAACCTCGCTCCATGTACAGTCAACGCTGCCGATGAACGGAACACCCCTGGGCCCCTATAAGGCCAATCGCCGTTAAGCGCCTTAATTGATAATACTAGCGTTCGAGCATCTAAATGTCAATTACCGAGGCCGTTGCGTTCGCGGTGGCTGGCCGGCCTGCCTGGAGCAAGGTTATCGTCTAGTAATCCGGTGTCGGAGGACGCTCCGAAGCGCGCGGAAAAGCGCAAGCAACGCCCGTGTGCCTGAGGTGGCACAGATGCATCCACCCGAACGGGTCCAAGGAAATTCCCCCCAGTTATTGTGCAAGATGTGGTTATCGGCCCAAGGGGTTGTGTGTGGTCAACGATCACGGCTCGGTGTGGCCCCATTGCGTAGCGGTCGGTCGGCGGAAGTGCCTCGCCCAGAGGATTAGGAACTGCTGGCGGGCCTGAACCAGCATGTCATATGCCACGCGCTGGCCGGTGTTGTAGTACTCCTTGGGACGTGTGCCCAGCGAGACTTCCACGTCGAGCTGACGTCCCTCGCGCAGTAGCGTCAGGATCACGCGGGCACCGGGCCCGCGAAGCCGAATCGATTCTCCGAACGCGGTGATCACTTGCGAACCGGCTGCGGCAACCGGCTCTTTGTCAAGGGCGATGATTACATCCCCCTGCCTGAGTTGGGCCCGTTGTGCCGCGGTGTTTTCAATCACGCGCTGCACTTCGATCCCGACATGGTTTTCCTGAATTCGGTTGTCGTTGTCATGCTCGATCGGAACGGGTGACTGGCTGATCCCGAGGAAACCGTTGCGATCGTACACGTGGTGGTTGAGATAGGCCTCATGCACGATCCTCTCGATCCGCAATCGCACTTCAAGCTCGTCGGTCTCTTGATATGCGACACTGAGCTGAGCGAAAGCCGCCATGCCGATTTCGAGCAACCGTAACGTGGCAGCCTCTCGCTCCTTGTAGTGGGGAGAACCGAGCCGCGCGATCAGCGCATCGATCTCAGCGACCAGTTGCCCGTCGACAGGTACACTGAGTTCGCTGTTCGTAGAAGACTCGTCTTGCGACGCAGACGTTGAATCGATCGGTGCCTGGCCACGCGCGCAATGTGCGGCGACCACAAACAGGCCCACCAGGACTATCATTGAATTCCGCACGATCAGCACACAAAAACGTCAAAACGTCAAAAAGACGGGAATCCGTGTTTCGACTTTTTGACTTTTCGAGGTTTCGATTTTTCACTCCCATTCGCCATTTGTTCTCTGCGTCAAAGCAAACTACGCAATTCATTGCATACGCGGTCCACGTCCTTTTCCGTCAACTCATGGTGGAACGGGAGGGCGATCGTCCGTTCCGCAAGTGCCTCACACACCGGGAAGTCACCTGGACGATACCCGTGTCGCTCGACGTAGAACGGCTGCAGATGAACCGGCGCAAAATAGTTGCTGCAGCCAACGCCGCGAGCGGCCAGCTCCGTGAGGATCCGATCGCGATCCGCCTGATCGTATTCGTCGGACAAGCGGACAACGAAAACAAACCAACTCATCTCCACGTCGGGATGCACTTCTTGAAGGCGTACTCTCGGCTCGTCCGCCAGCCGCTCTCTATAGAGAATCTGCACGCGCGCTCGCACCGCGATGATCTCCTCGATCCGGCAAAGCTGTGCGATCCCCAAGGCGCAGTTGATGTCGCTGATCCGGTAGTTGTAGCCGAGTCGAGGATGCGCAAGCCATCCGCCGTCGCCATCGCGACCCTGGTTGCGGAGGGAACGGCACAGACGGGCGATGTCCGCGTCGTTGGTGACAATCATGCCGCCCTCGCCGGTGGTGATCTGCTTGTTGGGATAAAATGCGAAAACTCCGGCGTCGCCGAGCGAACCGGCCGGCTTGCCTTTATACCGGCCGCCGAGCGCCTCGCACGAGTCTTCGATCACGTAAAGGTCGTGCCGCTTGGCGATCGCCAGAATCGGGTCCATGTCGGCCACTTGGCCAAACACGTCCACTGGAATGATCGCCTTGGTCCTGGCGGTGACGGCACGCTCAATCAGGCCGGGATCGATATTCCAGGTCGCCGGATCAACGTCGACGAAGACTGGTTTCGCGCCTTCCATCAGCGAACAATTGGCTGAGGCGACAAATGAAAACGATGTTGTGATGACCTCGTCGCCCGGTTTGATTCCGAATGCTTGCACCAACAGGTGAAGCCCGGCCGTACCGCTCGAGCAGGCAACGGCCTCCCGCGTGCCGCAGTATTGTGCGAATGAGGCCTCAAACTCTGTTAGCTTCGGGCCAAGGCTCAGATGAGGCGTACGGAGGACGGCTACAACCGCATCGATCTCGGCCTGGGTGATGTTCGGGCGTGCCAAAGGAATCGGTTGGAACATGTGCTTTCTACTTTGCTGTCGGTAAAACTCTATGAACCTGCAGAATCTACAACAACTTCTCGAGCCACAAGCGCGAGCACGGGATTCTCGAACCCGTTGCTTGCGCTTCGGGCTAAGATACGGGTGCGGCGGCCTATAGCGCAAACACGCACGTCGATCCGGATTTCAGGGCGGCGCACTTGGCCGGCGCACGTCGGTGCGTATTATACTCCCAATAACCGGATTCGCCTCAGCAAGTCGCAGATTTCAGTCTGCGCGGTGATTGGAGTGTCGGCGACGTTGATCTGGAAGTCCAGCATCCGTGCGGGCTTTGAGCCCACGGCTCGCTACGACCGGCATACGCAACAACAAGGAAGCATGATTATGCCCAGACGGTCAAAGGAAGCTGCCATGAAGCCCAAATCCTCCTCCGGTGTGAATCGCCAGACCAACCAACCCTTGTTGTCCTACGATCTGTGGCGCGACGCCATCAAGCAACGTACGGCGTGCGTCGGAATCGTCGGGATGGGCTATGTGGGTCTCCCGCTGATGCGCACTTTTTGCGCCGCGGGCTTTTCGTGTCTTGGTTTCGACGTCGATGCAACCAAGGTCGATCGGCTCAACGCCGGCAAGAGCTACATCAAGCATATTCCGTCATCGCTCATCAAGAAGGTGATCACCGAAGGACGCTTCCGCGCCAGTGACGATCCGAAGTCACTTCGGAAATGCGACGCCATCTTGATCTGCGTCCCCACGCCGCTGACGAAGATGCGCGAGCCGGACATGAGCTACGTGGAGAGCACGGCGCATCTGATCGCCGATCACCTGCAGCGAGGTCGGCTCATCGTTCTCGAGAGCACTACCTACCCCGGCACGACGCGTGAGCTGATCAAACCCATCCTCGAAACGAGTGGCTTAAAGGCGGGGAAGGATTTCTTCCTCGCCTATTCACCCGAGCGCGAAGACCCCGGCCGGGTCGATTACACGACCGAGACGATTCCCAAGGTCGTCGGTGGGTACAGCCCCACCGACCGCAAGATCGCGCTGGCCTTGTACGGCGCCGCTGTCGAGCAGGCCGTGCCGGCGTCAAGCTGTGAAGTCGCCGAGGCGTGCAAGATCCTCGAGAACGTCTACCGGTGCGTGAACATTGCGATGATCAACGAGCTGAAGATGCTCTTCGATCGGATGGGTATTGATGTGTGGGAGGTCATAAAGACCGCCTCGACCAAGCCGTTCGGTTTCCAGGCGTTCTATCCGGGTCCGGGCCTCGGCGGACACTGCATCCCCATCGACCCGTTCTATCTGACCTGGAAAGCGCGGCAGTACGACATGGCCACGCGCTTCATCGAATTGGCCGGCGAGATCAACACCTCGATGCCGGAGTATGTGGTATCGCGCTTGAGCGAATCGCTTAACACCAAGAAAAAAGCGATCAACGGCTCGAAGATTCTCGTGTTGGGACTGGCTTATAAGAAGGATATCGATGACATCCGCGAGTCACCATCGATCGAGCTGATCGAAATGCTGAAGGCCCGCGGCGCCAAGGTCGATTACAACGATCCGCACGTCCCGAAAACACCGAGGCAGCGCGTGCACGACCTGCGCATGACCAGTAAGAAGCTCACGGAGACAATGCTTAAATCGTACGACTGCGTCCTGATCTCCACGGACCATTCAGCCTACGACTACGGTTGGATCGTCAAACACGCCCGACTCGTACTCGACACCCGAAACGCCACAGCGAACGTCAAAACCGGCCGAAAAAAGATCGTCAAAGCGTAGGAGCCTGCGGTGTGGTTGGATTCCCACCCTGCCGCACCGAGCATACGGCGTGCTGAACAAAATTGCCTCCCCACATCTTCCCGCGGGAAGTCCATAGACTCAGCGGGATTTCAGCGTAATCAAGCCGCTCGACGTGGCGGCGACGATCCTTGTGCCGCCCCCACCGTTTATGCTCGCCCTGACGTGGTTTTGGCTCCATAACTGAACCCTCAAGGGCACGTTCTCCAGCCCCATCTGCACGACGCCATTGTCGGTCCTCAAGTCCAGGTCAGCCTTCAGGCCGGCCGGCAGCGTCAGATCGATCGAGCCATACCTCGTCCGGGCCGCGACATCAGCGTCTTCCGGTGGTATCACCTCCGCGCGGATGTCGCCAATCGAAACCATGGCCTCGATACCTCCGTGAATGTCCTCAGCCTCGATCGTACCGATGGACGTCTGCAGCCTGCACGTCCCACGAATGGCCTTCGCCTCGATCCGTCCAGTGGTCGTCTCCGCGGTCAGGTTGCCCGTTACACTCTCAGCTACGATTCTGCCGTTGGATGTTGTCAGTCCGCAGTCCCCCTGAATGGCCTTCACCCGGATCGGTCCGTTGGTCGTCTCCGCGGTCAGATTGCCCATCACATTCTCAGCTACGATTGCGCCGTTGCGGGTCCATGCCTGGACCCTGCCGGTGACGCCGTCAATCGTAACATCGTTGTGACTGGTCTTGAGTATGGCTTCGTCCGTAAGGCCGCTGACAGTGATTGCCCCGTCTCGCGTCCGAATGTCAGCCGCACAGGGCGCGGGCACCTGGATCTCGAAGCTACCCCCAACCGACCGGCTTCCTAGCCACCACGGATGTCTGACCCGGATGACGAACACCGACGGCTTGCTCGTGTCCGGCTCCGCGATGATCTCGACGTGCTTGAGGTTCTCTTCGGCCTTGGAAGGTGCAAACGCAATGGCACGCATTGTGCCGGATATGCGAATCTCCGGCACATCGGCCGTCCTGAGCGTGACACTGCCCTTGGGGCTGCGCACGACGATGCGTTGATAGTCTTTCCATGGTGCCGTCAGATCGAAGCGCTGGTCAGCGCAGTACGTCCGACACCCGCTCAGTACAAAGAGCGTCACAGCGAACATGGGAAGCGCGACTTGGCGATTCATGATAAACTCCTCAAGTGATTCTGAGACCTTGAACGGATATTTCCCATTTGCCAGCGAAGAATGTAGTGGTCCACAGCGAAATGGACAACCGCCTGCTTGGAGTTATACCTGGCTCAGAGGGTCCGCCATGCGGACCGAGACTAACTTATCCCCAGTATCGGACCGCGCTTTGGAAGACGGTCAAATCGGTGGGTGCGGGTTCGTGTGATCTTCGGTCCGCAGTTAGGCTATTATCGGCAGGAAGGAGAAGATCAGTTCCCTGCGCACGCGATAGCCGTCCTTAGTCTTTTCGACAAGCCCCATGTTGCACAACTCGTTAAGGTCGCGTGTAAGCGTCTTACTCGTTCTGCGTGCGTAGTACGCTGCTACTTTCGGACTGACGTCCGGGATGTCCTTGAACAAAACCGGCTCGGCCCTCTGCGACAGATCCAGGACAAGGCGCTGTCGTCGCCTGGCTGTCGTACTTGTCCTATCCCGAAACGCAGGGTGCTGAAATACGAAGTTCCTCCAGGCCACATCCATCTGCTGTCCTCGGATCAACTGGACCTGTTCTTTCAGCCCATCAAGAAAGCCCTCGACCGCGTATGTCAGGAAGGGGATGACATCCCCTCCGGATCGGCTCGCCCGATCCAACTGCCTGTAGTACTCGTCGCGTAACAGATCAGCCGTCTGCAATGCAAGACAGGGCCGGGAGATGTTAAAATAGGCAGTTTGCGCGGTCGTCCTTGCGCTGGTATGTAGACCGACATGCAGCCACGGAAGGCAAG
>Ga0307432_1000422_pt1 | contig 33127 bp, 23 predicted proteins | sample SalMarWE160150MG_FD_202158 | JGI IMG/M metagenome (GOLD analysis project Ga0307432, IMG submission 202158) | Salt marsh sediment microbial communities from the Plum Island Ecosystem LTER, Massachusetts, United States - WE1603-150 | ecosystem: Environmental > Aquatic > Marine > Intertidal zone >...
TTTGCTTGGCTTCAAAACTTTCGTCGACTTGTCGTTCGTTATGAACATCATCTTAAAAACTTTCTTGCTATGATTCAACTTGGCTGTATCGTTATTCTCCTTCGGAGGGTTTTGGGATGACTTCTAGTATGACTCCCAATTCAGATAATGACAGTCTTTTCTTAGCATACATGCAAAATAGCAAAACCCTTATATCACAAAAGGCTAATTTAGGTCAAGGCCATGCTGTTGTTCATATTTATACAGAACACATAAAATCTCTCAAAATTCCCCTTCCTCCTACTAAAGCCGAACAGACAGCCATTGCTCAAGCTCTATCCGATGCCGATGAACTGATTACCGTCTTAGAAAAACTCATTGCCAAAAAATGCGATATAAAACAGGGCGCGATGCAGGAGCTTCTCACCGGCAAAAAACGCCTGCCGGGCTTTACTGGCAAGTGGGAAGTGAAGAAGTTGGGAGAAATTGCGGGTAGGATAACGACTGGAAAATTTGATGCTAATGCGATGACAGAAAATGGTGAATATCGTTTCTATACTTGTGCAAAGGAGTTTTATCATATTGATAGTTACGCTTTCGATGCAGAAGCTCTTTTAGTTTCAGGTAATGGCGCAAATGTTGGGTACATTCATTACTATAAAGGAAAATTTAATGCTTATCAACGCACTTATGTACTGACCGATTTTACCAAAGATATTTTCTATGTAAAACTCTTTATGGACAGTTATTTGAAGAACCGAATTACAACTGAAGTAAATGCTGGGAATACACCATACATAAAGATGGATACGCTCACTGATATGGAAATTAAAATTCCCAAAGACAAAGATGAACAAACCGCCATCGCCCAAATCTTGAGCGATATGGATGCCGAGATTGAAGCGTTGGAGCAGAAGCTGAATAAATATAAAATGATAAAATGGGGAATGATGCAGGAACTACTGACAGGCCAGATTCGCTTTGTCCAGCCAAATATTGTTGATGTACAGATGGTCGCGGCGACGAAAGTATCTGAAGCCACCGATATCTCGGCAAAGAGCGGCCACAATTGGCAGATAAACGAGGCTGTAGTAATAGCGGCACTGACCAGTGTGTTTGGCAGCGAGCAGTATCCGCTGGGAAGAAAAAGGTATACGAAGTTTTCCTACCTGCTGCATCGGCATGTGGAGGGCAAGGCAGAGGGCTACCGGAAGAAGGCGGCAGGACCATACAACCCAGACACCAAATATAAAGGGCCTGAGAAGATCGCACAGGATAACCACTATATCAAGCCTCACACCAATGGTGAGTTCTCCGGCTTCATTGCAGATGAGAGTATTGAGCGAGCCAGAGAATATTTCGATAAATGGTATGGCAGTGAGGTCTTGCAGTGGCTGGAACAGTTCCGGTATGAAAGTAATGAGCAGTTGGAATTGCTGACCACTGTGGACATGGCTGTCTGCGAGCTGGCGGAGACCGAGCGAGCCGTATCTGTTGCAGGTGTTAAAAATGTGATACGAAACCACCCGGAATGGAAAGAGAAGCTGAATCGCCCCATTTTTTCGGATGAGGATATTGCCGCAGCCATTAAGAAATCTCAGGAGGTATTATAGAGCATGAAGGATTTTAGAGGGGCGCTATAATGAATACGGTAGGACAAATAGAACGCAAGACACAGGACAGGGTGGTTCAACTATTCCAGGACGACCTCAAGTATCAGTATCTGGGCAACTGGGAAGACCGCCCCGGCAACAGCAATATTGAAGAAGGTATCCTTTGCAAATATTTAAAAGAGAAAAAAGGCTACAGCGATACTCTTATCCGTAAAGCCCTGTATGAACTTGGTAAGGCAGCAAATAACTTAAACGACGGCTTATACAACGCCAATAAAAATGTGTATCAACTACTTCGTTACGGCGTAAAAGTAAAAGTCCAAGCGGGTGAAAACTTTGAGACCGTTGAACTGATTGACTGGAAGCATCCGCTCGAAAATGAATTTGCTATTGCCGAAGAAGTTACTATCAGCGGAAAGCAAGACAAGCGACCAGATATTGTGCTGTATATCAACGGCATAGCCCTCGGTGTGCTGGAACTAAAGCGAAGCATCGTTTCCATTGGTGATGGTATCCGTCAGAATATTGTCAATCAGCAAAAGGAATTTATTCAATCGTTTTTTTCTACTATTCAATTGGTCTTTGCTGGAAACGATACGCAAGGTCTGCGGTATGGAACTATCGGCACACCTGAAAAATACTTCCTGAAATGGAAAGAACAAAGCGATGTTGAAAACCTGCTGGATAAATATCTGCTTAAATTGTGCGATAAAGAGCGATTTCTTGAAATTATCTACGACTTTATCCTTTTCGACGGAGGCATTAAGAAACTCTGTCGTCCGCATCAGTATTTTGGAGTTAAAGCCGCACAGGAATATGCACAAAAACGCGAAGGCGGTATTATCTGGCATACGCAGGGCAGTGGTAAAAGTCTTGTTATGGTTTGGCTTGCAAAATGGATATTAGAAAACAATCCTCATGCTCGTGTGGTGGTTATTACCGACCGTGATGAGCTGGATAAACAAATAGAACGGGTGTTTGGAGACACAGGCGAAGAAATCTACAGGACCCGTAGCGGTAAAGATTTAATGAATCAATTGGCTCTGGCAAAACCCCGATTGCTTTGTTCGCTGGTTCATAAGTTCGGCAGGAAAGATATTGATAACTTTGATGAGTTCATTGAAGAATTAAAAAACGCACCTTCTACTACCGTTGGGGAGTTATTTGTTCTTGTAGATGAGTGCCACCGTACACAGTCGGGCAAGCTGCATAAAGTAATGAAAGCCATATTAAAGAACGCCGTATTTGTCGGCTTTACAGGAACACCTCTCTTAAAGCAGGACAAGCAAACGAGTATTGAAGTATTCGGTAAATACATCCATACCTATAAATTCAATGAAGCCGTAGATGATGAAGTAGTTTTGGATTTAGTGTATGAAGCCCGTGATATTGACCAGAAAATCTCCTCACCTGAGAGAATAGATGAATGGTTTGAAGTCAAGACCAAAGGGCTTAACGATTTTCAAAAATCTGAACTGAAAAGGAAATGGGGTACAATGCAGCGAGTGCTCAGTTCACGCAGCCGATTGGAGAAAATTGTCAGCGATATTATTTTTGATTTTAATGTCAAGGCGCGGTTAAGTTCGGATTTTGGGAATGCTATTTTGGTGGCTGGCAGTATTTATGAAGCCTGCCGCTATTTTGAACTCTTCCAAAAAACCGAACTAAAGGGAAAATGTGCTGTTATTACCTCTTACAGTCCCGCTACAAAAGATATTACAACCAAAGATACAGGTGCTAATACAGAAACAGAGAAAGAATATCTATACAAAATCTATGTTGACCTGCTTAATGGCAAAACTACGGAGAAATATGAAGACCAGGCCAAAGCCAAATTCATAAAAGAACCTGCCAGTATGAAACTGCTCGTTGTGGTGGATAAGCTGCTTACTGGTTTTGATGCTCCGCCATGCAGTTACCTGTATATAGATAAGAGTATGCAAGACCATGGTTTATTCCAGGCTATCTGTCGTGTAAACCGGTTGGATAGTGAGGACAAGGAATTTGGTTACATTATTGATTACAAAGACCTGTTTAAGAAAGTGGAAAATGCGGTTGCGGTTTATACTTCTGAATTGGCTTACGATAACTTCAAAAAAGAAGATGTGGACATAATATTGAAAGACCGCTTGGAGAAAGGCAGAGAACGGCTGGATAATGCACTTGAAGAAATATATTTGTTGTGTGAGCCAGTATCGCCGCCGAAAGACTCATTGGCCTATATCCGCTACTTCTGCGGTAATCCTGAAAATGAGGAAGACCTCAAAGCCAGCGAAGTAAAAAGGACGGCCTTATATAAGCAAACCGTGGTATTGATACGAGCCTATGCCAATATTTCAGCAGAAATGGAAGAAGCAGGATATAACCAGACTGATATTGAGGATGTTAAGAGAAAAGTGGATTTTTATCTGAAACTCAGAGAAGAAATCAAGAATGCCAGCGGCGAGACGCTTGATATGAAAACCTATGAAGCAGATATGCGGCACTTGATTGATAACTTTATTCAGGCAGACGAACCACGGAAAATATCGCCTTTTGAAAATCAAACCTTGCTCGATTTGATTGTGAAAACTGGCATTGCCGATGCAATCAATAATTTGCCGCAAGGTATAAAGAGCAGTAACCAAGCAGTTGCCGAAACTATTGAAAACAATGTCCGTCGAAAGATGGGGGCTAATCTCAGATGAAACCATCGAAACTGAAACTGATACCAAAAAGACGATTGTATGAATTTGCTCAAATATCTTGAAAAACAGGCAAAACTTTCAGGCAGTCCGTGTGTCAGCTATGACGAACTTGTGGAATGGCCTGTTGAGCAGATAGAAGAAGCAAAACAGCAAGGCTGTCTTATTCAGACCGATGATGCTGAGGGTATTATATGCTGCCAGTGTCCGAAACTTTGCTGGAAAGAAGTCGAAATAAGGCCAAAAGACGGCCATAGTGTAGGTGTTTATTTTTGTGAAGATGAAGATTGTGCCGGATTGATAGAAATTAAAATCGAAAGACTTCAGCAGTGGCAAATCGACAAGAAAAAGTTATGGAAGTTAGTCTATGGGTTCGAATCAGAGTGGCAAGTTCCCTGGGACGAAAATAATACTGAATATTTCTCGTTGAAAGAGGCCGTGAATCTTGCAAACGACGACTCAATAACCGTTAGGAGTATGAGCCGACTGTTAGAAGACCTTGAATTTCCCATCCGGCGTATGCACAAGGGAAGGCGTTGTAAGGTTCATATAGCTGATTTTAGGAAGTGGTTTCAATACGCACAACACGGTACAATAACCGATAAGGCTATTGAAAATTATAACAAAGGTATCCAAATACCCAAAGAAAACGCTCGACAAAAGAAAAAGGCGAAAAAAGTCCAGAAGTCAAATCGAGACGTTTGATTTTCTATTCCCATTCTATTCCCATCTAATAAAAAAAATAAAAATATTTACGCATTTTTGCGCATTGAATGGTAATAATAAAAAGAAATAAGTAGTCCTCTGTTGTCGTCTCTATTCCCTTTTTAGTCCCGCACTGCACCTATAGTCTATACTGATTTTCCGTAGTAAATGAAGCCAAGTTGACCGTTTATTTAGGAGAATCAAAAATGGCTGTAAAAGAAATCACTGACAAATTGATAACCGCAAAAGTGTTGGCGGAAATGCTCTCCCTATCCAAGAGACAGGTCTTTCGCTTGAACAGTTGCGGGAAACTACCCGCTCCCATTCGCATCGGCGGTTCTGTTCGGTGGTCTGAGAAAACTATCTCTGATTGGTTGGCTGCCGGAGCACCAGACAGAAAGACCTTTGAAGCAATAAAGGGAGCGGAAAGATGAGAGCAGAAACGAAAACAGGCCACCTACTTAGCCAAGCAGGTAGCCCGAAAGTGAAAACTACAAACACATTATATCGACATCGAGAGGCGGAGTTAAACGAAAAACGGGCAAGGCAAATCTCTGAACGCTTGGCACAGATTCCACGAGCATACCGAGGCATTTACAAAAGAGCGGTCGCGGGCAAGAGCCGAAAGGCAGCGATGCACGCCTTTTGCAACGAATGCTGCGGCTGGCAAATCAAAGAAGTTTTTCTCTGCACCGACCTGGCGTGTTCTCTTTACCCATATCGACCGAAATCCAGAGTCCCACAGGAAGTTCATCAGAGCATCCCGAATGAGCCAGAATCGAAAGAGTCCTGCCAGAGGTAGCCAAGTTAAGGGTATGGCTGAAACAAAGCGGAATCCATACTCTACAAGGAGTTTAGATGAACATCGAAAAGATTTATGACTATCGAGACGAATCGGAGCAACTTTTATATCAGGTTGTCAGATACAAACCGAAGGACTTTCGCCAGCGGAGGCCAGATGGTAAAGATGGCTGGATATGGAATCTGGACGATGTTAGGCGTGTGCCCTATCGGTTGCCGGAGTTATTAAAATCATCTATGCAGGATTTTGTTTTTATTGCAGAAGGCGAAAAGGATTGCGACCGACTTTCTGGGATGGGATTTACTGCTACGACCTGTCCTATGGGGGCTGGTAAGTGGCTAAACGAATACAATAAGTATTTTGAAGGTCGCTTGGTTGTTATTTTGCCTGATAATGATACGGCTGGGAAAAAGCACGCTGAACAGGTAGCGAACTCTCTATACGGTATAGCGGGTGAGGTGAGAAATGTCGAGCTGCCGGATAAGGGCGATGTAAGTGACTGGCTTGATGCCGGACACGATAAAGCCGAACTAATACAGCTAATCGACCAAGCGACACCGTTTGACCCGAAAGTGGGAATCAGAATAGATGTATCAAAATTTAAGCCGATGTCATCGGACGAGCTGCTTGATGTGCTTGGCTTGACGATTAAGCGGGACAACGAGAATAAGCTCATAACCTTTTTGTGCCAGCTTTCAGCCTATACGGAAAGCTCACAAATCAATATCAGCTTCAATGCACCGTCATCAACCGGAAAATCATATATCCCGACCGAAATCGCCAAACTGTTTTCGCAAGAGGATGTAATAGAAATTGGTTATTGCAGCCCGACCGCATTTTTTCACGATGTCGGGCAATATGTGAAAGAGCTAAATGGGTATATAGCGGACTTGTCCCGAAAGATTCTAATTTTTCTTGACCAGCCGCATACGTTACTCTTGCAACACCTAAGACCGATGCTTTCTCACGATAAAAAGGAAATCAAGCTGAAGATTACAGATAAGACACAAAAATATGGCATCAAGACCAAAAACATCATATTGAAAGGTTATCCGGCAGTAATTTTCTGTACCGCTGGATTGAGAATTGATGAGCAGGAGGCAACGAGATTTCTACTGCTAAGCCCAGAGACCAACCAAGAAAAAATCAGAGAAGCGGTATATGAAAAATTAAGGAAAGAAACCGATGGTGAAGCTTACCAGGAATGGTTAGACAATAACCCAGAGAGAAAGCTTCTCAAAGAGAGGATGCGGGCGATAAAACTGGAAAGTATTGAAGAGGTGAGGATAGGAGCACCGGAAAAAATCGAAAAGAGGTTTTTTGCCGAAAACAAAGTGCTCAAGCCCAGGCACGCAAGAGATATTGGGCGACTTATTTCACTGGTCAAGGCTTTTGCACTGCTGAATCTATGGTTCAGAGATAAGGATGGTTCAACTATTATGGCAAACGACAGCGACATAGAAGAAGCGTTCAAAGTATGGGATGCAATTGCCGATAGCCAAGAGCTTGGGTTACCACCTTATATTTATAAGCTTTTTCAAGAGGTGATTATGCCTGCCTATGAAGAAAAAAACGAAGGTAGAGCCGAAGGTTTTGAGGAAGTTACCGGAAAACTCGGATTAAGCAGGCAAGATATAATCCAAAAGCACTATGAAGTTTATGGCAGGTTTATACCAGACTGGCAGTTGCGTCAGCAAATTGTACCAATGTTGGAGACCGCCGGTCTGGTAATTCAGGAAAGAGACCCAAATGACAAGCGGAAAATGCTAATCTACCCCACCGCGCCACTCACTATATCTCATAATGCCAGTCAGTGAAATACAGCGCAAAATGATGCTAACTTTCAAAAAACAATAGTGAGTTGAACGGTAGGGTAAACAGAAAAAATAGAAAAATGGTATATATACCTCTTGACATAGAAACTGCCTGTGATATAATGATAGTATGAAAAAACGTGAAACATATTTGGAAAAACAGATTCGAGCAGCCTTTAAGCAAAGCGGTTTGACCATTTACAGGCTGGCAAAGGACTCCGGCGTATCTCAGCCAGTGGTATCCCGCTTTGTGAATGGTAAGCGGGGAATTACCCTGGCTACAGCCTCGAAATTGGTCGAAACATTAAAGCTTGAATTGACAGCAAAAAAGAGTTAAGAAAAAGGGAAGGTGATTTATTATGGCAAGCGTATTCAAACGCAAACGAAAAGTAAAGCTGGCCAACGGCAAAAACATTATCAAGCAATCGCAGAAATACTATACCAGATTGACCGATGCTGATGGGATAAAGCGGACTATACCCTTGTTTCGGGATAGGACTGCAAGCCAGCAGCGGGCAGCCCAGCTCCAAAAGGAAATAGAACTGGCAAGGGCAGGGGTTATTGACCGGTATAAAGAACATCGACGTAAGCCGTTATCAGAACACCTTAAAGACTTTCGACAATCCCTGCTCGATAAGGGAAATACAGAAAACCACGTGGAGCTTACTCATAACCGAGTAAAGATTGTATTGAAGGGTTGTAAGTTTGTATTTATTGCCGATATATCAGCCTCAAAAGTGCAGCGATACCTTGCTGACCTGCGAAATAATGGTGAGGGTATATCTGCTCAGACGTTCAATTTTTACCTGCAAACTATGAAGCAGTTCTGCAAGTGGATGGTACAAGACCAGCGGGCCAGTGAATCACCACTTGAGCACCTTAAGGGCTTGAATGTACACACTGACAGACGGCACGACCGCCGAACACTTGAGCCAGATGAAGTAAGGCGTTTGTTAGAGGCCACAGTAGCAGCGATGGTGCGTTTTGGTATGACTGGCTATGAACGATATTTACTTTACCGTTTTGCAACAGAAACAGGATTACGAGCAAATGAGATAAGAAACCTTACTGTGGGTTCATTTGATTTCAAAAAGCTGCACGTAACGGTGAACGCAGGATATAGTAAACGTAGGCGTGAAGATGTGCAGTATCTAAAACCAGATACCGCCCTGCTGCTTCAAGAGTTTTTCAAAGATAAAATGCCGAATGTAAAGGCGTTTGGCGGTAACTACAAACAGTTGACCAAACGCACATCGGATATGATTAGAGCCGACCTTGCCGAAACAGAGAAACGGGATAGCGAAGAAAAAGTAATCAAAGAAGCAATACCTTATATTGACGATTCTGGACGTTACGCAGACTTTCATAGCCTGCGTCATACAACTGGTAGTCTCTTGGCAACAAGTGGGGTACACCCAAAAGTTGCTCAGTCTATTATGAGGCATAGTGATATAAACCTCACAATGTCAAGATACACACATATCCTTACAGGGCAAGAATCAGAAGCGGTATCAAAACTGCCAGATTTTTCCTTACCCAGTAGTCAAAAACAAATTGCAACCGGCACAGATAATGAGCCGATAATCACTGACCGAAACGACTCTGAAAAATTGACACCCCAGTTGACACCTACTACTTACTCTGGATATGACCGACCTACAGCGATTGACACAGAAAATAAAAACTCACTTGATATGGTAGATAATCAGAACTCTTTATCTAAAAGCGATTTGGGTATTGAGGGACACAGTTTGTCGCCAGATGACACCCAAAACGGAGAGGGCGGGATTCGAACCCGCGGTACGGGTTTATACCCATACGACGGTTTAGCAAACCGTTGCCTTAAGCCACTCGGCCACCTCTCCAAAGTACGACTAAGCGGTAATCTACAATTTACAAGTTAAGATTGCAAGAAGATAAGCTCAGAAGTGCATTTTTTACTATCATACGGTGTAAGTTGTCCGCGGTGCATATCTCGACGTATCACAGTCTTCCTAAAAGCCGCCTCCGCATACGTTCATCTGCAGACTGTACAGCTTATTCTGGCAGGTGATATAGAGCGTCTTGTTTTCCGGGCCGCCAAAGGTAATATTCGAGCAGAATTCAGGTACCGGCACCATTTCCAGTTGCTCACCTTGCGGTGAAACAATCCAGATGCCTCCTAAGCCGGCGAAGTAAAGGTTACCTCGCTCATCGATTGTCATACCGTCCGGGTCTTTATCACTTGGAGGGCTGGTCGGTTTGAAGAAAACCGTTCCTGTCCCCAGCGTGCCATCCGGATTAATGGGAAAAACCCACCAGCGTTTCCAGGTTGTGTTACTGCTGCTGCTTTCTGCGACATAAAGCCTTGTGCCATCGTTCGAGGCGATGATGCCGTTCGGCTGATATAAACCGCTTGCCACTCTCGTTACTGTACTATCGGATTCAAGCAAATATACACCCTGATTAGTTGGTCCAGGGCTCCAGTCAGGACCGGTGAAATAAATGTTGCCATTTTCTGTCTGGCAAAGGTCGTTCGGCTTTTTGTCAATTCCATCTGCATGGTCTGCAAGGACCTGTGAATCCTCGGGGCTGCTTGCACCGATTTGGTGGCTGGAAATTTGTTTGGGATTTTCATCAACTGTTAACAGTCGGCCCTCCAGCGAGAGAAATGTCCCGTTCGTCTCCGGTGTGCTGCTCATCCAAACCGTAGCACTTCCCGGTGAGTCAAGGCGGAGCAATTGATTATCGGTTCTGTTAGTAAAGTACAGTTTGTTCGTGACAGGATCCCATGTTGGACCTTCAAAATATGTGCTTGCTGAGGAGTATACTTCAACGAGCCCTGCGCCTTCGACAATCAAGGGAAGTTCAGTTGTTCCCGTCCAGTACTTAGCGAAGACAGCGAAATCTTTGAAGTTCACGATACCGTCTCTATTGGGGTTAGGGGCGATGTCGGCCTCTAACGGCATACCTGTTGGCGGTTCTGACTGAAGCCATTGCCCGGCTATAACCTGCAAATCTTCATAATCTACTGCTCCATCACCGTCGAAATCAGCTGGACTTGGATTCGCTAGCTCGATACCATCGTCGGTTCCCAAATTACGAGAGTACTGTTTGTCAGTAGGGTTGTTCCAGTGTTCGTGAACGCCCAGACTTTCGAGGGCTGAGCCGTCATCCTCCGGGTCATAAGTAAAGCTCACAGGCCAGTAATTTGGGTCTGCCGCCTGCTGGAGATAATCGTCAACGGCGGGCATATTGGGCCATACATCTATCGTGTAGCCGTTGTCTGTTGTATATTCGGTACGGAGAAAGTCGTGGCATACGGATTCGAGCGCCACCTGGTCCTGTGATATTAACAGTGACGATGTGTAGTCATTGTTGAACGGTTCAGATACCCATTTTTTTGCCAGGCCAACCGCTTCCGGTCCGGCCCACAGGGCATCTACGACATGTAGGACGGTATTTTGCCCGAGCTTTTCGTGCCCCATCAGGTCCACCTGAACTCTATACATTCCGTAGTCATATCTCTCATCCCCACTCGTACCGCTGCTGCCATCGGGATTGACAAGACCGGGGTGAAGATGCTCGGCGCCTTCACGCATATTAGAGCCGAAATGGTTTTTTGCACAAAGAGTTATACCGGCTCTGTTATGGCCCTTGAGACATGAGATGTTGAGCATATAGTCAACATCGGCAATGCAGGTCGGCAGATAATCACTGGAGTAATCAAGTATCGAACCGCCATCACTGTATTCTATTTGCGTCGAACTCTGGACTACTGGTGTTCTGCCCGTGTGGCTCTGGTCATGGTCTATAAAGATGAGATTTGGGAACTCAGTGTGTATCAAATCATAGATATGCTTGTAAATATGCTTCATAGGGTCACCAATGTAGATATCCTGCTGCCGGACGCCATAGACGTATACAAGTTGTCTGATAAACGCCAGTGCCATGTGAGGTGATGTCTCTGCAACACCATAGTAGCCGTTTTCTCTCTTGGTAAAATCGTAGGTGATATTGCCCCAGCCGGTACCATAACCCCAGCTGCTTGTGACATTCATTTTTATCATTATTTTCTCGCCCTCGCTGTAGCCGACATCACCTTTGTCCTTTTCCTGGTTGAAATAACGGAAGATTTCATCCCAGGCGTTGTAGTCGCTGGTTTGGCCTGTTAATGCTCGGATTGCCATGGAGACCATCTTGTCGATTACCTGCTGGTTGTTGTTGTGGTTGCAGAACCAGCCATCATCATTTTCATTTGCAATGCCATCCCAGTTGTGCGTGTTTGTGCAGTTCTCCTCGGTAGCATTGGCATCGTGAATCCAGACGACCCGGCCGGGATTGATTCCCTCTGCAGCACCGATAGGGGTATTGGCAGGCAGTTCATCTGCCTGTGCTATCGGCTGATTGGCGATATCCGCCACCATTGCCATCCAGATAAATGCAACGCTGATAACGATGCATATTGCAGCCAGGGCGTAACGTGCCTTATTCATGTACTTTTTTGCCTTGCGGAAGGCGGCGACCGAGCCAATCAGACCCACAAGCCAGATTATAAAGCTCGATGCCAAGGGGAATGCTACACGCTGGCATGGATAGGTAGCCCGCGAAGGCTTCGGTATTACTCGTACCAAGAACCAAATTAGGGCCAATAGCCCTGTGATAGGGAATATAAACCGCAACCAATAACGGCTTTTACAGTGCGAGGTAGGTTTTTTTGTATTTGGCCAAGTTGAATGGTCATCTTTTCTTTTTGCACGTAACATTTTTGATTACTCCTTATTATCGTTGTATTTGAAATTTTACCTTCTCGCCGACGAAGCGGGGTCGGTATCAATAAACAATACCACCACACAGTTTTTCGATATCCCCCGCTACAATTTCTGCAATGATTTTCTCTTGCTCAAACAGAGCCAGCTTCGACCGCTCATTGGTATAATCGATTGATTCAATCTTGCGCTGCCGGCCTGGAGCTTTTCTTTTTATTGCAGTGATTTCTCGGTGTTTGGCCATAATCTCATCGGCAAGGTCAAACTTCGGGATGTTAGCGGCTCGCTGCTCGGCATTGGTGTGTTTAGCCGATATTTTTTTGAAAGCCATCGAATTTTTTTCTGAATTGTTTTTTGAGGCCCCGGGTATTATGTCTTTAGCGCGTAGTATACGGTCTTTGGGTTGCTTTGTATCAGCGCCATTTTTATCGTTGCTATCGGCCTTATTCAACGTCATGACCTCCTCTAATATGTATTTATTCTAATGAAATCACTGAAATTAGTCAAGAAAAAAAAGATTTGTCATCCTGGTTGTTAATGAGTGGACATTGAGTATTTGTGCAATACCTGTCAAGGCAAAGCTATTGGGCTCTTTTCTGCTCTAAAAAGGCCTCTAAGATTTCCGCAGCAGCGATGGCATCAAGATGCTTTTTTCTTTTTTTACCTTCGGGACCGTGGCGGGGCCTCCGCCCCGACGAGCTGGTAAACTCAACGGAAGCCAGCTTGTCTTCAGCGCTGAAGGTGCTTAAGCGTTCATCCTGAAAGTGAACAGGTATATCAAGACGCTCTTTTAGCTGCTCAGCGAAATTCAAGACAAGTCTTGCTTGAGCACCTTCGGAGCCGTCCATATTTAAAGGCAGCCCCAGCACGACGGCCTCTATGTTTTCGGCTTTGACTATATCTGCAATCTTATTTATCAGCTCTTTTTGGCCCTCGATGACGGCGTACGGCGAAGCGATGGTCTCTGCTGAATCACATATTGCCAATCCCGTGCGTTTAGTGCCATAATCTATTGCCAGATATCTCATTTTCCGCCAGTTCAAATTGTATGTACTTACTATTCTGTCACAGAAATTTATCACCGCCAAGCTGTTTTATCAACTCGAGCAGCTCCTTTATTTTGTCGGTCTGGCTGATGTGACATACAAGTGTGGCATCGGGGCTGTGAGCCACGACTATGTTTTCCAGGCCAATCGCAGCGATTAGATGACCTGTATCTTCAGTTACAAAGATGGAATTTTTGCAGCTGAGCAGCTCGCTTGTGCCGGCTACGACGATGTTGTTGTCCTTATCAGAGTTGATAATATCAGCAAGTGCTGCAAAAGAGCCCATATCAAGCCAGCGACAATCCAATTGTATCGCAAAAACATTTCTGACTTTTTCCATAACGGCAAAATCTATGCTGATTTTCGGCAATTTAACGAATTGCTCTTTGAGAGTTTGCTGCTGACTTGGCCCTGCCCAGGCGGCCTTGATTTGTTGGAAAGGTTCGGTAGATTCCGGCAGGAACCTGGCTAAATTGTCCAGAATTGCCCTCGCCTTCCAGACAAACATGCCGGAGTTCCACAGGTATTTACCGCCGGCGATATATTCTTTTGCGGTTTTTTCATCCGGCTTTTCTTTAAAGGTTTCTACGCAGTATATTATGTTTTCGCAATCAGGGCACTTCTGGCAAGCGCCACATTTGATATAACCAAGATGAGCGCTTGGGAAGGTCGGCTTGATACCGAAAGTAAGCAGGTTGTCCGGATTATTGTTGACAAAGACAAAAGCATCTTTGAGTGCCTGTTGCAGTACCTCAGGCGGTTCAATTAGCTGGTCAGCGGTAACGACCGCCATTGTTGCCTCAGGGTCGTATTTGGTCAGGATTATTGCCGCCAATCCAATGGCACCGGCGGTGTCGCGAACAGCCGGTTCTGCGATTACGTTATCGTAGGGCAGTTCCGGCAGATTCTCACGGACAAGGTCTGCATAGCCGGCGTTGGTGAGGGTAATTATGTTTCTCGTGTCGAATATTGGTAAAAGCCGCTCAAAACAACGGCGAAGAAGCGTCTGGCCATCGAGGAGCTTTAAGACCTGTTTGGGGCGTTTTTGTCGGCTGAGCGGCCATAATCTCTTTCCGGTCCCGCCTGCCATTATCACTGCGTAGTTCATTGCCAGAACCTCTAATCTGCCGAGTAATCAAGCATAACAAAGTATATTAAACCAGAAACTCGTTGTCAACTTCAGTCAGGGACCGGATTTGCTGTGCCAATTCCTTGTAGCTGGTCTTTCCCATAAGTGCGAAGGTGGCTTCTTTGGCCAACTCGACAGCGGGCTGGTCATAAGGGTTGATGCCGAATAATGCGCCGGTGAGAGAAGCTGTTACCTCATATAAATAGATAAACTGGCCGACCGTATAAGCATTAACCTCAGGAAAAACGACCGTAAGGCAGGGACGCTTGCTGGCCAAAAGGGCGTACTCAGTAGCTATCTTTTCGCTGTTGAACAGCACGCTCAAATCTTTATTGGCTAAATAATCAAGCTCAGCAGCACATTCAGGGGCAGGAGCTATCTTAAGGTCTCTACCGAAATTTTCGACCTTAAGAAAAGTAAACAGCTTATCATTGGGGCCTTCACGATATAGTTGTACCTGGCTGTGCTGGTCGGTCGTGCCAAGTGCTTTTACGGGCGTCGGGCCTATATGGACTTTGCTGCCTTTGAGGTCTTCTGCTTTACCCAGACTTTCCGCCCAGAGCTGACGATACCAATCGGCTAAATCCTTGAGGTGGTAGCTGTAAGGGAACATTACTGAGATTTTTTTGCCGTGATTATAAAAATGGTAATTGAGCGCAGCGTTAATAGCTGCCGGATTTTTATAAAAATCCTCACTGCTAACCCTTTTATCCATATCACGGGCGCCTTCTAAAAGCGAGTCGATATCGATGCCGCACATTGCGGCACTAAATAGTCCAACATCGCTTAAGACGCTAAATCTGCCGCCAACACCTTCAGGAACAATAAGAGTTTTAAGACCTGCATCACCAGCTATGTTTCGCAGCGTCCCTTTCTTTGCATCAGTTGTTACGATGACCTGGTTTCGCAGGCCTTCAGGGCCGAGCTTCTCAAGAAGCAGTTGGCGAACAATCAAAAACTGGGCTGCTGTCTCTACCGTTCGGCCGGACTTGCTGATAACGTTGAAAATCGTTTTATCGAGCTTATCATCGACCCAGCCCAAAAAAGAGCCAAACTGCTCAGGGTCGATATTGTCAAAGACAAAAAGGCGTGGGCCGGCCCGCTGAGTATCATCAATGTTGTACATATACGGATTTAGTGCGGTTTGCAAAGCGATATTGCCAAGTGCAGAACCACCGATACCGAGAACAACGAGATTTTTGCAATCGTCTTTCACTTTGGCAATGAGGTCTTTGACCCTCTTAGGATTTTCTTTACTATAGGGCAAGTCTCTATAGGGGGTTTCGCCGACTTCTTTCTCTTTGTTTAATTGCTTAATCAAAGGTGAGGTTTGTTCGTTCAGGGCTTCCAACTGTTGGTGTGTTATGCCGTGTTCTGCACCAATAACATCTGCAGTAACATTTTTGTAGTAGAATTTGATTTCTGAGTCTGACACTGGTGTACTTCCTTTGTATATATTTAGTTTTTTGCTATGGCTTTTGCCGAATGCAAAGCAAAATCTACGGTAGATTCATACCCTACGCGTTTATCTTTGAAAGGTCGGCGTATTTTAGCATCAGGGATTTTGTCTGTCCAGAGTTGAATTTGACCACGACGACGCTGTTTTCGCCCATATCGATGAACTCTTTGACCCTGCCAAGGCCGAAAGATTTGTGCCGAACCAACTGGCCGGCAGCAAAATCGTATTGCGTATCGCGTATTGCGTATTGCGAAATATCAGACGAGATGTTATTTTCCTGAGCCAAACCAGTGAAGTCGGTTCCCAGTTCGAAGAGAAATTGCGAGGGTATAGTTCGCAGCAACTGACCTCGTATTGTTCGGTATCGGGCATAACTGATATATAGGCCGGTTTTGGCGCGTGTTATGCCGACAAAAAATAATCTGCGTTCCTCTTCGAGCTCCTCATCGTCTTCGCCTGCGTTGCTTCTTTCGTGTGGCAATAAGCCCTGCTCGACGCCGACAATAAATACATTTTCGAATTCCAGTCCCTTAGCAGAATGCAAGGTCATCAGTGCAACTCTCTCGTTGGAAATATCGTAGGAGTCAACATCGCTAAAGAGAGCTATTTGCTGTAGGTAATCGAGAAGTGTTGGCTGTTCCATCTGTCTATCATATAAAGCAGCGGCGTTTATCAGCTCGTTTACATTATCGATGGCATTTTGTCCCTCAGGTCCGGCTTCTCGAAGTGACTTTTCCAAACCGGATTCGATAAAAACTTGCTCGGTGAGCGGTGCGACTTCACCTTTAACATCTTTTTTGAACATTTCGAGCATTTTGACAAAGCCGGCAATCTTTGCTTTTGGTGCTTTGGAAAGAGAATCGATGCTATCTGCTTTTTTCAAAGCTTCGAAAAAACTTTTATTATGCAAAGCAGCATAAGCACGGACTCTATCGATTGTGGTTTTTCCAATACCGCGTGCAGGTGTGTTGATAATACGCAATAATGCAATTTCATCGTCGGGATTAACGAGCACCTTCAAATAACTGAGTATGTCGCGGATTTCCTTTCTGTTGTAGAATTCCACGCCTCTGACAATTTGGTAAGGAACCTTATTTTGAATAAACGCTTCTTCGAGCGCCCGGCTCTGGGCATTTACCCGGTAGAATACAGCTATATCTCGAAGTGAGGCCCCTTTGCCTGTAAGTTCTTCGACTTGCCGGGCGACGGCCTGGGCCTCTTCGGCTTCATCCTCGAAGGCACTTATTACGGCATCGGTGCCGCGGGATTTCGTTGGGACAAGCTTTTTTTCTTTCCGGCTTTGGTTTTGTGCTATCAAATTATCGGCAGCTTCAAGGATGTTTGGCGTGCTACGAAAGTTTTCCTCAAGCTTTACGACCGCGGCATCGGGCCAGTCTTTCTCAAAGTTTATTATATTTCGGATGTCAGCCCCACGCCAGCGGTAAATCGACTGGTCCGGGTCGCCAGTTGCGCATATATTGTTGTGTTGTGAAACAAGGGCTTTAGCTATTATATACTGGGCGTAATTTGTATCCTGATATTCATCGATGAGCAGAAATTTGAAACGATTTCCAAGCTCGCTACACACATCGGGGTGTTCTTGTAGCAAAAAGGCGGTCTTCATCAACAAGTCATCAAAATCCAGCGCATTATTTTCGGCTAAGATGCTTTGATAGCAGCCGTATATTTTGGCCAATGTTTCAGTAAAAAAATCGTCGGCACTGGATTTGAAGGTATCGACATCTATCAGATTGTTCTTCAATCGTGTGGAAATTGCGTCGAGCATTCGAGCCGGCGGAAAGTTAGTGGTATCCAGCTCACAATCTTTTACCGCCTGTTTGATACATCTGGCCTGGTCGTTTCCGTCATAGATACTAAAGTTAGGGTTTATGCCCGCTTTATCGGCATACTTTCGGAGGATTCTAACGCATAAAGAATGAAATGTGCTGATATGTGCACCTGCGGAAGCTCCCAGTGCAAAGGCCCTTTGTCGCATTTCGTCAGCGGCTTTATTTGTGAACGTTATTGCACAGATATTGTATGGCTTGACACCTGAATCGATAAGGGCAGCGACTCGATATGTGATGACGCGGGTTTTACCGCTGCCCGGCCCGGCAATAACAAGCAACGGCCCTTCAATGTGAAGGGCAGCTTTTCTTTGTGAAGGGGTCAGTTGTTGAAAGAGCGTATTTTGCATAGTTGAGGCTTATTGTGCTTGTTGTTGCTGTTCAATCAGTTTTTTCTCCTGTTGTTCCAGTTGCCTGACAAGTTCGGGCCTTTCAATATTTATCCGTGCAAGTAAGCTCTGTTTTATGTAGGATGGATATCGCTGGTCATTAATAAAGTCAATAATTGCGAGGTATCTTAACAACGAAAATTCAGGCAGGTCAATCCGGTTATCGTCTTTATATTCTGACCGGTAATGTTGATGAATTTCTTCTGCCAGTTTTTCTCTGCCGAACGCAGCATCGTCGTCACGAATTGCATATAAATAGTAACTTTCACTCAGGATAGACAATATCTGCTCTTTTGCATCATTTATACCTATTCTATCGAGTTCTTCGAGCATCCTTCCCCTTGCGAAAACAATTAGGGGGACTTCAAATTCAGGCCGGGGGTATCGCCTTTTGAGTTGTCCATAAATTTTTTGTGCCTGGTCTCTGTGGCCTGATTGATAGAAGGAAAACACAGCGTTTTTGAGCATATTTCGATGGCCATTTCCAAGCGATTCCAATCTTCTCACATCTTTGGTCTTTTCATATTTATCGAGAATCGCCAGTACAGCATTGTTATACGGCTCAAACATTCTCAAATCAGGACGCAAAAAAATGTCTTTAATAAACTCGCGTGCTGGCTGCGATGAAGGAACCTGCTGTATTTGCACCGGCATGTCATAGATAAATATTTTTCCATTACGGAATAAATTTTGCAAGCTGTGGGCCACGATACGGTCGGTATTAGTTTCGCTAGTCTCAATCTGGCGGCCTTGTTTTTCGCTGGTGTGTTTCAAACCTTTTACGGCCCAGTAAATTGCGTGACTGTCGGGGTGTCGCCAATCCAGCGGTAGATGTTCGTCTCTCGTCGCTCGTCGCTCGTCGCTCGGGTCACGGGTAACGAGCGACGGGTCACGGATTTCGATGGGGCCGTAAGTCCTGTTTATCTCCTGCATCAAGACCGGGTCAAGTTTGAAGTTATTACGAAGCTCATAGGCCCTGGCGAAAATATCAAATTTTTTCAGGATTTCTGTGCCTCTAAAACTGTCTATTGTTTCGCCGGCAGCAGGCTCGAACCTGCCTGCGCTTTGCCGCAGCAAAATATAATTGCTGACAAACTCAGCGCCCTCGCTGGAAAATGCGTCGTCAGCTGATGCCAATTCTGTAATCAATCCATTGGCATCTTTGTTAATTAGCTGCCACTCTGTAGGTGCCCTGGCAAGGGCTTCGAAATATTCATTATCAGCAGACCCGAGCAGCGGCTCCATTGCCAGAGCCAGTTGAATCTTGTAATATTTGTGTGCATCATCAGTTATGCCGCCTATTTTGTGCTGAAATATTCTGGCTAGTTCCCTATAGAGTTCAAGACTCTTTGGGTTCCATTGAATGCCTTTGTCGCGAAGCAGCTCATAGCCATTTCTTACCCATAGCCAACGCTGGTCCGGCTGAGTTGACGGTATGGCGACTGAAATGTTATAAGCCATATTCCAGGCCTGGAATTCCCACACCGATGCGAAGCGAGGCTGCAATGCGGTTATCCATTCAGCGAGTTGTTTTGCGTCGAAGAACTGACCTTCTTCTTTAAGTTTATCTGCCCGCATCCATAAGACATCTACGACCAGACCGCGAAAAGCACCCGTTGCGACAGTTGCAAATGCAAGTGTAGGAGGAACATTTTCGGCCCTTTCGATAATCAGGTCCATTTGCTCTCGCTGCAGATTTATATAGTCCAGCCATATACCGCCGATAATGAGCAAAAAGGCCGAGAGTGAAATACAAACAGAACAAATTATCGTGTCACGCCAATGCATAATGAATGTTCGGAGCCCGTTGTCGGTTGCTCATAGACTACGAACTATGAACTAAAAACCATAAACTAAATTATAATTTTCGCAATTTCTCTAAAGCTGAAGATAAGCAAGCCAAGAAGCAATAGTAAGACTGCTTTGATACAAACCAGCCAAATACCAACTTTTGACAACGAAAACCAGCTTAAATATTGCGCAGTGACCAGGAATTTCGTAGGATTAAATTTCTCAAACTGAGGCATCAACAGGATAATAGGCCTGACGGTGTAACGATAGATGTTACTTAAGTCTTTACCAAGAAAGTCAAAAGACTCTATAAAGAAACTACTAAAGCTCGCAGTGAAAAAAACCACAATAGAAAGTAATATTGCCACAGGAAACGAGAGGAAAGTTGCGGCTAATATGCCTAAACAGGCCAGAAAAACTAAACGAAATAATATCAAAAGAGCAGCCCTTATAAAATTAGCGGTGAAAGTATCGGCTTTGTAAAGCACCTTCGGGTCTTCCGAGAAGATTACTACCGTGTTGTTCATAGGAACATTCAAAAAACCAACAGCCAGATGCCCATCTTTGGGCACTACCGCAGCGCTGAACCCTATTTCGTGGAAAGTTCGGGTTGAGTGTGACCAGACATGGTCATAAATAGGTGTCTCGCCTTGAACACCATACCTGATATATTGCCAGTCACCTACGAACCACCTGCCATGAATAGGCACAGCGGACAGACCGAGCCCTGAGACATCGTATTTGAATCTTATAAATAAGCTCCCATTTGGGTCGATAGGTCTGACATTATGAAATTCCCAGAGCAAATCACGACCGACCGCAGCAGCTCGCATCTGCAGTTTTTTCTGGTAAGTAAGCTGGGCGATAATTTCCTTACGCGACATGCCCTTGAACATTTCGTTAAGCTGGCCACTTGCATGGAGCTTTTTGTAAGAGGTAAGAACCTCGCCGGTAACATCGGCTCGCGTCGGCCTTAAATCGACCCGTGCAGTGAAAAACTCGTTATCCGCCTGAACACGCTGAGCTTCGTTTGCGCAGGTTATTTGCGGTGTATAAATAGTAAGGGTGTATATTATTGCCAAAAAGAGAATAAGCAGAACCACATTTAGTAATGTTACACCGAGCAATTTGCCAAGAAGAAGCTGATAGCGGCGGATGGGCTTGGTAAGGACGGTATATATTTGTCTTTGGTCGATATCGCTCGTTAATGAATAGATTGAAACTATTATCGTGAGCAGACACAACAGAAAACTCGTCAGCGATAGACCGTAGCTTACAAAGGTTTGCAGCCGGCCCTTTAAGGTGCCGTCGCCGGTCGTCGTAAGCCCCATCACCGGCAGCATAACAACAAGCAGGATTATAAAAACAACGGCAATTTTCATCCGCAGGGCCTGCTTTATAGTATTCGTGGCGACAGCCCAGATACTATACATCTCTGGAGTCTCCTGCCTCGGATTTATCGATTTGCTCACTGTCGGCGTTTTCGTCTTTTGTTAGTTGGTCTAAAATGTCCTTTTCGGGCTGCGCCGGGCTGCACCCTGACGAGTTGTCTTGCTCTTGTGGTACGACAGGCTTCGTCCCGCTCTGTTCATCCCGCCCTTCCGAAGGGTGGGATTCATCTTTAACCCCGTTAGATGTTTTTTCGTATCTAACGGGGTTAACAACAGTTTTGGTCTGAGCCCCCGTGCTTTCTTGCGAAAGCAAGAGCGGGGGCTTGGTCAGTTTGCTCAGCATTTCTTCATCAGGTTTCTCCACAGGACGCCTATCGGCGGGTTCAGAAGTTTCACCCGCTCCTGTCTTCCCCGCCGCCCCGCCTCGCGTCGGGAGACGCGGGGGCAGGCGATAGGAAGACGCGGGGGCGGAGGATACCGGCGTGGAAACAAGTTTATCGAGTATATCTCCAGTAGATAATTCAGGTACAAGAAAACTACTGATATGTGTGGTACTAACTGCACCACCGGTGGGCTGGGCCTGATGCTCGGCAGAAGAGACCGTTTTGATAAAAAACGCCTCGAGCTTATCCATCGGAGAACTAATATCGCACTTGGCCTGCTCTTGCTGAATTATTTGCTTTATTTTCTCAACAGCGGTATCGCTTATCGCATCAGCGGTGATTTGTGTTTTATGTGTCTGCTGCAGAAGCTCCTTGACCTTTCCCTCGGTCTGGATTTTACCACCATAGAGAATTGCGATTCTATCGCATACATCTTCAGCATCTGCCAGCAAATGGCTGCAAAGAAGAACCGTCTTGCCGCGTTTTGCAAGCTCCAGAATTAAATCCTTTATTTGCCTTGTCCCGATAGGGTCAAGTCCGGTGGTTGGCTCATCCAATACAAGCAAATCCGGGTCGTTTATCAGCGCCTGTGCCAGGCCAATCCTGCGCGCCATACCTTTTGAATACGTACCAACGGGTCTATTTGCGACCGCCTTTAGCCCCACCATATCGAGCAGAGCCTCAATACGCATCTTCCGCACTTTCGCTGCAAGCCCGAATAATCTACCATAGAAATCCAGAGTTTCGCGGGCGTTTAAATACCTGTAGAGATATGACTCTTCCGGTAGAAAGCCAATTCTGGCATTGATTTTCGGGTCGGCACCGTCGCCACCGAGGACAACAGCTCTTCCTTTTGTCGGATAGAGTAAGCCCAGAAGCATCTTCAGAGTGGTTGTTTTGCCCGAGCCGTTTGGCCCTAAAAGACCAAAAACCTCATTGTACCGAACCTTCAAATTCAACCCGTCAACGGCGCGAACCCTGTCCCGACCCCACCAATCAGAAAAAATCTTGGTCAAAGAAAACGTTTCAACAGCATATTCCATAGTTTCGTATCCTGTGTCTCTGAATCCACACCTTACATTCTTGATACCCTGTTATCCTGGTACCCTGCTATCCCCTGGTACCCTGCTATCCCTTATTCGTGGTCGAGTTCTTCACCGTAGCGGACAAGCCGAGCGCTGTTAAAGATAACTATTAGCGAACCGGCAAAGTGCAGAACTGCAGCGTAAACCGTTGGCAGCCACGCCGCTGCAGCCGCAGCAACACCAAGAATGATAAACATAACTCCGAAGCATAGGTTCTGATTGATAACACCTCTGGTCTTTCGCGAAAGTCGAACAAGGAAAGGCACACGCTTCAAGTCATCGCTCATAAGTGCAATCGAAGCCGAATTTATTGCAACATCACTGCCGGCAGCCCCCATCGCAATACCCAGGTCACCTGCCGCCAATGCCGGTGCGTCATTTATGCCGTCTCCGATGACCACAACGGTATGGCCATCCTTTTTAATTTGCTCAACAATCGAGAGCTTATCCTGTGGCAAACAATGTGCCTTAAAATCAGTGCAGCCCAATTCCGCAGCGACACGGCTGGCAACCTCATCCCTGTCACCGGTCAGCATTGTTACTCTTTTTATGCCTATATCATTCAATTCTTTAACAGCTTGTTGGGCCTCAGGCCTGGTTTTGTCCTGCAGACCTATCCACCCAATGCACTTTGAATCCTTCGCCACGTAGAGCGTACTAAAGCCCTGCTCCTCGTGCAGGCCCGGGTCGGGGACATTGCTTATATCCACACTGTTTTCTTGCAGGAAGGTATCTCTGCCGACGTAAACCGACGCCCCGCCGCCCCGCCTCGTGTCGGGAGACGCGGGGGCAGGCGAATCGACTAAAGCCGTTACGCCTTTGCCGGGGATTTCCTGAAAATTATCTATTGCTGCCAAAGACAATTTTGCCTCTTTGGCTACCTCCTGCAGCGCTCTTGCAGCAGGGTGTTTGCTCATCTGCTCGGCTGAGGCAGCCACAGTTAGTAGTTCAGCCGGTTCAACTCCTTCGGCAGGCGTCAGCTTGGTTACATACAACCGGCCGGTTGTAACGGTTCCTGTTTTGTCAAACACCAGCGACGTCATCTTGCCTGCAATCTCAAGGTCAGCAACGTTCTTTATCAGAATCCCAAGCCGTGCCGAAGCTGAAATCGCCGCCACCATTGCCGTTGGTGTTGCCAGAATCAAAGCACAGGGACAAGAAATGACAAGTATTGTAATTGCTCTGTTAATATCACCGGTGAAAAATAAAACTATACCTGCAATCATCAAAATTGTCGGCGTATACCATTTAACATAACGGTCGATTATTCGCATAATCGGTATCTTTGTCTGCTCTGCCTGAATAATCAATGACTGCACTTTACCGAGAGTGGTATCTTTGCCGGCTTTGGTTACGGTGATATCCAATACGCCCGTAAGGTTATTTGTGCCGGCGAAGACCTGCATTCCCGGGACTTTATCTGCGGGCAAAGATTCACCCGTTATTGTTGCTTCATTGACGGCGCTAAGTCCTTTGATAACCTCGCCGTCTGCCGCTATGTTATCACCGGGTCGTACACGGATAGTGTCACCGGGCTTTAAGCTGCTGACGTTTACTTCTTTTTCACTGCCATCCCTATTGATAAGATTTGCTTTTGTGGGTGTCAGCTTTATCAGCGACTCAATCGAGGCGCGAGCGCCGAGAGCGGTGCGGGTCTCGATAAGCTCGCTTACGAGCATAAAAAATGCAACGATACCTGCGGTGGCGTAATTTCCTGTCGCAAATGCAGCCAGTATCGCCAACGCCACCAGCTCGTCCATATGCATCTCTTTTTTGATAATACTTTTTATCGCATGCAGAACAATGGGAGCACCCAGCAGTATCGCGCCAACCATTGCTAATAACTCGGATTGAAAGCTGCCTATGCCATAGAGATATTTCGAGCGAGCTATGCCGCTGCTTATCAGCAGCATTCCACCAGCTAATGTGCCTAATAGAGCAATACTGACGCGAATCTGCTTAATATGGGTGTGTTCAGCGGCGATGTCTTGCTTAAAATGTAAGTGTTCATGAGCCATAATTTCGTATTTAGTAGTGATTGTTCATTGCTATTTGTTGGATCTTGGCTTTATAGTCGGGTCTCTATTTAGCTGCATCCAGATTTCATTGCCTTTGGTGCCTTCAGTCGGCTGGATTATTATTTTCTCGTCTACATTGTTAAGAACGTCTTCGATGGCGTCCTGGTAAATTTCTTGAAGGACGAGCTTGGGGCGTTTACGGTATTCAGGTAGTATTTGCTGTAGATATTCAGCATTAGCTTTGGTAGTTTCCACAACCTTTGTGCGATAGGCGCGTGCCCCAGCGATTTTCTCCTGGCCGGCACCGGCTAATTGTTCCCAGAGCAATTCTTTCTCTTGTTCACTTATATTTTCATTCTCAAGAACTTCGAGAAGTTCCTCGGCGACCGGGCCGGCAGCTTCGTTAAGGGTTTGTGTGGCGTACGTTCTGGCTTCATCGATGGTCTTTTGACTATCTTGACTTGCGCTTATAAGTGCCTCAAACGCCGCATTTACCTGCCGAGGCCACGTTATATCCGTCAATTGCACAGATTCAACCGCTATACCACTTTCTACCTTGTCGAGCTTCTCCTGCAGAAGCTGTTTGACATGCTCGGTTACATAACCAACTTTTTCAAACATCGCCTCATCAATGGTATAGTTGACCATTGCGGTTACAACCGCATCCTCGAATAAACTTTTCAAAAGCGGCGTTATGCTTTCTTTCATAACATCGAGATATATCTGCCCGGGCCTTATATCTTCGACGTAAACGTTTTTGAAAAAGCGTTCGGGGTTCTTGAACTCGGGGTCTTTGACCTGATAGGTAAGCTGCCATCTACAGTGCAGAATGTTGTAATCGCTGCCGGCAGAATCACCGATAGATTCTGTTTGTTTTTCACTTCGGGTAATACAGTAACCATCACGTTCGGGGTCTAAAGTTCGTTCAATGCGAGGTTTGGCTGTCGGGCTTTGCAGCGGCTTTTCCTCGTACCAGAACGAGTTGATGGCCAGATTGACCTTTTTTTCTACGGGTATTTTGATGATTTCATCTATTGGATACGGAAATATCCAGTGCAAGCCAGGTTCGAGAATCCTGTCTTCGCGCAGGCCTCGAATCTTGCCGAACCGCAGTACTAGCGCCTGCTCATCGGAACCGACCATCCTGAAACCGGAGGCAAAGAAAAGAATTACCAGCACTGTCATTATTACCTTCAGGATGATAAAGCTCAGCCGAAGTGCTTCCGACAGTGATTTGCCGGCTGCGTCAAGTTCTGTACCGTCGGGTTTCCCTGCTGGTTGAACTTGCAAATCTTTGTTCTCTTTTTTATTTTGTTCTGTCATAACATCAGCGTTGGGAATTTATTTTTCCGGTTCGGCTGGCTCGTTGGGTTTAAGGTCGGGCATCTCCTCAAGCAATTTGAAAGGTGCTGTCTTGGTGCTGAAAACAACGGTTGCTCTTTCTCCCAATATTTTTTTGAGGGCCTCGATATCACGCAGGAACATCGCAAGTTCCGGGTCCGCTTCGAGTAATTTATAGTATTTTGCGGCCTCTGCATCGCCTTTGCCCCGTATTGTTTTTGCCCTTGCTTCAGCGGCCGCAAGCAGTTCTGTCCTTTTGGAATCTGCGTCGGTTCTTATCTTTGTTGCTTCGGCCAGTCCCTGTGCGATGGTGGCTTCGGTTTTACGGTTTCTTGCAGCTCTCATTCGCTCAAATACTTTTTCCGTAACATCCTTGCTGATTTTAAGCTGCTTGATACCGAGGGTTCTGATTTCAATGCCGTAATCGTTCCTGATGGGCTGCTTAAGGTCGGTGAGCATCTCATTTTCGATTTTGTCAAACGTTATCTTTGTGGGGTCGCTATTTACGAATTCGCTGAAGAGGTGTTGGCCGATTACTTTGTTTTGCGTATCGCTAATCCGGCTGCGCAATTTACTTTCTGCTTCGTTGATGGTTTTAACAGCATTAAAAAAACCCAGCGGTTCAGCAACGTTCCAGACGACATAGGTATTTACGATAATTGGCACAGCTCCCTTGGTGGTTGTCTCGCCCATCTCCACTTCCAGGACTCTCATCCGCGAATCAAATTTGTGGATTTGCTGGATGGGGAAGGGCCATCTGAAATACCAGCCAGGCTCGGTAATTTCACGAGTAGGACGGCCGAAGGTCGTTACAAGGGCTGATTCCGTTTCTCTCACCTGAAATGAGACAAGAAGCAGAACCAGAATCGTGATTAATAATACAATAAGGATTGCAACTGTTACATTTTTCATCCTTCGACTCCTTTCAGTCGCTCAGGATGACCTTGAGCGAAGTCGAATAGGTTATTTTTTGCTTGTCTCCTCAAATCCACCAATATCGTACAGACTTGGCGTCAGTTTTTCCTTTGCGTCGAATATGAAAATCTGCGTATCGTTTGGGTCGGCAGCTACAACGTATTTACGTATGTTTTTAAGAGACTCTTCAAAGGCCACTAATCTCTGCTCGCGTCTGTAAATTTCCTTTGCGGCTTTGTATGCCTTAAGCTGGCTGGCGAAACGCTGGCCCGTCGCGCGAGCAAGCGTCGCTTTCTCAAAGGCATAGCTTTGGGCTTCCCGCAGTGTGCTGAATATATCACCCTTTGCCTCTGCAAGCTTCCTATCCAGGGCTGTTCCGAGTTTTTCGATTTGTTCTGAGTCGTTTTGTTCTTTGGCCCTTTGATATTTGGCTGCCAATTCATAAAGTTTGTCGGCCTCTTCTACCGAACCTGCCAGCGCACTTAAAGTTTTATTACGTTCTGCAAGGGACCAAAGCATTATTGCCTGTTTTCTCTGTACGGCCCCGATGACCCTTTGATAATCTGTTGCAACCCGCATGGGCGGATGGACTCCCTGTAATCCCAGAAACACGACTTCAACACCCAGTCCCACTTCATCTGCGGCAGCCTGAATCCTGCTGGTTAAAATCCGCTTGGCCTGGGCACGACCGGCTCCAAGCAAACTCCTCTCAAGAGCAGCTTCGTCATCAACCTCAATCCCGGCACTGGCTGCGAATTTGGTCAGTTCACGATAACACAGGGATTCCAGCAATTTCTCCGGCTCATTATGATTATAGATGAAAGAATACAGGTCCTTTATCCTGTATTGAACAGGGACAGCAGCGATTACAAGACTTACCGGAACAGCACCGGCAGCGGAAGCTGCACCAGTTTCTTCGCTGGCTACAAGCAAATGATATTCCTCTTTATAATGCGCCTCACCCCACAATAGAGACGGTTCACGTATCACTTCACCTGTCTTCGGGTCGGTTTTAGGCACAAAGCCGATGCTGATTTCTGAAACCTTCTTCGTAGGATGCTTATAGGCAATATCGATTGGCCAGGGCCATTTGAAAGTAAGTCCCGGCTCTGCTTTGTTTACCTGCCCGGCTTTATTCAGGGGATTGCCAAAGTGTTCTATTATCGCCTCTTCATTAGGTTTTACCACAATAATGCAGCTCAGTAGATACAGCGTAACAGCAGCGAATAAAACCAAAGGCGATATCGCTTTTTCGAGCAGCTTGTAAAACCAGGTTTGAGAGACTTGAAAACCAAACTGATAATCGATTGTCTCTGCGGCGCTGCGCAGTATTCCACCCGGCTCATTTATAACCCCCAACAATCTGCTGTCGAAGGCGCTTCTGGTGTATTGACCTTTTAGGCGAGGCCGATATACATCCAGAACAACATTCAGAGCGGTTTCTGCACCAAGGACAACAAGCAATATCGGAATAACCCAGGCAATTACACTTACTACCCCAAACCAGTTGAAGTGCGCCAGCGCCAGACCTATGGCCAGAGAAAAGCTCAAGATAGCTACGCAAAGCAGGCTGCTGCCACCGGCTCTTAGAGGACGCCATTGTGGCTGAGCCGACATACCTGTAGTATAGCAGGAAATCAAAAAGCTCACGAAAGCTATCGCCGTCATACAAATTGCACAGAGCAACGCCTGCTTCGGCTCAGCTTCGATGTCGCCGGAGACAACTGATAACAAATATATCCCAATACCTGTCTGGTAAACAGCGACCAAAGATGAGAATATCGGAATGAACCATCTTTCGAGTATTTCCAGACGGTGTTGAGCAACGTTAAGTAAACCGGCACGCTCATCTTTGGCCTGAAAAATGGTAGAGCCCTGCTCCGCCTTGGTCAATTGGCTCATATCGAGCTTTTCCTGCTCAGCCAGACTGCGCATATGGAACTGAATAGTTAGGACGAACCAAACAGAAGCTGCTGAAAGAAGCAGCCAGCTAACCGCAGAGACAGCAAAAGAGTCACTCCATCGGCCGACAAGAAAACAAATACCGAAAAAGACCGCACTCAAAATCAAAGATGCCCAGGCAACCTGTTCAGGACGTTTGGATGATACCGCCATTTTCTATCTCAGCCTGTTTTTGAACAAAAAACCTCAAACACAGTATTCAATTATATGTTCAAGCTCTTTACAAATCGTCAGTTGTGCAATATAACAATAAGTACTAACTTGGTATAGAGCTAATTGGGAAAATTAACTTCTCTAATTTAAATTGGGCCGATGTACCAATAAAGGCCAAGTTCTGATACTACTCTGCGAAGCACGAGTAGCCGCAAAAGCGGCTGATATGTAATGGATAAATTATTTACAATAGCAAAAAATACTTTCATAGAGACACTAAGGCAACCAATCTATGCCATAATCATTACCGTCGCTTTGTTTTTATTTTTTATAAGTCCATCTCTTACAATGTACACAATGAGCGATGACAATAAGCTCTTGCGCGAGTTAGGATTATCTACGCTATTTCTAACAAGCTTGTTCATAGCAATATTCTCTGCTTCCGGGGCTGTGGCCCAGGAAATTGAGAACAAGACCATAACTACCGTCCTGACAAAACCGGTCCAACGTCCTATATTCATTATTGCGAAGTTTTTAGGTGTGGCTACCGCAGTGGTTCTGGCGCATTATATCTGCACAATTGCCCTGATTATGGCGATTAGGCACGGAGTCCTCGAATCCGTAAATGACCCACATGACTGGACGGTTATAGCCATAGCGGCGGTTGTAGTTATAGTATCATTTCTGCTAAGCGCTTTTTTCAACTATGCTTATGACTGGAAATTTTCGTCAACAGCCATTATGCTGACAGCCGTATTTGCTACGTTTGGGATAATATTTTTAGCTTTTATTGACCAAAACTGGCAGTTTAACCCAAAGGACAACGGTATAAACGCCTTGGATGTTTATGGCTCGGTGTTGCTGTTGTTAGCTGCGATGATAATTGTGGCTTTGGCGGTGGCTCTTTCATCCAGGTTTAACATAGTGGTAACCCTCTCAGCTTGTATCGGGATTTTTTTATTAGGTCTTGTAAGCGATTACACCTTCGGCAGATTTGCAGAGACGAAACTGTGGGCCAAAATAGGCAAATATTTGGTGCCCAATTTGCAGGTTTTCTGGATAAGCGACGCTATTTACGAGGGAAGTGACGTCCCTCTAAAATATATACTGATAACCGCTTCTTATGCCTTGTGCTATTGCGTAGGTATCCTCGCCTTAGCCGTTGCACTCTTCCAGCGCCGACAAGTAGGATAGAAAGTGCCTAAAGTGTAGAGTGCCTAAAATGTAAAGTGCCTAAATATGGTAAACGCAATGAATAACTTTAGTCACTTTAGCTCACTTTTTATAACTGCTGTTTCATCGCAGTTTTGCTGTTTTGGGCATCTGGCACAATCGCTCCAGACCTTCATCGGCAGCTTATCTTTTTCGATTCTCTCAAACTCCAGTTTCTCAAAAAATCCGGGGTCCATCGTAAGGGCAAAGACCTTAGGCACACCAAGCTGAACTGCCTGTTCAATAGCTGCGGCCACAAGCGATTTGCCGACTCCCTGGTTTTTATGCCCTTCATCGACCGCCAGCGATTTTATTTCCGCTAAGTCCGACCAGATAACCTCTAATACGCAGCAGCCAATTATATTGCCATCAAGCTCAGCTACAGTGAAGGCCTGAAGATTTTTATAGATATCAGCCATTGGGCGAAACAGCATCTTGTCCTGCTCTGCATAGTCGTTTATCAAAGAATATATGACCTTGACATCCGATATTTTCGCACTGCGAATATTCATATGTAAGCAAGTATAGTTGTTAGCCCCTTGCAGTGCAAGGGGTTCTTGTTTAGCCCCATTGCTTGTCTGCCCCATACCAAAATTCTGTTTTTTGGTGTAGGGGCGGCAGGGGTCTTGCTATGGGGTTGGCAAATTGGAACAGGTTTCAAGCAATTTGATTGCATAGGAATTTGTATTAGCCACAGAGGTACTAAGACACTAAAAAGAATTCTTAAAAACTTTGTGCCTTGGTGTCTTAGTGGCAAAAAAAGTCCCGCCGACCTGTCCTCCGTAGCTTGTGCCACAGGTGCTTCAGCGAAGGATGGAAGGCGGTTAAGTTCTATCGGTAATGGAAACTCTGGAGAGAATCCGACCCGCCGTGCCGGAGCCACGGCGAGGCAGGAGCAATTCAACGGGAAAAATGCGTTTTTCACCCATTTACAAGGGCTCAATGCAACCTTACAATGCCACGATGTAAGCCTGCAACGCCTTGATGTAAGCTTATAATTCGACGATGTAGACTTACAATGCCCTGATGTAAGCTTATTTTACCTCGATGCAACCGTGCTAATGCCCGTTTTCAGCCCAAAAAGCCCATTTTTAACCTTTTTCTGCTCCGACAGGCAGGTCGCCTTTACCGAGGAGTTCATCCCCCCTTGGACTCGATTTCTGTGACTTTGCAGTTTGTCTGCTCAGTGATTGACCCGTGTGCAAACGTTACAGTGGCACCATCCTGTAATGCATTTATCTTGTAGCCAAACATCACGTGCTCTCCAATCGGTAGCTCGATAATCGTTGCACGAACAAGGCTTTCGGAAACCATAAGATCAATAGAAAACTCCGGATCGTGTAGCATTGGCATAGGCCCTATCAAAAAATGAAATCCATCGTCCTTTAGCGTCCAGTTACCACCTCGGCCAAATGAAACCCGGGAAAATTTGGTAGGTCCTTCCTCTGACCATATAACACTGCCAACCTTGTCTTTCCCGGAAACTCTCTTGATTTGGGGCACATACTTAAAGGAAGTCCCTTTCTTACCAACCAAAGAAAGAATACCTTCTACAGTGGAAAGGCGGCCTTCTGCAACGATGTTACCCTTTTTGTTTTTAATAGTACCTGTACCACCAGTTACCTTGTTAACCCATCTACTCCCATCAGAAACCGCAGACATCGTAAGATCCCGTACCGATACTGTTGCTGCTAACTCTGCAATATCTGTGCTGTTGCTATCTGAAAGGTTGATCTCAGTCGTTTTCCCGTCTGGTAGTGTAACCTTTCCAGCACCCTTCAGGTGGACGAGGCCTTTCCCCTCAAGCACACCGAAATATATCGGCTCGTCTCCCGGTGTCTGGAAAACGATATCGTTGAAGAGCTGGAACTTCAATCCACCGGTTCGAAATGCGATGATGGAGCCTTCGCCAGTGGGGCTGGTCATCAGCCCTCTGCTGTCGAAAGAAATGGTATTTAGCCCAGGCGTCTTGCCTCCACTGAGGGGCCCAGGCTTAAACCAGCCGAGTGTGTTGTATTTCTCTCCTTTCTTTGTGTAATAACCAATCACCCCTTTACTCGGATTCCTCTTCTGCCAACCTTTCCACGTGTCGCTAAGTTGATCCAGTGAGATCCTGAAGAATCTCTTCGTCTTGCCTTCCTTGATCTCGCTGAATCTGTCTTGAAGCTCCTTCGCCACTTTCGCTTGTTTGGCAAGTTCTCCGTCTGGGAACCGCTTGAGAAAGTCTTGAAGGGATTGCTTGTCCAGCGAATTTACTTCTTCCCACGTACTCTCCTCCGGCGTCTTTGGCTTCTCTTGGTCTGCTGCCCATGATGTTGCCGCTATGCCGATGACGGCAACGCAGCACATGAACCCGATGATTACTGACTTCTTCATCCTGTCTTCTCCTAACTTGGGAATGTTTTGTTCGCTCGGCAAAGGATATGTACTCCGTTAATGTTTACGCCGAACAATGATTATACAGTCTCTATAAAACGTTTTACAGCACAACTATTTCGGTATTACTTGGTTCGACTTCGCCGATTATTTTTAACAAATTCTGGTTAGTAGTCAATAATTTTTTTACAGCACGACCATTTCCGTATTGGAAGGCTCACCTTCGCCAGCCTTGTTTACGGCGATGATACGGTATTCAAGCTCTTTTCCCTTCGCCTGTTGGAC
>Ga0307432_1000424_pt1 | contig 33037 bp, 29 predicted proteins | sample SalMarWE160150MG_FD_202158 | JGI IMG/M metagenome (GOLD analysis project Ga0307432, IMG submission 202158) | Salt marsh sediment microbial communities from the Plum Island Ecosystem LTER, Massachusetts, United States - WE1603-150 | ecosystem: Environmental > Aquatic > Marine > Intertidal zone >...
ATTAGAAGGGGCGAAGCCCCTTTAAAGAATTCTCTTCCCCCTCATGATAGGAATATATATCCATATTATGGAGGGTCAAAGGGAGGCGAAGCCTCCCTTATATAATTGATTCCCCTTCCCCTTGATAAGGGGAAGGGGATAAAGGGGATGGGGTTACCAATAATATTACCACTAAAAATCTAAAGGGGGATGAGGTAGATAAAGATTAACAATATTGACTTCTAGCTTACCGTCAAGTTAGAATTCGCTATGGTGCTCCCCATTTGAGTCCAGCTATGGCCAAGCGAGTGGGGGAAATAGCTAAGGCTAAAAAGAAGGGGGATTTTATGACCGAGGTTGTTATTGTTAGCGGGGTAAGAACAGCTATAGGTAATTATGGCGGAGCACTGCGAGATACCCCGGCCGCCAAATTGGGTAGCATTGTTATAAAGGAAGCACTAAAGAGGGTTGGTCTACGACCCAAGAGAGACCCTGAGGTATTGAGCTACGCACCTGAGATGTTTAGAGATGCCGGTTTGATTGAGCTGGAGAAGAGATACCATGACTGGGACGATTCCCTGAAAGAGGTAAGGATAGATGAGGTTATAATGGGGAACGTTATCCAGGGGGGGCAAGGTATGAATACCGCCCGCCAGGCGGCAATCTACGCCGGTATCCCCAAAGAGGTAACTGCCTATACGGTAAACAAGGTTTGTGCTTCGGGGATGAAATCGGTAGCCCTGGCGGCTCAATCAATACGGACTGGTGATGCTGAAGTTATTGTCGCTGGTGGCATGGAAAATATGAGCGCCGTCCCCTACTATGTACCGAAAGCCAGGTGGGGAGCCAGGATGTTCAATACCGAGATGATTGATGGTATGGTCTACGACGGATTATGGGAAATATTCTATAGTTACCATATGGGTGTAACCTCGGAAAATATAGCCGAAAGGTATGGCATAACCAGAAAGGAGCAGGACGAACTTGCCTTAATAAGCAATCAAAGAGCCCTGGCGGCGACCAGGGATGGGACATTTAAACAAGAGATAGTTCCGGTTGAGGTCGGGCAGAAGGGAGAAGTTAAACTATTTGATACCGATGAACACCCGAGGCAAACTTCTATGGAGGCATTAGCCGCACTGCCCCCGGTATTTAAACCGGATGGAATGGTAACTGCAGGTAATGCCTCGGGAATAACCGATGCCGCCGCTGCCCTGGTGATAATGTCGGCAGAAAAGGCAAAGGAGCTTGGGTTAAAGCCAATGGCTACTATCAGGTCTTATGCCTCTGGTGGTGTTGACCCGGCCTATATGGGTCTGGGACCGGTTCCAGCCACCAAGAAAGCACTCAAGCTGGCTGGGCTCAGCCTGAAGGATATTGAACTGGTTGAATTAAATGAAGCCTTTGCCTCTCAAGCCATTGGGGTGATTAGAGAATTAGGGCTAGATTTAGCCAAAACAAATCCCCACGGTAGTGGAATTTCATTAGGACATCCCATAGGCTGTACCGGGGCTAGAATTATAGTCACCCTTATCTATGAAATGATGCGTAAAGACTTCCAGTTCGGGCTGGCAACACTGTGTATCGGAGGTGGTCAGGGAATGGCAATGATTATAGAGCGGAAGTAGAACTACTTTCCCCGCTTTTTATAGTCGGGGCACCAGGTGGCGTTGGGGCGGTCTGGGTTGTGACACGCCCCACGCCAATTCCATTTACAGCTATCACACAGGAGAATATTCATTCCCAGCGCTTTCTTAATTCTGAGGCTAATCCTGTGTCTCCAGGAAGGCGGTGTGGACTTCATCCTAAACCCTAACTAATTTGAAGTAAAAATACCTTTTTAGTATATCAGGTTATGTGCTCTGTAACAAGAATTGTGATAGGAATAAAGGGGAGGGAAAATAAGATGAAGAAATATAGACCAAGGTGGCTAGTAACGTTAGTTATTTTGCTAGGGGTGGCTCTAGTTACCTCCTGTTTGCCCGCTGGTGAGTGGCTGGTTACTGAGGAACCGCCGACTGAAGAGCCGACTGCTGACCTTTCCTACCTCATTGATACGCACCCGGCTGATGTAGACAATTCAGAACTGCCGATAACACCAGTAGATGAGCTACACACCACCCATCCAGAATCGGTAGAGGTAGACATTGAACAGTACCGGCTTACTATAGACGGTGTTGTCGAAAACCCGCTCACACTGACCTATCAGAAGATTTTAACCTATCCCACAGTCACCGAGGTAGTGTTGCTTATCTGCCCTGCTTTCTTTGCCGACAATGCCGAGTGGACTGGAGTCGCCGTAGAAACACTACTAGCCGAAGCCGGTGTCAAGTCTGAAGCCACTGAGCTCGTCTTCCACGGTGTTGACGGATACCACAGCTCAATTTCCCTGGAGACGGCTCAGGAAAGCGGCGTTTTTCTAGCCCACACGGTTAACGGGCAGGTATTACCGCCAGAGCATGGCTATCCCCTGCGTCTGGTAATCAAGCACCACTATGGACTTGAGTGGGTGAAGTGGGTGGAGCGTATCATCGTCCAGTAGACTAAAGGCGTATGTTTCTTCTATGCGGTTAATTGTGATAAAATAGGGTGGTTCGAAATCAACTAAAAGGGAAACGAAGCAATGGCTATTCCTGAGGTCAAAAAAGAAGAACAGCTAAATCTGGAGTCCCTTACCTGGGGTGACCTGACGTGGGTCAACATTGAGCGGGCCACGGAAAAGGAGACCGAATATCTGGCTCAAAACTATTCCTTCCATCCCTTAGATTTAGATGACTGCCTCAGCCGGATACAGCGACCTAAGATAGATGAGTATAAAGACTATCTGTTTTTAGTCTTACACTTCCCCGTATTCCATAAAGAGGCACGAGTAACTACACCCAGTCAGGTATCGGTATTTATTGGCCAAAACTATCTGATTACCCTGCATAAAGGGGGGCTTAAGCCACTGGTAAAGCTGTTCAAGGAGTGCCAGATTGATGAGGAATCACGGCAAGAGAATTTTAGCCAGGGTCCCGGCTACCTGCTCTACCGCATAATTGATAGGCTGGTTGACTACTGCCTGCCAATCTTGAATAAGATTGGCGACAATATAGAGGAGGCTGAAGACCGTATCTTCTCCGACAGAATGCGGGGGGCAATTAAGGGAATCTCCACCCTTCGCCGTGATGTCATCTCCTTTCGTCGCATCATCTGGCCAATGAGGGCTGTTGTCGGTAGCCTGGAACCGAGAGTTCGCCGCTTTACCAAGACAGATCTGGCAGTTTACTTTGGTGATATGGTTGACCATGTGGACAAGATCTGGGACGGCTTAGATGAATACAAAGAGATAATTGAGGGGCTAAATGATACCCATGATTCACTGGCTAACAATCGCACCAATGAGGTTATGCGAATACTGACTATCGTAGCTACTATCTTCTTTCCCATCACTTTAATCGCCAGTATCTGGGGAATGAACATTCCGTTACCATTTAGACAATCAAGCTACGGCCTCGTCTATATAATCCTTATCATGCTAGGTATCATCGGTGGTATGCTCTACTTCTTCCGTCGCCGGCACTGGATCTAATAATGAACGTTCAAGTCCTGGGTGCCCATAACTGTGAATCGCAAAGCTCAAAGTTCACCTGCCTGCTAATTGATGATGTTCTGGCGATAGATGCCGGTGGGCTTACTTCCAGCTTATCCTTTGAGGCACAACAAAAACTCAAGGCAATCCTGCTCACCCACCAGCACTACGACCATATTAGAGATATCCCAGCTATTGGTATGACCTTTTTCCTTTACCAGACCAGTATTAACATCTACTCGACACAAGCGGTATATGATGCTCTTACTACTTACCTACTAAATGGCAAGCTTTATCCTAATTTCCTGGAACAGCCTCAACAGAATCCAACAATTAAGTTCACCATAATAGAACCATACCGGACGGAGCAAATTGAAGGCTACAGCGTCCTAGCCACCGAAGTAAATCACTCTGTCCCCACCGTTGGCTATCAGGTTACCTCCCCAAATGGCAAAACATTATTTTATACCGCAGATACCGGATCGGGTTTAGCCCACTGCTGGAAGTATGCATCACCCCAACTGCTCATTACCGAAATTACAGGCTCGGATAGATACAGTGAGTCGGCTAAAAAGGTAGGGCATCTTACTCCCAGTCTGCTCAAACAGGAATTAATTACCTTTCAAAAGGTTAAGGGTTACCTGCCACAGGTAGTTGTGGTTCATATGAGCCCGACTCTAGAGAAGGAGATAGAGGCTGAAATAGCCGTAGTCGCCAAAGCCCTAAATAATCCAATCACCTTAGCCCATGAGGGAATGCAACTTCACTTATGAAAAATAAACCCGCTCCCAGGCTATCAGAGAAATCAGGAAGGGGTGAGACTAATAGACAACCTGAAGTTTATCGTCGACAACAATGTAGGCAAGCTAGCCAAGTGGCTGAGGATAATGGGCTATGATAGCCTGTTCTTTAACGGCAGTAATGATTCCCGCATGGTAGCTATTGCTCTAGCTGAGGAAAGAGCAATATTAACCAGAGATACCCAGATTATGAAAAGACGGGTAGTAACCAGCGGACGGCTCAAAGCCATCCTTATCCAGAGTGATGAACCTGAGCGACAAATGCATCAGGTAATAGACAGCCTACACCTGGACTGCCAGTTTAAGCCGTTCACTATCTGTTTAGAATGCAACCAGCCCCTACAGGAAAAGAGCAAACAGGAGGTAAAAGACATGGTACCACCTTATGTTTTCCAAACCCAAAATCAATACATGGAGTGTCTTACCTGCCACCGAATCTACTGGAGGGGAACCCACTGGCAGAGGATGAGCGAAAGACTAAAGAGATTCGGGAAAGGTGGACCATAGTCCAGTATATGTTATTAGTCATTGATATCGGCAATACTGTTACCACTTTAGGCGTCTTTAAAGACAAGGAGCTTGGCGCTACCTGGCACATGGCGACTAACCTTCACCGTATGGCGGATGAGCATGCTGCCTTATTGCTTAACCTGCTACACCACCAGGGTCTAGACACGGCGGCTATCAAAGAGGCAGCCCTGTGCAGTGTCGTCCCCCCGCTGATAGCCACCTATGAGGACTTATTTCGGCGATACTTCCACATCTCGCCACTGGTGGTAGGGGCTGGGGTTAAGACCGGGGTACGCATCCGCACCGACAACCCCCGAGAGGTTGGCGCTGACCGCATCGTGAATACGGCGGCTGCCCATCACCTCTACGGCGGTCCGGTAATCATTGTTGACCTGGGGACAGCTACTACCTTTGATACCGTATCCAAGGAAGGTGATTACCTGGGTGGGGCTATTGCCCCGGGCATAGATACTGCTGCCGAGGCCCTGTTTATGCAAGCAGCAATGTTACCCCGGGTGGAATTAGTCCGCCCCCAACATGCTATCGGTACCAATACCATTGCCGCCATTCAATCAGGGATTGTCTTCGGCTATGTAGGGCTTATTGAAGGTATGGTGGCCCGCCTCCAAAAAGAGTTAGGCGGAAAAGCCAAGGTAGTGGCTACCGGGGGCTGGGCTGAACTTATAGCTAAAGAAACACCGGTAATTGATGAGGTAAACCTCAATTTGACATTGATTGGGTTGAGACTCATCTACCTGATGAATAAAGCTGATTAAGGAGCAATTATGCTAGTTGATAAGACGGTAATACTGGGTATAACCGGGAGTATAGCCGCCTATAAAGCGGCTGACCTTGCCAGCAAGTTAACTCAGGCTGGAGCCAGGGTTGAGGTAGTTATGACCGAGTCGGCGACCAAGTTCATCGCCCCACTAACCCTGCGCAGCATTACTGGCCGACCGGTAGTAACTGATATGTTTGGCCCAGCCTCTGAACCCAGCATAAGTCACATAGCCCTAGCTGAGGCAGCCGATGTGGTAGCTATCGCCCCGGCTACAGCCTGTATCATTGCCAAGCTGGCTGCCGGTATCGCTGATGATATGCTTAGTTGTACCGTGCTGGCGACCCAAGCCCCGGTTATCTTAGCCCCAGCCATGCATACTAATATGTTCCAGAACCCCATCACTCAGGAAAACCTAGCTAAGCTTAAAGCCAGAGGCTTTACCATTGTTGGTCCTGAGCATGGTCGTCTTACCTCAGGCGATGTAGGCATGGGACGTCTGGCTGAGGTTGACGAAATCATAGATGCCATCAGTAAAGTGTTACAACGAGGCAGCGACCTGGCCGGTAAGCGCATTGTGGTTACCGCCGGCGGCACCCAAGAACCCATTGACCCTGTCCGCCATATTGGCAATCGCTCCTCAGGTAAGATGGGTTATGCCCTGGCTGAGGCAGCCAGGGATAGAGGGGCTGAGGTTAAGCTAATTACCGCCCCCACCTCCCTACCAGAACCGGCTGGCATTGAGGTCAGCCAGATAAAAACTGCTGCCCAGATGAAGGCGGCAGTAACCAAGGCTGTTAAAAAGGCCGATGCCCTGATTATGGCGGCGGCGGTAGCTGACTACCAGCCGAAGAGTGTAGCCGAAGCTAAGATTAAGAAGGAAACCTCCAGTCTAACCCTAGAGCTAATCAGGACACCCGATATTCTGACCGAAGTCAAGGGCAACTTCCTCAAGGTCGGCTTCGCTGCCGAAAGCGAGAATATAGTCGCCAACGCCAAGCAAAAGCTTCAGCAAAAACGGCTTGCCCTCATCGTGGCTAACGATATTACCGACCCGAGTAGCGGCTTCGGCACCGACACTAACAAAGTAACCCTGATAGACAAACAGGGCAACGTAGAAGACCTCCCCCTCCTCACCAAAAGAGAGGTAGCCGATAAGATACTGGACAGGGTGGTGGGGCTGTTAAAGAAGAGGCAAGGGAAGGGGAGTTGAGGTGAGAGGGGGCTTCGCCCCCTCTCTAAAACCTCTTCCCCCTCTCCTTAGAAAGGAGAGGGGGATACAGGGGGTGAGGTCACCAAAAACAGTATTTGAAGAGGCAAGTATGACACAAACCTCAAACATTGAATATGAGATGCCCAGGGCTTATGAGCCGGGGAAGGTGGAGCAGAACTGGTATCGGTTCTGGCTGGACAAGGGCTACTTTACCCCCAGGATAGAGCCAGAAAAGAAGCCTTTCGTCATTATTATGCCACCACCCAATGTTACCGGCGAGCTTCATATCGGGCATGCTTTAACCGCCACCCTGGAGGACATCATGACCCGCTGGCATCGGATGAAGGGCGAGCCGACATTATGGCTGCCCGGGGTTGACCATGCCGGCATTGCGGCTCAGGTGGTGGTGGAGCAACTGCTGGCTGAAGAAGGACTAGACCGCCATGGGTTGGGCAGGGATAAATTCGTGGACAGAATGAGGCAGTGGGCAGATAAATGCCGTCAGACTATTGCCCAACAACACCAAAGGCTGGGGGCTTCCTGTGACTGGAGCCGGGAGCATTTTACCCTGGACGAGGCACCGAGCCGGGCGGTCAGGACTACCTTTGTCCATCTGTACGACAAAGGAATAATTTATCGCGGGGAACGGATAATAAACTGGTGCCCTCGCTGTGCTACCGCCCTCTCCGACCTTGAGGTGGAACTCAAAGAGATAATGGGGCATCTATATTATGTCCGCTATCCCCTGGCTGAGGGTAACCAGGATTTTATTACTGTAGCCACCACCCGACCGGAAACAATACTCGGTGACACCGCCGTAGCCGTAAACCCCAAAGACAAGCGGTTCAAGACAATGATAGGTAAAAAGGTCATCCTGCCTGCGGTAAACCGGGTAATACCTATTGTGGCTGATGAGGCTGTCGACCCCAGCTTTGGCACCGGGGCGGTTAAAATCACCCCGGCTCATGACCCGGTGGACTTTGAAGTAGCCCAACGCCAGGGGTTGCCTCTGGTAAATATCCTGAACCGGGATGCGACTATGAATGAAAATGCTGGACCCTACGCCGGGCTTGACCGGTTCGCCTGTCGCCAGGCTATACTATCCGACCTGAAAAGGGAGGGACTTCTGGAAAAAGTCGAGCCCCGTCCCCACTCGGTGGGACACTGCTGCCGTTGTCAGACGGTTATTGAACCGACAGCCAGTAAGCAATGGTTTATCACGACACAACCCTTAGCCCAACCGGCTATCAAAGCTGTTATTGATGGGCGCATTAAAATTATCCCTGAGCGCTTTACCAAGGTCTACCTCAACTGGATGGAGAATATTCGCGATTGGTGCATCAGCCGCCAGCTATGGTGGGGACACCGAATCCCGGTGTGGTATTGCCCGGACTGCGGTGAGCTAACGGTAACTATTGAAGACGCTAAATCCTGTCGTCACTGCGGCTCAGCCAACATAGAACAGGACCCGGATGTTCTTGATACCTGGTTTAGCTCAGGGCTATGGACTCACTCCACCCTGGGCTGGCCCGATGACACTGAAGATTTACGCTACTTCTATCCCACCACAGTAATGGAAACCGGCTATGATATCCTCTTCTTCTGGGTAGCCAGAATGATTATGATGGGTCTGGAGAATACCGGCGGCATTCCCTTCAGCACCGTTTACCTTCACGGTCTGGTGCGTGATGAGAAGGGGGAGAAGATGAGCAAGATTAAGGGCAACGTGCTTAATCCAGTCGACACCCTGGAGAAATATGGCACCGATGCCCTACGCTTTGCCCTATCTACCGGCACATCGCCAGGAAATGACATCAAGCTAACCCCAGCCAAGCTAGAAGGTGGACGCAACTTTGCCAATAAGCTGTGGAACGCCACCCGATTTATCATCAGAAATATTAAGACCACCGACACCAGTATGGAAATTCAATGGAATTTGCTTCCCGTAGAAGACCGCTGGATTCTAAGCCGCTTGAGTCGTACCATATCCAGCGTAACCGGTCTGATGGAAGACTTCCAGTTTGGTGAAGCCCAGAGGCAGATTCATGATTTCCTGTGGGGTGAATTCTGCGACTGGTATATTGAAATAGCCAAAATTCGTCTTGACTCCGCAGATAAGGGGGTAGTATCACCACTGCCGGTCCTAGTTTATGTCCTGGAGACCTCACTACGTCTGTTGCACCCCTTTATACCCTTCATCACTGAAGAGCTATGGCAAAGGCTGAAACAGCATCTACCCTGGCAGGAGGCTGAATCTATAATGGTAGCTGCCTACCCTGAGACCGGAGAGATAGCCACCGACCCAGAATCGGAGCGAGTTATGGAATCCATAATAGAAATAATTCGCTCTATCCGCAATGCCCGGGCACAATACAAAGTGGAGAGCACCAGGTGGATTGAAGCCCAAATCTACGGCGGCAAGCTTACATCAGCCATCGTTCCTCATTCTCAAGCCATTCAGACCCTGGCTCGGGCAAGACCGGTTACTTTCCTTGATAGCAGGCAGGAAGGTCAGCCAGGGGAAAATGCCGTGGTATTAGTGCTCAAAGAGACTGAGGTAGTCATACCTATGGAAAGCATGATTGACCTGGAAGCCGAGAAGAAACGGCTACAGAAGGAGATAGAGCAAAGCCAGGCTGAGATAGCCCAACTTGAAGCCAGGCTCAAGGACAGAGCCTTTCTAACCAAGGCACCACCAGCTATTGTGGATAAAGAACAGAATAAACTAGCCACCAGAAAGGCTAAACTACAAAGGCTTAAACAGCAGCTTAGTAAATACTAATTTGATTTCGGGCAGGCTGAGTTTGCTAAAGCCCTGGGTATTAGCCTATAATTATTTTAGAAGGTAAGCCGTAGTGCCCGTAAAAGGAGGGCAGAAATGGATAAATTAGAGGTATTAAAAAGGTCTGACTTGTTCCGTGAGCTAAACGATGAGCAACTCAGCTTAGTGGCGGAAATGTGTACCTGTGAAGTGTTTGAGCCGGGGGCAGTTATAGCCAAGCAGAACGTTCTGTATGATAAACTATATGTAATTGAAGATGGCTTGGTAGGGATTATTTTCGAAGCCGGACCACTGTCCCAGCGACAACTTCAGGCAGTTACTAATTTTGAGACCTTTGGCTGGGGAGCAGTTATACCGCCACACGTTTTTGCAGTTTCGTGCAAGGCTATAGAAAAGACAAAGGTGTTAGTCTTCAAGGGGGAAGACCTAGTTGAACTATGTCATACTAATTGCGGGGTCGGCTGCACATTCTACCGTGGAATAGCTAGAGTGGTCACGGATAGACTGCAAGCGGCATTCATGCAACTATTGGGTGTTACCTCACAAGACTAACCAGCTGATAACATTTGATTACCCCCCAGATAATGCCAAATTCACACCGCTTACCTGATGAATCAGTTGAACTTTACTTCGTTGACCAAGTTAGCTCAAAGGGGTTATTAAGCAAAGAACTCAGCAGGTTCAACGGAGAAGAATTTTGGGAGGAGTGTCATCTTGGAAAAAGCAAACGCAATTACTTCTATGATGGCAGAGAAAAGGGTTTTCCACCCTCCAGAGGAACTGGCTAAAAAGGCGTACATCAAGAGCCTGGATGAATATGAAAAGATTTATCAAAGGTCTATTGATGACCCTGAGGGATTCTGGGCAGAGATGGCAGAACAACTGGATTGGTTCAAGAAATGGGATAAGGTTTTGGTCGAGGATTTCAAAGAGGGTAAGCACCAGTGGTTCGTGGGTGGTAAGCTCAACGTTACCCATAACTGCCTGGACAGGCACCTTAAGACCTGGAGGAAAAACAAAGCAGCGCTAATTTGGGAAGGAGACATCGGTGATAGCAAGACCCTTACCTATCAGGAGCTTTACTACCATGTGTGTAAATTTGCCAATGTGCTGAAGAAGCGCGGGATTAAAAAGGGTGACCGGGTTACTATTTATCTCCCAATGATTCTTGAGTTACCAATTGCTATGCTAGCCTGTGCCCGTATTGGTGCCATCCACAGTGTTGTTTTTGGTGGTTTTAGTGCCGACGCATTAAGAGACAGGATACTGGACTGCGAGTCCGAATTCCTCATCTGCGCCGATGGTTACTATCGTGGTGGTAGAGTTATCAGGAGCAAGGACAATGCCGACGAAGCCCTTGAGTCCTGCCCCAAAGTAAAGGATGTGATTGTGGTCAAGAGGGCTGACATCGGAGTAAATATGGAGGAAGGGCGGGACTACTGGTGGCATGATGAGATAGGTGCCGAGGATATTAAACCATATTGCGAGCCAGAAGTTATGGATGCTGAGGACCCGCTCTTCATCTTATACACCAGTGGTAGCACGGGGAAACCTAAGGGCGTGCTTCATACCCAAGCTGGTTATCTCCTATATTGCTACCAAACGACTAAGTGGGTATTTGATATAAAGGACGAAGATACCTACTGGTGTACTGCCGATATTGGCTGGGTAACCGGTCATACCTATATCGTGTATGGACCACTAGCCTTCGGGGCAACCAGCCTGATGTTTGAGGGTGTACCAAGCTATCCCCACCCGGATAGATTCTGGCAAATTGTGGACAAGCATAAGGTTAATATCTTCTATACCGCCCCTACTGCTATTAGAGCCATAATGAAAGAGGGAGATGAATGGCCTAATAAAAATGACTTAAGTAGTTTACGCATCCTGGGGACAGTCGGCGAACCGATTAACCCTGAAGCCTGGATGTGGTATTACACTGTGATTGGTAAAGGCAGGTGCCCTGTGGTTGATACCTGGTGGCAGACAGAGACCGGTGGCATACTAATTACGCCTCTACCCGGGGCTATGCCGACCAAGCCAGGTTCAGCCTCACTACCATTCCCTGGAATCGTACCAGCAGTGCTGAGAGAGGATGGCTCAGTAGCTGATGTCAACGAAGGTGGTTACCTGGTAATTAAGCGGCCCTGGCCAGGTTTAATGCGAGGGGTATTTGGCGAGCCGAAGCGGTTTAAAGAGACTTATTTCGTTAGATTCCCCGGGGTATATAATGCTGGAGACGGAGCTAGAGTGGATGAAGATGGCTATTATTGGTTAATGGGTCGTATAGATGATGTCATTAATGTATCAGGTCACCGGATAGGCACTGCCGAGGTCGAGAGTGCTCTAGTCTCCCATGACAAAGTGGCCGAGGCGGCAGTGGTTGGTATGCCCCACGAGATTAAGGGACAGGGCATATATGCCTTCATTACTCTAAATGTCGGTGTGGAGAAGAGCGATGCCCTCAAGAAAGAGTTAACTGGTCACGTTCGTAAGGAAATTGGCCCGATAGCTACTCCAGATAAGATTCAGTTTGCCGATGGTCTGCCCAAGACCAGAAGCGGCAAGATTATGAGACGGATACTAACCAAAATCGCCGCTGGTGATACCAAAGAGCTAGGTGATACCAGCACCCTGGCTGACCCTTCAGTAGTTACCACCCTGGTCAAGGGCAGGCAGTAAAGGCAGTGATAGCTGGGTGGCAACTTGCTTCCCTAATGAGGGAGCTAACAGTCAAAGCTAGTTTAGCCCCCTTCTGCTGAGCCTAATAAATCTACTAACTAATAACGGAGGTTTTTCTGCATGTCAAAAGATGATGTTGTCTGGGCTAACCCGGGTGCTTTGGGATTAGCTGCCTTTGGCTTTAATACTATTTTACTCCAAGTCCATAACATTGGCTGGATACCAAGTACGATGCCCCTAATTTGGGGGTTCTTTTGGGGAGGACTGGCTCAGGTTATTGCCGGGATAATTGATGCTCGCCGGGGAGATACCTTTGGTCTAACCGCATTTGTCTCCTACGGTGTGTTCTGGATAGGTCTTGCTTCTGCTTTCCTTTTAGAATGGTTGGGTATAGTTACGCTTGATGGTCCCGGGTTAGCCTGGACTTGCATATGCTGGGGTATATTTACCGGCTATATGATAGCTGGTGCCCTTAAAATCTCCCGGGTGCACGTCTCCATATTTGCCTCACTGACAGTGCTCTTTGGCCTACTAGCAGGACATTTCTTTGGTGCAATCCCAGCTTATGTTGCCGGAATAGAGGGAATCTTCGTTGGTGCGGCTGCAGTCTACGGCTCAGCGGCAGTGATTATGAATGCCAAGTATGGGCGCTGGGTACTACCTATCGGCTTATTGCCTAAAAAGCCACAATAACTCAGGTACTTAGCTAGCTTCCCGGGGACTCATCAGCTACCAGCCCCCTGGGATAACCATTAATATTTAACTGCTGCAGTGCCTTCTTGGTATCACTGGCAATTCGTGCCTTGTCACACTGCTTTAGCCGATACTTAAATAGCCAGTAGGTAAACTCCTTTAGCTCGGTCAGGCTGATGGACTTAAGATGAGGGTAACCCTTCTCCCGCCGAAAACGCTTAAGCAATACCGGTTTAGTCGCCCCATATATTCGCCGATAGACCTCACCCACCACATCATGCTCCCTATTACTATAACCCAAAGTCCGTCTCTCCTTGCGCACCTCCTCCTGCACCGCCAGAATTAAAGCCTCCTCCACAGTGATGCCATAAAAGTAGTTAAGATATTGATGATACTTGCCACCGCCAATAAGCTCCTTGAATCGGTCAACGGTCAGGTTAAGTGGTGGTTGCCCGTGAAAGAGGAGAGCCGTCTTCTCGGTATCAGGTAATAAACCGTCAACCGCCTGGCACAGGCGCTCAGCCAGCAGTAACCAATCAAAAGCCTCACCAGCGATAAGGTAACAGTAACGGCGCTGGTTATGGACTTCCTCAGCCACCGTCCACAACCCGATAGCCTCAAGCAGGGCGATATACCAGTGCTTACCACCGGTGATAGCCTGCTCTAAATATCCTATTACCCCATTATCACTGGCCGGAGTCAACCGGGAAGACTGCAACTGGTTATCCATTAACTATACTCTCCAGACTGATTAATGTTTTAGGTAGGTCATTATTTCAGCTAACGGTCTGGTATTCAGTATATCCTGCGCCTGACACCACCCCCGCCTGGCCACCCCTATCCCGAAACGCATAAATTGTAGATGCTCAGTGCTATGGGCATCGGTGTTAATTACCAGCTTTACCCCCAGCTCCCTGGCCCGATAGGCATGAATATCCTTAAGGTCGAGCCGACTGGGCATAGCGTTGATTTCCAGTATGGTATTAGTTTTAGCTGCTGCCTGAAAGACAGCCTCCATATCTACAGCTACCGGCTCTCTATCCGGTAACAGGCGGCAAGTAGGATGGGCGAGCATATCTACGTTGGGATTTTCCAGAGCCCCCAGAATCCGCCCTGTCATCTGCTCCTGGCTCTGATTCATAGCCGAGTGCACGGCAGCAGTAACAATATCCAGCTCAGCTAGCAGTTCATCGGGTAGGTCAAGGCGACCATCGGCACGAATATCAACCTCCATGCCGCTAAGGATACGGATGCCATCAATTTTCTGGTTAAGCTGTTTAATCTCCAGTAGTTGCTGCTTTAGTCGCTCAGCATCCAGCCCGTGGGCAATGCCCCGCCCACCCGAGTGGTCAGCAATGCCCAGATACTGGTAGCCAAGGGCTTTAGCCGCTAGCGCCATTGCCTCCAGGGTGTCACGCCCATCACTCCAGTCGGTGTGAACATGAAGGTCGCCCTTGATATCAGACAATTCTACCAGCCGGGGTATAGCGCCTTGCTCTGCCCTTTCTACCTCCTGCTGACCCTCCCGTATCTCAGGGGGAATAAATTCCAGACCCTGCCGCTGATAAAAAGCCTCCTCAGTGGCAAACTTCTCCAGCTCCCCGGTCGTCAGGTTGGTAATGCCATACTCGCTTAATTTTAGCCCCATTCGGTGCGCCCTCTCCCTGAGGTTAATATTATGCTGCTTACTACCGGTGAAATACTGCAGGGTGGAGCCAAACGAATCGTGGTCGACAATCCTGAGGTCAACCTGAAGCCCGCCAGAAACGAGCACGCTGGCCTTGGTCGTGCCGCTGGCTAAGACCTCCCTGACCTGGGGCAGGGTGGTGAAGGCGTGGATTGCCTCGGTAGCATTATCCGCCGTGCCCATAAGGTCAATATCGCCCACTGTTTCCCGAAAACGGCGCAGGCTCCCGGCTGGAGTCAGGTGACGCAGTCCGGGCAAGGGACTAAGCCTGGCTGAAATCTCGTCTACGACCGGCAATGCCTCGCTGATAGGGATGCGCTGGCTCCGTTTCTTCCTCCTCAGTGCCTGAATCTGGTGCTGGATATTCTCTGCCGTTTTATCCCCCATGCGGGGTAACGAAGCCACCTCACCGCTAGCGATAGCTGTCTCCAGTTCATCTACTGACTTTATGTCAAGTTCTCTGGTCAGCAACATGGCGGTCTTGGGTCCGATGCCGGGCAAATCAAGCAGAGTGCTAATCCCCGCAGGGAACTCAGCCTTTAGCTTTTCGTAAAAGTCAAGCTTGCCGGTAGTTACCAGTTCGGTAATCTTGTTGGTAATAGCCTCCCCCACCCCGGGGATTTCCTTTAACTTATCCTCAGCTACCAGTTGCTCCAGCTCCACCGGCAGGTGCTCAATGGAGCGGACCACCCTCTGGTAAGCCCGTATCTTAAACGGGTTCTCCCCCTTAAGCTCCAGCAGGTCGGCAATATCCTGAAATACCTTAGCAATCTCCTTATTACTCACTGGCTTTAATCTTTTCCCTCACCCAGTCCCAGAAGATTCCCGAACAACCGCCCTATCAAGTATGTTTGGTCTCCTTCTAATCGATGCCGAGCTCCCTCTCAAAATCCCGATAGGCCTTTTTCCGCTTACAAAGCTCCTCGACTTGCTTCAGCTCAATAAACTTGATACGACTACCGATTTCGTGAAAAGTCCCTGAAAGCAAATTCTCCACCTTATTGCGTTCTGCCTCAGATGCCACAATAAAAATATGGCTATTCCACAAATCAAAGGCATGCTTTAGCTTCGCCAGTGCATGGTAAACGTCTCCGCTAACCTGAACCTCAAAAACGTAGGTGGGTACGGATTGCTCGACTCTTCTCCATACGACATCAAGCTTCCCTATATCAAAGGGGTACTCTTCTTGGCAGACATAATTTTGTAGTTTTCCAATTTGGACTAGAGTCCTCTTAATCTCTCCATGGGTGGGAAGGGTCTTTTCTATTTTCTCAGCTGTACCAACAAATTCGACAGTGGGTTCTGCAACCAACAAAGGCCTACCACCTTTAACAGCGTATTCAGTTGCTCCTATAGTAGAAACTAACTTCTCGCCCATATTTTGGCTGAGCAGTTGGAAGCCCGCCCGAGGCCACAGCTCCTTTGAAACTACCTTCTCACTCTCCCATTTGTCCTGGGGTAAACAAAAGTCCACATCAAACTCAAAGCGTAGTGGCCAGATAACCTTATTCTCTCGTATTTCTTGCGGCCAAAGCGGTTGGTTTTGTTTAAACTTAGTCCGAACAAAACCACAACCAATAATTCCCCCCACTGGTTTAGTAGCATAGAATAGCAAGATGTCACTCTCATTGAGGCTTTGCCAAAAGTGGCGTTGCGTTTCCTTGAGCCCCCAGATATTTCCATGCTTAAACGCAGTAAGCCAATTTTGCCTAGTACCCACTACTAGCCAATAATTCATGCCTATTCCTCCTCAGTTTCCTCCACCCCATCCCAGCAATCAAGGTGGCAGGCGTATCTATGCCCATTCCATATCAATGTTACCATCCCAGCAATCTTTATGACACACAAAATAAATTTGAGAATATTCTAACTCTAGTAATTCATTGGAATCTTTTATTTCCCCGTCTGAAACAACAAAAACTTGCTCTGTTTCCTTAATTATTTTCCCACATTTGTCACATGTTTTAACTCCAAGATAAACGCTCATTTTTTTCACCTCCCACAGCAGTGTTTGTATTTTTTGCCTGAGCCGCAGGGGCAGGGGTCATTGCGACCTATCTTTTTGCCCCCAACCTTCATCCGCTGTTTACTCTTACCACCAGAGGCAACTTGAGCCATCGGCGATGGGGCGGGCTGGGGGGCTTCCCTCCTGACAATGTTCACGTGGTATATGGTATGGGTTAAATCGTGCCGAATAGTGGACAGCAATTCCTGAAATTGCTTGTAGCCTACATTCTTATAGGCATCCACGGCTCGTACCTGACGTAAAGTCTGCCATCCCGCCTCCTCGCGCTTTTGCTCCATTATGGTTAGATGCTCCACCCACAGGCTGTCCATGGTGTGAAGCATGAGCCGGCGTTCCACCATCCTCATATTATCTGACCCCAGCTCCTTCTCCCGGTCTTCATATAGAGCCTCGGCTAGCTCAATAAGCTTGGCTTCAATCTGCTCCGGCTTGAGCTGGGAAAGAGCGTCGGCATTGATGGCTGGGGGCAACGGAAAGATGGTACCGATTTCAGCAATTAAGCCTTCCAAGTCCCAATCAACGCCGCGCTCATCCAGAATATGGGTTGCCACCACATTCTGTATCTCCTCTCTAACCATTGACAGGATGTTGGCTTTAAGGTCGGCACCGCTTAATATCTTCTTTCGTTCACTATAGATAAGCTCACGCTGCTGATTAATGACATCGTCATATTCCACCAGGTGTTTGCGGATATCAAAGTGATAGCCCTCAACCCGAACCTGGGCCGATTCAATAGAGCGGTTAATCAATTTATTCTCAATAGGGGTATCCTCATCCATACCAGCCCACTCCATAAAGCCCTTAATTCGGTCGCCGCCGAAGCGCTTGACGACATCATCCTCTAAGGAGACATAGAACCGCGAGCTTCCCGGGTCGCCCTGCCGTCCGGCTCTACCCCTGAGCTGGTTATCAATTCGCCGGGCTTCATGGCGCTCGGTGCCGACAATATGAAGCCCACCAAGTTCAACTACCTTTTTATGCTTATTCTCCCATTCCTGCCACTCCGGCTTATTTTGCTTAGGCGGGTCTTTCCCACCCAGCACAACATCAACACCCCGCCCGGCCATATTGGTGGCCACGGTTACCGCTCCCGGCTCCCCCGCCTGGGCAATGATATACGCCTCCCTCTCATGCTGCTTGGCATTAAGTACCTGATGGGGTATCCCTTTCCTTTTCAAAAGGTCACTCAGGTATTCCGACTTTTCAATAGATACGGTGCCAACCAGCACCGGTTGTTCTTGCTGATAAAGCTCTTCAATCTCGCGAACTACCGCCCGGAATTTAGTCTCCTCATCCTTGTAAATCCGGTCGGGGTGGTCATCTCTAATCATCGGCAAATTAGTCAGGATAACGACCACATCAAGGTTATAAATCTTATGAAACTCTTCAGCCTCAGTAGCCGCCGTGCCCGTCATCCCGGCTAGCTTGGCATACATCCGAAAGTAGTTCTGGATGGTGATGGTGGCAAAGGTCCGGCTTTCCCGCTGAACCCTGACATGCTCCTTGGCTTCTATTGCCTGATGCAGCCCCTCGGAGTAGCGACGACCAATCATAAGTCTGCCGGTGAACTCATCAACAATGATAACCTGACCATCCTTGACCACATACTCTTTGTCTCTCTTATACAGCACCTGAGCTTTAAGGGCACTGTCAAGGTAGCGAGTCAGAGTATAGTTTGATTGGTCATAGAGATTAGGCGACTTTAATAAGCCCTCTCGCTTAAGCACCATTTCCATATTGGTCATACCGGCCTCGGTCAGGCTAACGGTGCGCGTCTTTTCATCTATGGTATAGTCCTCGTCGCGGTGCAGGCGAGGGACAAGCCGGGCAAATATTTGATATTTCTGGGCTGATTCTTCAGCGGGAGCACTGATAATAAGCGGGGTGCGTGCCTCATCAATAAGCAGGTTATCTACCTCATCAACGATGGCGTAGTTTAGAGACTGCTGGGCACACTGAGACAGGTCAACGACCATATTGTCCCGCAGATAGTCAAAACCGAACTCGTTAGAGGTGCCGTAGGTAATATCAGCCTGGTAAGCCTCACGACGGGAGATAGAGCGAAAATGGCGCCAGGGGTCCCTTTCGTTACCCGAGTCATAGGTTGGGTCATAAAGGCGGGAGGGGGTACGCTCGTCGGGGGTCTGCTGAGGATAAATGCTGGCGACACTCACCCCCAGGGCGTGGTAGATAGGTCCCATCCAGTAAGGGTCTCGCCGGGCCAGGTAATCATTAACCGTAGCCAGATGGCAACCCTGACCGGTAAGGGAGTTCAGGTAGAGGGGAAGGGTAGCCACCAGGGTTTTACCCTCACCAGTCTTCATCTCAGCGATTCTACCCTGGTGAAGAACAATGCCCCCCATCAACTGGACATCAAAGTGGCGCTGACCTATATTCCGATTGGCAGCTTCACGAACAGCGGCATAGGCTTCGGGCAGAAGCTCGTCAAGCGATTCGCCGGCTTCATACCGGGCCTTAAACTCACCGGTCTTGGCACGAAGCTCATCATCACTGAGCTTTTCAAATTCAGGCTCCAGCTCATTTATCTGGTCTACCGTCGGCTGTAACCGTTTTAGCTGTTTCTCGTTAGAATCGGTAAGCCCACTAAAAAATTTAAACATTATCTTTGCCTCTAATCAGTCTCCTGGCTTTCTCCGCCATTGATTCCCTGACCATAATCCGTACTTCACCCAGCCCATCCACAGTAAGACCGTAAATGGTACGGGCAGCATCACCTTTTAACAGGCAGGGTATTCCATATTGCTCAAGCAGGCTCCGAATGACCTGCGCTTCCATCTCACCTGCTGCCCGATATACCTCTATCAGTTTCCCGTTATTGCTCAAACATAGCTCCTATAGATAGTCCGGTATGAATACGGCGGATGGCTTCACCCAGTAGCGGAGCTATGGGTAAAACCGTAATCTTATCTAATTTCTTATTACCGGTAACAGGGATAGTATCGGTAACCACTACCTCTTTTACCGGGCACGAGGCTATCCTCTGGATAGCTGAACCGGAGAGCACGGGGTGGGTGCAACAGGCATATATTTCTTTCGCCCCCCGCTCCCCCAAGGTAGAAACAACACCCACCAGGGAGCCAGCACTGTCTATTTCGTCATCTACAGTAAGCGCCACCTTGCCCTCCACCTCACCAATTACATTTAGGGTCTCAGTCTGGTCAACATTGCCTATCCGTCTCTTTTCCATAATAGCCAGAGGGGCATTAAGCTTGGCTGCCAGGTCTCGCGCCCGTTTGGAAATACCTATATCAGTGGCAACTACCACCAGGTCATCAAAGGCTCTCTCCTTAAAATAATCACTCAACAGGTAAAGAGCTGTCAGTTCGTCAACGGGTATGTTAAAAAAGCCCTGAATCTGGGGGGCGTGCAAATCCACGGTCAGTAGCCGGTTAGCCCCAGCCACTGTAATCAGGTCAGCCACCAGCCTGGCCGTTATCGGCACCCGGGGCTGGTCCTTCTTATCGGTGCGACCATAGCCATAGTAAGGAACCACGGCGGTAATACGCTCGGCTGATGCCCTCTTCAGGGCATCAATCATAATCAATAGCTCAACCAGGCTCTTATTGACCGGGGAGGAGAGGGGCTGAATAACAAAGGTGTCCCGCTCACGGACATTTTCCAGAATACGAACAAAGATGTTCTCGTTACCGAATTCAAAGACCTCACACCTACCTACGGGTATGCCCAGGTACTCGGTAACTGCCTGGGCTAGGGCAGGGTGAGCATTGCCGGCAAATACCTTTATCTCATCCATTTAACTTACTCCCTTCACTCCGTATTAATTAATTATAGCACTATTGACTGCCATATGGATATATATTCCTATCATGAGGGGGAATTGGTTGTATAAAAGAGGCTATTTACCCCACAAAAACTTTGTTTCTGCGGGGACCCCGTATTCGCCTCTCTTTGATTCTCCGTGCCCAGGGGTAGAGACTAGGGAATTTAGAGGGGCGTTAGCCCCTCTAAAAATAAATCTTCCCCTTCCCCTTATCAAGGGGAAGGGGATAAAGCGGGTTCCCAGGAAAATCGGAGATTTTTCTGGGTGCTTAAAGGGGATAGGGTTATTAAACAATATCAGTCATCAATACCTGGTGCCGGGAAGCGCTGGCAGAGCTGGCTGACCTCCTGGCTTAGCTGGCGCTGAATATTATGATTACCAATATTGGTAATTACTTTGACAATTAGTGAAGCAGTTTGTTTCATCTCCTCACTGCCAAAGCCGCGGGTGGTTACGGCCGGTGTGCCCAATCTGATGCCGCTGGTTACCCGGGGCGGGCGCGAGTCAAAGGGAATAGGGTTCCGATTGACGACAATGCCTGTCCTGCCTAAAGCCTCCTCAGCCTCTTTGCCGGTAACCCCGGTCTCAGTGAGGTCGACCAGAATCAGGTGGTTGTCGGTTCCACCTGATATAAGGCGCAGTCCCAGTCTTTGGAGCTCACTGGCTAGAACCAGGGCATTATTCAATATAGCGCGTTGATATTCGACAAAGCTAGGTTGCATAGCTTCATAGAGAGCTACCGCTTTGGCAGCGATGACGTGCATCAGGGGACCACCCTGCATCTCAGGGAAGACAGCGGCATCTATTGATGATGCTAGCTGGCGCCGACACAAAATGAAACCACTCCGCGGACCACGCAGTGTCTTATGCATAGTTGAGGTTACCACATCAGCGTAGGGCACAGGGGTGGGATGTAGGCCAACAGCTACCATACCAGCTATGTGAGCTATGTCAGCCATAAGCCTTGCCCCCACCAGCTCAGCAATATGCCAGAAACGCTCAAAATCAATAATCCGGGGGTAAGCACTAGCTCCAGCCACAATCAACTTAGGCCGGTGCTTCAGGGCAAGCCTCTCCAGCTCCTGATAGTCAATTCTTTCTGTTTCCCGATTAAGCCCGTAGGCTATGAAATTATACGACTTACCTGAGAAACTTACCTTATCACCGTGAGTAAGATGGCCACCGTGAGCTAGACTCATACCCATAACCGTATCACCATAGTTAAGCAAGGCATAGTAGGCTGCCATATTAGCCTGAGCCCCGCTGTGGGGCTGGACATTAGCATGCTCGGCGTGAAACAGCTCTTTAGCCCGCTGGATAGCCAAGCTTTCTACGATATCCATATTCTCACAGCCACCATAGTAGCGCCGTTTAGGGTAACCCTCAGCATATTTGTTAGTTAGAACCGAGCCCTCAGCCTCAAGCACCGCCCGACTAACATAGTTCTCGGAGGCGATAAGGTTTATTGTCTCCCTCTGCCGCTTCCTCTCCATATCAATAACCTGGCTAACTTCCGGATCAGTTTGGCTTAAAAAACTCATTTTTCCCTCCCCTGCCGAAGTCTACAACTGTGCCCTTATACTGTCAATAACCTGCTATCTAACAGATTGTTTATTAACTCCATTAGATTTCCTAACGGGTCAACCTCACCCCCTTAGATTTTTATTGGTAACCCTATCCCCTTTAAGCACCCAGAAAAATCTCCGATTTTCCTGGGAACCCACTTTATCCCCTTCCCCTTGATAAGGGGAAGGGGAATCAATTATATAAGGGAGGATTTTTACCCCACAAAAACTTTGTTTTTGCGGGGACCCCGTATTCGCCTCCCTTTGACTCTCCATGATATGGACATATTCCTATTATGAGGGGGAAGAGACTTTAGAGAGGGGCTTCGCCCCTCTCTCACCTACACTCCCCCTTCTCTTAATAAGGGAAGGGGGTCAGGGGGATAGGTTGCTAAACGACCGGCTAAATTGACTTGGCATATTAACCGTGCTATCATAAACACAGGGTAGATGTCAGCGCTGAGTGAGCTTTACCAGGAAATTGCCCTCTGCCAGCAGTGTGAAATAGCTAAATACCGAACCAAAGTAGTACCCGGTGAGGGGGCAGAGGATGCTGATATAATGTTCATTGGCGAGGCACCGGGTTGGCATGAGGACCAGCAAGGTCGCCCCTTTGTTGGCCCGGCAGGACTATACCTGGACCAATTGCTGGCTTCTATTAATTTGAAACGTGAGCAGGTCTATATCGCCAATGTGATTAAGTGCCGCCCCTATGGGAACCGCGACCCGTTACCTGTAGAAATACATAACTGCCGTAAGTGGCTGGAACGCCAGATTGAGTTAATTCGCCCCAAGATGATTGTAACCTTGGGGCGGTATTCTATGGCAATGTTCTTCCCGGGTAAGAGCATAAGCAAGATTCACGGCACGGCGCAAAAGCAGGACAATACCATCTATTATGCCATGTACCACCCAGCGGCTGCCCTTCACCAGCAGAGCTTACGCCGAACCATAGAAGAGGATATGCTCAAGATTCCATCACTCCTAGCCCAGGCAGAAGCTATGACCGAAACTGAGCCACAGCCTCAGCAATTAACTATGTTCTAGGTCTAAGATTATGGCTAAACCAAGACTCAAGATAATCCCTCTCGGTGGACTCTCTGAAATCGGCAAGAACATGATGGTGATGGAATACGAAAATGACATCATCGTCATTGATGCCGGGCTTATGTTCCCCGAGGAAGAAATGCTAGGCGTTGACCTGGTAATCCCCGATTTCAGCTACCTACTGGAGAAACGGGAAAGGATAAGGGGCATAATCATCACTCACGGTCATGAAGACCACATTGGTGCTTTGCCCTATTTACTGCCTGAGCTTAATGTACCCGTCTACTCCACCAAGCTTACCCAGGGGCTTATCTCGGTGAAGCTTAAACAGCGAAGGGCACACTCAGGGGCTAAGCTTAAAGTGGTACCGCCTGGTAGCGGGATTACACTGGGCAGATTCAAAATCGAGTTCTTCCCTGTTTGCCACAGCATACCTGACTCGGTAGGTCTAATAATAAATACCCCAGTTGGCACCGTAGTTCATAGCGGAGATTTCAAGCTTGACTATACACCGGTTAGTGGTAAACCAACCGACCTGTCCCGGCTGGCTCAGCTAGGAGCACAGGGAGTTTTGCTTCTCCTCTCCGACTCCACCTATGCCGAGCTACCCGGCTATACGCCGTCAGAAAGAGTAGTTGGCGAAAACCTAGACCGGGTCATAGCTGAGGCACCAGGAAGGGTGATTGTAACTACCTTCTCATCGCTGGTATCTCGCATTCAGCAGGTCATTGATTCAGCGGCTAAACACCAGCGCCGGGTTTTTATTGTCGGGCGTAGCATGAGTGATACAGCCCACATGGCACTGGAGCTGGGCTATCTTAATGCCCCTGATGGCATACTGGCTCGGCTGGATGAACTCAAAGGAATGCCTCATAATAAAATTGTTTTTATTACCACTGGAAGCCAGGGAGAGCCTACCTCAGCTCTGGTCCGCATGGCTAACCGAGACCACCACCAGGTTCACATCCTTCGTGGCGACACGGTAGTTATTTCAGCCACCCCCATCCCGGGCAACGAAGCGCTAATCAACAGAACCGTGGACAACCTTTTCAAGCAAGGGGCTCAGGTATTATACAGTAAGGTGGCACAGGTTCATGTTCACGGGCATGCCAGTCAGGAAGAGTTAAAGCTGCTGCTAAATTTAATCAAGCCAAAGTTCTTTATGCCTATCCATGGCGAATATCGCCATTTGAGCCTTCACGCTAAATTAGCCGAGTCGGTAGGTATCCCCAAAGACAACATCATGGTGCTGGAAGACGGTGATATTCTCGAGCTTAGTTCAGAGGCAAGCAAAATAATCGGCAAGGTTACCTCAGGTAATGTGTATGTTGACGGTCTGAGTGGAGGCGGTATCGGCACCGTTGTTCTCCGTGATAGAAGGATGCTATCACGGGATGGGATAGTAGTGGTGATTATTGCTATTAACCGGCAAACAGGTAAGTTAATAGGACGTCCTGACATTGTATCACGAGGTTTCGTCGATACCAGAGAATCCAAAGACATGTTAGACGAGAGTCGTGACCTAGTCGCCCGAATCCTAGACCATAGCGGTAACCGCCCTGCTGAGTGGAGCTTTATCAATACTAAGGTTAAAGATATACTGAAAAAATTCTACTACGATCAGACCAAGCGCCGACCTATGATTCTGCCATTTATGGTAAAGGTATAGCTTAAAGGTATCTTATTCGCTGAGGGGTTATATGGCTAAGAGGAAAGTCAATATCCCAAGTAAATCCAGTGGAAAGCCCAAGGGAAAGCAGTCGGGGAACTGGCTATTCCGATTCTCGGTGTGGCGAATAGCGTGGCGAATTATAGCGGTAGTCCTCGTCGTTGGCTTACTATACTGGCAGTGGCCAACTTTAACTTCATGGGCGGCTAATATTAGAGATGAAACCCTGAGGCTGTTTGGCTGGGGGCTACTGCTTCTAGTCCTAGCCCTCGGCAGCATAGGCGAGGTGCTATGGCGACAGAGACATGCTTCTCTCACCAGCCGCTTTCGCCAGTGGCTGGGTGGTATTGCTTTCACCATAGCTATCTGGGGAATACTGGGCTTTTTTGCTTTCGGGGGTACGATTGGTCTAAATATCATTGGCTACCCCAACTATATCGGCATTCTTCGGATAGCAGGACTTTTCTTCGCCGGCGCTATCTTAGTCGCTCCCGGGGTTTTCACTAATGCTGCTAAAAGAGCTACCGCCTGGGCAGGTAAGCAGTTTGAAAGGCGGCCGGCTCCCCCCAGACCAGCCATTCCCCAGGAGCCAACGCCAACGCCCCCTCCGATTACCATAACCCCACCCCCGCCAAGGATAGAAGCCGAAAGGCAGCCTATAAGCACTCCGCCCACTCTACCCACCCCCGCCCAGGCTCAGCTAGAATTACGACAGGTAGCTCAGGAAGTGTGGCGAAAATATGGTGAATCACCAGATTTAATTACCGTTGATGGCTGGCGGCTTCCGCCTATTGATATTCTGGATAGGTCTCCCGAGGTTGAGTTTGGTCAGGCTGACAATATGCAGAGAGCCAGGCTTATTGAAGAGGCTCTAGCCAGTTATGGGGTTGAGGCTAAGGTAGTGCAGATAAACGCTGGGCCAACTGTTACCCAGTTTGGGGTGGAACCGGGCTGGGATAGAAAGATGAGGGAGATAAAGGAAAGAGATAAAGAGGGCAATATTAAGGTAAGGCTGGAGGAGGTATCCAGGACAAGGGTTAAGGTGGAGAGAATTAGCTCACTGGCTAATGACCTGGCTCTGGCGCTGGCGGCACCCAGCATAAGGATTGAAGCCCCGGTGCCGGGGCAATCTGTAGTCGGCATTGAAGTGCCTAATACCATTTCAAGTCTGGTTAGTTTGCGAGGGGTAATTGAGACCAGCGCTTTCCAGAAAATAGAAGCCAAATCTAAGCTGGCTATCGCCTTAGGCAAAGGGGCTGGTGGTGAGGCGATAGCTGGTGACCTGGCTAGAATGCCTCACCTGCTTATCGCCGGGGCTACCGGCAGCGGCAAGACTGTTTGCTTAAATTCCATTATCTGCTGTTTGCTGTTACACAACCCACCTAATAATGTCCGATTCATTATGATTGACCCCAAGCGGGTAGAGCTGACTCCGTTCAATAGCATACCTCACCTGCCGACACCCGTTATAGTTGATACCAGCAAAGCCCTGCCTACGCTGCGCTGGCTTAACCAGGAAATGGATAAGCGGTATCAAAAGTTGGCTACCACCGGAGTCCGTAACATTGAGGGCTACAATAAAAATAAGCAGGGAAACGAGAAGTTCCCCTACCTAGTACTAATCATTGATGAGCTGGCTGACCTGATGGCGACCGGCTTTGATGAAGTGGAGCACATTCTATGCCGATTAGCTCAGCTTGCCCGGGCTACCGGCATCCACCTGGTCGTGGCTACCCAGCGTCCATCGGTGGATGTGGTCACCGGCTTAATCAAGGCTAACTTCCCGACCCGCATTAGCTTTGCCGTTACCTCTCAAGTAGATTCACGGACCATCCTTGACATCGGTGGCGCTGAGAAACTGCTGGGGGCAGGCGATATGCTCTACATGCCCACCGAGGCAGCTAAACCCAAGCGCCTCCAGGGGTCCTATGTCTCTGATGCCGAGACCGAGAGGCTGGTCTATTTCTGGGGTAGCCAGCAGAGGGAAGAGGCAGTCCCGCTAAAGGTTGAGGAGTTCGTCCTATCCCCCGCCGCCAGGGGAGGCTTCCGTGAGGACCCGCTCCTGGAGGCAGCCCGGCAACTAGCCCAGGAACACAAGCACATATCAACCTCTTACCTGCAACGGAAGTTACGCATCGGTTACCCCCGAGCCGCCCGCCTTATGGAACAGCTTGAGGAAGAAGGGGTTAAGAGGGAAGAGCAGGCAGATTAAGGAGGGTTCGAGTCCTCCTGGCTCATTTGTATCTTGACTGGCTCAGCTTGGATAAATCGTGACCTTCAGTTTTTCTTTCCAATTTCGGCTAAAGAAATCCAGAATTCTACGCTGAGCTTTTGTGTCCGGAGTAACTACCATAAAAAGATCCTTTTCTTCAAAATATAAGTAGTCTACGCCCTCATCAAAGACAATCCTATATTCGTTTTCGCTTCTGAAATCATATCCTTCTTCATACCTATCATACTTTAAAAACTCTACTGTTCCTCCACTTGGGGCAGCCGTAATCTTGGCTATTACTGACTTCTTGAATGTGGAGAAATATGTAGCTGGTTTCCTATATGTCAAGATTTCCTTTTCACAATCTTCCCTTTTATCATGTGGTAGACTTTTTAACTCGTAATTCCACTTCCGAATCAGAGGGTCATTCCACAATGATTCTTCTGTATAGTATTTAACAGGTCTAATGCCTTTTGACTTAAGTAACCTGTCATTAAGAACTATTCCGAATTTTCCATATTCCATACAATGATTGGACGCCCTGAGCTGATTAAAGGCAATTTTGATAAAACAAATCATAGGTACATCTCTCTGTAGGTAATATATTGAACCGTCATCAGGTAGTTTATTGAACCAGTTTGGGTCTTCTTTTGGATAAAAGTCTGCTGCCAATCCGTCTTCTGTTACCTTAAACATTTCCATCGGAATGCGTTTTGTACCAGGTTCAGGAAACTCTGGTATGAATTCTGTGCATTTAGAAACCTTGAGCCTCTTCTCTTTCAAAATACAGTCAATTACCGCCTTCGTTTGCTCCTCTATTTTCCCTTCCTTCCCCAATTTCCCAAAAGCAAAATGGATGAACATCACTTCCCCTTCAACCTCTTCATAATAGCATCCATATAAATCTTAGCCAGATTTTTCCCACACCAGAGCATACTCCCTACCCCCGAGCCGCCCGCCTTATGGAACAGCTTGAGGAGGAAGGCACTACAGGGGGAGAAGGGTAACCATCGGTATTTATTGCCTGGTAAACAGGTCCTGGATTTGCCTGGGTTCACTCCCCTTTTTTACTTTTAGCCTCGGTGGTAATTAAATACCAAGCCAACCCCACGCCAAAGAACCACATTAAGCCAACCACAAGAGTAACAATTGCCAGCAGGAACCAGGATACTGACGTCAAGCCGAGAATGACGTTGGCGGCATCGGCAATAATCCCTAATACGGTAAATATAATACCAAGAACAAAACAAACGTGAGCCGTCATCCCCGATGAACCAAGTCTAGCCTTTATAAATTCCCGGTTCTCCCAATGTCTTTGTCTTTTCGCCATGAATTTTGCCTCCTTATCCTTAGTAGTTACTACTTTTACTACCTCTCCTGCTATTTGTCAATACGCCGGCGTCTTAATCGCTTCAGTATAGCATCCATATATATTCTAGCCAGGTTTTTCCCATGTTCAGGCATCCGCTCCCGCTTCTTTTTCAGGCGTTTCTCCCGGCGCTCCTGCTTGGTTTCTCGGTTCACTTTATTACCTTGAAATAGATTTGTGATGGATTCTCTTCGCTACCTTTTCTCCCGCTATAATAACTGGCCTTCTCTAATTTAAGGCAGTTGCGAAACACGCGACTTTGAACCTAGCAGGGGAAATTCAATCGAATATCCTGTCAGGCTTTTGCCTCCCAAAGGCCCATTTGGACAGAGAAAATGGTGCCTTTTTTAGATAAGTACTACGGTTTAGCGAAAGGTCTCTATTTAGATTATGACCTCTCAAACCGCATAACCATCCCAGCATACTTCCTATAATGAGTTGTTTCAACCTTTCGCCCAGTATGCCAGACCAACTTCCAAGGGGAAAGGAGTTCTTTCCATTCTCCCAAAGAATGACCCCAAGTATCTAACGCTGTTATATTCTCTGTCTCCTCAGCTATGATAAGAATCCCATTCGCTTTTAGTACCCTTTTCACTTCTCTAACAGCTCTAGGCAGTTCTTCCGGAGGAATGTGTTGCAAAACTGTCCAGCTAACACAGAGAGCAAAATAATTATTGGGAAATGGGAGATTTTGGACAGTGACTTTATGAAATTGGACGCTAGGATACAACATTTGGGCATCTTTTAAAAGCTTAGACTCAGCGTCGACAGCATGATGTTCCTTTGAATATTCCGCAATCCAAGGAGTAAGACGGGCATAACCACATCCTACTTCAAGAGAACGTTGTGCAGAGCAGCCTTTAAGTGCCTTCTTAAGTAGTTGGACTTCCATGTAAAGACGAGAGCTAAATTCAGCATAATTCGAAACTCCTGTGACAACTTCTTTATGAGTAAAGCGCATCCTTCTTCTGACGTACCGATCAAAATAGGCTCTGAACAAAGTAATAATAAACGGCGGGACATGATGGGGATTCCTAGTGCCTTTGATTAATAAATTGAGAAAATTCATTTTTGTTTTAGAACAACCTTCCTGGAAACCCGTAGCTGTTCCCTAAACAGTTTTCTGATATCATCATCAGCGAAATGCTCGAAAAAACCTTGTGAGAAGCACACATCAAAGCTGTCATCATCAAATGGCAAATTGAAGGCATCTGCTTTCTTGAAAGTCACTTCTCCTCTAAAATTGGCGTTATTGTGTTGTGCAATTTTTAATACGCCATCATTGTTATCGACTGATACCACATTATAACCGAGGTGCGACAAGAAGATGCTCAGGTTTCCGGTTCCAGTAGCGACTTCTAGTATATTCCGTCCGCTGGATGCTACTCCGATTAACAAAGGCTTGTGGTCCCATATATTATTAATATATCTTTCCAGAGAGAGCGACCTTTCTTTGTAGTATTGTTCCCAATCCATAGGCACTTCCTACCTTCTTATAGACCTCCAGTGTCTGCTCGGCTGCCTTTTCCCAGGAAAACCTCTTTGACTGCTCCAGCCCCTTCCTAATCATATTATCTCTTAGTTCACTATCAGTTAAAACTTGTCTCATCGCTTGAGCCAGGCTATCAGTATCGTAGGGGTCAACCATAATGCCTGCCTCACCTACCACCTCTGGTAGAGAAGAGGTATTAGATGTTACCACCGGACAGCCACAAGCCATAGCTTCTAACGGGGGAAGCCCAAAGCCCTCGTAAAGCGAGGGATAAGCCAGTAGCTGGGCGGAGGAATAGTAATAGGCTAGCTCCAATTCAGAGACATGGTTAATAAAGATAACATCCTCTGTTATTCCCAAACTAGCTAATTTCTTCATTGTATTCTTCCGGTATTTTTCAGACCTTCCTGATACTCCTACCTTGACTAATTTTAATTCTGGGAATTCTTTCTTTAACTTAGCAAATGCTTCAAACAGCCTGCCCAGGTTCTTTCTCAGCCTCTCAGAGCCAACATATAGTATATATGGTTTATCAAGGAGCTTTACATTGTATGGTTTGAAGAAGCTATGGTCTACCCCGCAGTAGATTACACTAATCTTACTATCTGGCACTTTCAAATATTTAATCAGGTCATTTCTGGTATTGTGAGACACAGCTATTAGATGACTTGCCCGCTTAATGCCCCTTATATCAAGCCTTAACAATATCCTTTCTATAACTGCTTCTCCGCCAAACCTAAAGCAAGTCCTTACCAGGTCATGTACAGTAACTATAAACGGATTCTTACCAAACAGGGCATACCTGGCAAAGTTTTGATTTGGCAGGTGGATAACATCACCCTCTCCCCTGATTAGCCTTGACAGCCGGTAAGCCTCTATCAAAGACAGGTATCTCTTACTCTCAACTATCTTAACATTTAGCCTCTTGGCTATCTCCTGACTATACTTATCTACACCAGATTTCTCATTGGTTACAATTAATACCGCCATAGCTTTAAAGATAATTCGCCCAATGGCAAATGTCAAGGAGAATAATATACGCGGAAAATTTAAACAGCGAAGGACAAAAGTTAGTCCCTGAGTTAATCTAAATCTTTTCTTAGCTCAATGATACGGTCACGCAATAGGGCGGCTTTTTCAAACTCCAGGTTTCTGGCGGCGGTCTTCATCTGCGATTCCAGCTCTTTAATCAAACGGGCTATATCCTCTTTGGCGATAGGAGCCGCAATATATGGAGTACGAGTTTCGGCTACAGCCCGCACCCGCTCGGTGATGTCTCTGATGGCTTTCCTTATCCCCTGGGGAGTTATATTATGCTCCTTGTTGTAAACCTCCTGAATCTGGCGGCGGCGCTGGGTCTCGCTTATAGCGTTAGCCATGGAATTGGTAGTAACGTCGGCATACATAATAACATGCCCATCTATATGGCGAGAGGCACGCCCCATAGTCTGAATTAAGGCTCCCTCTGACCTCAAAAAGCCTTCCTTATCGGCATCCAGAATCGCCACCAGACTGACCTCAGGCAGGTCAAGCCCCTCCCGGAGTAGATTTATACCGACAACGACATCGTAAACACCAAGGCGGAGGTCGCGCAGTATCTCCACCCTTTCCAGGGTGTCAATCTCAGAATGAAGGTAATGGGTCTTTATCCCCATCTCTATCAGATAGTCAGCCAGTTCCTCAGCCATCCTTTTGGTTAAGGTAGTCACCAGGCAGCGCTCGCCTTTGCCAACCCGGGTCTTTATCTGGTCAAGGAGGTCATCAATCTGCCCCCTGGTCGGCTTGACCTCAACCGTGGGCTCAAGAAGTCCGGTAGGTCGGACCAGTTGCTCCACCACCTGCTGACTATGCTCATACTCATAGGCTGCCGGCGTAGCTGAGGTATAAACAACCTGGTTAATCCGCTGTTCAAACTCGGTGAAATTGAGCGGACGGTTGTCCAGGGCTGAGGGCAGACGAAAGCCATACTCCACCAGGGTCTCCTTGCGGGAGCGGTCGCCGTGGTACATGCCCCGAATCTGGGGCAGGGTCATGTGCGACTCATCAATAAAGAGCATGAAGTCGTCAGGGAAATAGTTCAGCAGTGTCCACGGCGGGCTCCCCGCCGCCCGCCCTGATAGGTGGCGGGAGTAGTTCTCCACGCCGGTGCAGTACCCGGCTTCCCCCAGCATCTCAATATCGTAGTTGGTGCGTGCCTCCAGCCGTGACGCCTCTAAGAGCTTCCCCTGACTTTTTAACTCGTGTAGTCTTTCTTCCAGTTCCTGCTTGATGCTGTCAATAGCCCTCATCAGCTTATCGTGAGAGGTAACAAAGTGCTTGGCGGGGTAGATATCCACCGAATCTAACTCGGTCAGCATCTCCCCGGTCAACGGGTCTATCTCGACAATGCGGTCAATAGTATCGCCAAAGAACTCAACCCTCAGTGCCAACTCCTCATAAGCCGGCTGAATCTCCAGGGTATCGCCACGGAGGCGAAACCTGCCCCGGGTGAAGTCAATATCATTGCGCTCATATTGCATATTCACCAGTTGCCTCAGGATTTTATCCCGTCGGTAACCGTCACCCCGCTTAAGGCTGCAGACAAAGCTGTGGTATTCCTCGGGCTCACCCAGGCCGTAGATACACGATACCGAGGCGACAATAATCACGTCACGGCGCTGAAACAGGGCACGGGTGGCGGCGTGGCGTAGTTTATCAATCTCCTCGTTGATATCGGTCTCCTTCTCAATATAGGTATCGGTGCGGGGGATATATGCCTCGGGCTGGTAGTAATCGTAATAGCTGACAAAGTATTCCACGGCGCTATGGGGGAAGAACTCCTTGAACTCGGTGCAGAGCTGGGCGGCTAATGTCTTGTTGTGGCTGATGACCAGGGTCGGCCGGTTCACCCGCTGAATGACATTAGCCATGGTGAATGTCTTACCGCTACCGGTAACCCCGAGCAGGGTCTGGCGCTTGAAGCCCTTATTCAACCCCACCACCAGCCCATCCACCGCCTGGGGCTGGTCACCCGTCATCTTAAAATCCGAGACTATCTCAAACTGAGACATCCTTAGCCTGCTAAAAAGAACTTCTACAAATAGTATATCTCTTTACTACGCTGGCTTCAATTAGGATTATTTATCTACCTCACCCCCTTTATCCCCCTCTCCTTCAAAGG
>Ga0307432_1000428_pt1 | contig 32514 bp, 30 predicted proteins | sample SalMarWE160150MG_FD_202158 | JGI IMG/M metagenome (GOLD analysis project Ga0307432, IMG submission 202158) | Salt marsh sediment microbial communities from the Plum Island Ecosystem LTER, Massachusetts, United States - WE1603-150 | ecosystem: Environmental > Aquatic > Marine > Intertidal zone >...
GACTGGGTTTTTGCAGCACCCCGGCATCACGAAGCCTTTGTGAAACTATCCCGGCCAATAAGGGCCGTGCTACTATACGCCCTCGCCCCCGCCGCCTAGCGACGGAAAAAAGGGCAAAAGTCGAGCTAAGCCTTTCGCTAACTCCGCGGCGAGTCAAGACGGTCATACACGGATGCACGGAGCGATGATCGGGGCGGCGGCACTGGCACAGGCGACGGGCCCACCCGGGTGGATTAGCGCCGTTCAGGGTGTCACTCTTATTTGCGCGGTACTCGCCTTCCTGTGGACGATGTGTGCAGCCGTGGTCCTGCATGGACGAAGCCGTATTGCGCCAAAACCCAGGGGGTCTTGGAGCTTCGTTGGGATCGCTCACGTCGTCGCGCTGTTGCTCGGCGTAGTCACGGCCATCATACAATTGGTGGTCCTGACAATGCGCATAATCTACGTGACGATGGATCTGGTGAACGGTTATCCCTACGGCGCCGCACCGGCGTACGGGTTTGATCCGGCTGGGCTGTGGAGTCTGGGGTTTCTGTTCGCGGCGTGCACGGTCACACACATATCGACGGGAGATCGGCGACTCGGTACGTGTCAGTTCTGGAGTGCCGTTGCAATGGCATCATGGGCTTGTCTACTGACACCACCGTTGCAGAGCGCGCCAACCGGCGGTTACCGGCGGTCCGGCAGCACGCTTGTCCTGCTCTGCGTTTTGTCGATTCTCCTCATGCTCACCGCTTTGATCACCGGCGCGGTCGACCGGCGGCGGAAACGGATCGCGCTGTCGGTAACGGATGACGCAGCTTCGATCTCTCACGCCTGGCCTGGACTATCTCTCAGTGCCGCCGCAGTGGCGGTGGCTGTGATCCTACTGATCTGTTACCATTTGGCCGTTCCCGTGGCACTTAACATCGGTGGATTTCGACTTTCGGTGCTGGCGGTGACGGGATCGGCGGCGTTGGCGGCGTGGGCAAGCTTGTTGCTCATCCGGCGAGTGTGGAGTGCGCATTTAGCCGATGCTGCCGTAGCATTGACATCGGTGGGCATCTGCGGCCTGGCGACCCTGGCTGTACCGTCGAGACCGCAAGCCTTGGGCGAGCGATATCCGCTTCTGTTCAACGCGATGATGGTCGGGCTTGCGGTCGCAACGGGACTGTGGACGTACCTGGTGTCCGTATGGGAGAGGCAACGGGAGTGTGATCAGGCATCGGGCGACACCGTGCGATTGATTACCGTCGCGAGACGCTTCGCCTTTTTCAACGCAGCCATGGCGCTGGTTATGGGTGTATTGATGGCAATCTGGCCCCGGTGGCCGACGATTGCGGCGTTGGACGACACGCTGGGGCGGGTGGCGGCTGGACTTGCCGCCAATTTGTTCCTGCTTTTGGTGATGCTGTGGTGCTCGCGGCGGCTGTACAAACCGATGTTTCAAATCCTGACCGTGCTTTCGGTGGTGTCGGCTGCGGGATTTCTGCTGGTCCGGATGCTACCGTTCACGCCGCGGTTCGGTTAATAAGGGTCCAGGCTGGAGTGCGCTGCTGGTGAAGGAGTTGGTGCGTGTGCGAGCGATTGTGCAGCGGGTTTCCGAGGCGTCCGTGGAGGTGGACGGACGTGTCTGCGGGGCCGTCGAAAACGGCTTTCTGGTGTATCTCGGCGTAGCCCACGACGATACGGAAGCCGATGTGAGCTACCTGGCTGACAAGGTGCGTCACCTTAGGGTCTTTCCCGACGAAGCCGGTCGGATGAACCTCGACGTGAACCAGGCCGGCGGTCGCGTGCTGGTTATCAGCGCGTTTACGGTTCAGGCGGACGCGCGACGCGGTCGAAGACCAACGTTCGAGTCAGCCGCCCCACAGGATCACGCGATCGTTCTGTATGAGCTGTTCTGTGATGCGCTGTTGCGTAGTGGTCTGCATATCGAGCGCGGCTCGTTCGGCGATCACATGGACGTCAAGTCCGTCAACGACGGCCCCATATGCGTCCTACTTGATTCACGGCGGACTTTCTGATGCAGCTGCCTTGAGGCGACAATCAGGATAACGCGTAAACGCCGTTCAGCCAACGTTCCAAGGCAGCTTCAAGCCCTTCAACCGGAAATGGGAAAGTCACGGAGTGGGAGTACTTCGTCAGGGGTCGCACTTGTCAGTCACTGCGTTGCACGATCCGCTGCAACAGGGTTCGTTCCGGGGCGCATCGCAGGCGTGTCCCGCCGGATAGCAACTGTAGCTTGCCGCGTAAGCGTCTCTGGCGAAGAACGTCGACAGGACCGGAGCGACGAACGCGAGCTTGACGCCATGACGCACCACGTCGCGGCGTGTATGTCGCTTGGGCGCGTGCGTAGCATGCGCATCCCGCGCTTGATCGGGGCCGCAATCCGTGCGTATATTCTCGGACGTCATCTCGCCCTCTGCCCGTGCCCGACCACCGTGTACAGCACCATTCTATCGGACGAGAAGACGTGCAAGTGGAATTGATCTGCGCCCGGCGCATCCGCCGTCGCGGAACAGCCGTGGATTTGCACGCCTGATTCGATTCATCGTTCATACTTGCGTGCTGCAATTGACACTCCCCCATCCTTCTGGCAGCCGCCGCCTGGTTTACCGGACCAGGTCCGGCAGTGAAAACCGCCCGGATTCGATTCCACAGGGGCGGGATCGTTGGATGGACCGTCGATCGACCGGATTCCGCTTGCGGGCAACATGGAATGTATCGTACGGTCGGTAGTGGAAGAACCATGTCCGCCACGCCTCACAGGCGTGACGATCCACACGGCGAGGGGGAACTGAGCATGGCCTGGATCTACCGGCAACGCGGTACGTCCGCTTCCGCGCGAATCAGCGGGAGGTCAACGTCCCAGCTCAACCACAAGGCTATCTTACGCTGTCGAACCCATGGTATGGCAGCAGCTCGTGCACCAAGAGCCGGAAGGCTGCCGGCTCTTGGGAGCGTGTTCCGGCCGCTGAGTCCAGTGAACGGAGGATCGAATCGGCGAAAACTACAAGACAATTTTCGAAGAGGAGGGTTCTAAAGTATGAAGAGCAACACGGTTGCCCCCATGCTGTCGTTCGTCGTATGTGGTCTGGTTCTACTAACTGGGACGGGACAAAGCAGAGCCGATATAGACGTCGGCGGTGATGCAACCGGGCTCTTTGTCTACGATCTGGAGGAGTTCAAGGATCTGGCCAGGCTTCCGGACAACGCTTTTGTGACGTTGAGCAGCGCCGAGCTTGGCATCATCTTCGGAGAGAAGCTCGTCGGCCAGGTCGTCACGTCAGTCGACAACTTCGATGTCGTCACCGGCACACCGACCGTACCGCTCATGATGGATGCGTCCATCGACGCCGGAGTCGGGATCAGTCCGATGTCAATGTTCGCTTCGGTCACAATCATCGGGCTCGGAGCGCTCGGATTTCCAGACAGGGATGCCATCGGCGAAGGTGCGCTGACTGTGCTCTACGACGAGGACCAGCGTGTGGTCGCGCTGGACGTACTGGGCACTAACGGCGGAACCTTCCAGGTGCGGTTCTTCAACCGCAGCGGCGAAGTCCTGGGTGAGGCGGCGTTCGATGAGGCCGTCGACGACACGTACGTATTCGGCAGCGACGCTGAGGACATCGCGGCATTCACGGTCACAAGCACCGACAAAGCCGGTCTCGCATTCGACAACTTCCGCTTTATACCGAGTTTGGTAAGCGAAGGACCAACATGCAACGTCAACGGGCCGTATCTCATCGAGCGTCAAGGTGACGTCACCGAGGTCCCGCTGAACGGAGAGGTTTCAGGCGACACGGTCAGCGACTCCTGGGAGTATCTGTGGACCACGGATTGTCCCGGCGGTACCTTTGACGACGAAATGTCACCCACGCCAACTCTGTTTGTCGATACGGCTGACACTTGCCACGTCGAATGCAGTGTCACCCTGACGGTGGATGACGGGATCGACGCCGTTACGTGCGCGACGACGGTCACGGTCGAAGGTCCGAGCGAACCGCCGACGCTCATGGTCGATACGACGCCCATCGTCGTGGAAGATCTCAATTGTTCCGGTGACGAGTTCGTAATGCTTCCCGCCGCAACGGCCGTTGACGCCAACGGGGCGGAGCTGGACGTGATCACGGACGCCCCGGAGTGGTTCACGGCAGGCGAGACGACGACGGTAACTTATACCGCCGTCGACGATTGCGGTCATACGGCAACGACCACGGTGGACGTGACGGTCCTATATGGTTCGGGTGTCGAGGTGCATGTGTCCCAGCGCACGCTTCGGGGTGAACGTCGTCAACGCGCCCACCCCGAGCCGCTCGTCGGCGTTACCGTCGAAGCCTATGACAGCAGCCGCGGAAGTTGCGTGTGGCAGGAAGCTCGACATAGGCGCGGCATCTCGCATCATACGTTCGAAGATATTGTGGCCATGTGCGAGCCGGTCAACACAGCCGTGACCTATGAGGAAGGTGTGGCCCCGGTCGATGTGCCGCCCGGTAAGTACGTCGTCATCGCCCAGCTTGATCGAGACGGGGATGGTATAGTCGATGAGTATCTGGGCCGTCCAGCCGGTCATGTGCACTGCGGACAATGGAAAACCCGGCGCCTGGTGCTGCTCGTCGACGCCGACGGGAACCGGGTCGCCGGCGACGACGGCTAGAGCGACTTCTGCTTTTGTATAGCGAGCTGCGGGCTCAAAGCCCACGTGAAGCTCCTGAACAATTCTTACGCTGCCAGCATCAGGATACTGTTACATGAAAGTGGGAACCGCTCTAGTCGTCAGCGCCGGGGCTGTTCCATTGTTACGACGTTCCCGATCTTCCGCGGACAAACAATGATCTTGAACAGCTATTTGGCTCGAAGCGTCACCATGAGCGACGCTGTACGGATCGCAAGGCCGCCTCGCCGAGTCTGGTGTTGCGTGGATCGGTTCGCATCGTGGCAGGCTTGGGAACACGGGCCCGTTCCTTCCAAGGCAGTGAACTTGCTCCGGCGAACCACGAAACATGGCGAACCTTGCGTGCCGGTCTGGAGACACGCCGCCACACCCGCGCGCTGCGTCAGTGTTTCCGCTGCGATCCCGAAGCATACCTACGCCAGCTCGAAGCTTCTTTGCTCAAGCGAACTTTGCCGCCATAGTTTTTTTCAGGCTCCGTGCGGATTGTCTACCTGGGTGATGCGATGTCCTACCGTTTTTTGTCCGCTCCTACTTGCTGATCGTCAGTGGTGATCCGCTGGATGGCCGTTTTGACGAAGGTCATCTTCGTGTTGGTCGATTCGTCAACCTTCAGAACGACCTCGTTGTCCTTAACCGAGATGATCGTTCCAATAACCCCCCCGATCGTCAGCACGCGATCATTCTTGGCCAGGTTGGCGTGCATCTCGTCTCGCTCACGCCGCTCGCGCTTCTTCTGGCTGCGGGAGCTTAGCAGCATGAAGACGACCAAGGCCATCAGCAGCGCCGGAAACATGAAGGACATGGCACTTGGTCGCGTCTGAGTAGTCTGAGTCTGCGCGATAAGGGATATAAGGACGTTCATCAAGCCTCCTCGTAATCGGCGTTTGAAGCCGCCATTAAGACGATCGGGTACGCCTCCGTGATCGTTTCGAGCCGGCCGTCGCTAATTGAATCACGGATGCGCGACATAAACCTTTGGTAGAATCGCAGGTTGTGAATCGATGTCAACGTCGGTCCCAGCATCTCGCCGGCGTTGAACAGGTGACGAATGTACCCACGCGAGAACCGCTTGCAAGTCTCGCAGTCGCAATCTCGCTCGAACGGGTCGGGGTCGAGGCGGTATTGCTCGTTTCGCATCCTCAGCACCCCGGCTGCGGTGAACGCGTGGCTGTTCCGACCGTTTCGCGTCGGCAGCACGCAGTCGAACAGATCGATCCCGGCCATCACCGCCGCGAGGATGTCGCGCGGCGTACCGACTCCCATCAGGTATCGAGGCCGATTCCCCGGTAGCATCGCCGCCACCGGACCGAGCGTCGCCACCATCTTCTCGTGTGACTCCCCTACCGACAGACCGCCGATCGCATATCCGTCAAAACCGATCTCGATCAGCGCCGCCGCGCAACGCTCTCGCTCGCCCAGGTCCAATCCACCCTGAACGACACCAAACAGGGCCTGATCCTCGCGTCTGTGAACTTCCTTGCAGACCCTCGCCCAGCGGATTGTCCGATCGACGGCTGTCCGCATCGTGTCCACATCACACGGCAACGGTGGGCATTGGTCAAAGGTCATTATGATGTCCCCGCCGAGCTTGTTCTGCACCTCCGTCGCGATCCGCGGATCAAGCCGCATCGGCGCCCCGTCCACGTGTGATCGAAACTCCACGCCTTCGTCCGTAACGCGATTGATGCCGCCCAGCGAGAAAATCTGATACCCGCCGCTGTCGGTCAGGATCGGCCCGTCCCAACCCATGAAGCGGTGCAGGCCGCCAAGATCGTGGACCGCGTCCGCCGTCGGCCGAAGCTGAAGATGATACGTGTTGGCCAGGATCATCTGGGCCCCGGTCCCGGCGAGCTGTGTGGGTGTAACGCCCTTGATCGAACCGGCAGTCCCAACGGGCATGAACGCCGGCGTCTCAACCCGCCCGTGCGGTGTTGTCAAAACTCCCCGTCGGGCGCGACCGTCGGTATGTGTTACGGCGAATGAAAACATTGGCGGGATCGTAGAAGCCCGCTGCGCCGCACGCAACCCAGGTAGGGCAGGTCTCGTTCCTCGACCTGCCCTACCTGGCTGTGCCTGATCAGACCGCGAGTGTGAACGAGCGGTCTTAGCACAAGTGGTCATGACGCGGCACCGACAACTGGACCGCTCCATGACCCTTGACATCGCTGCGCGACGTAAAGGGCAGGCTGTCGCGGTTCTGATCCGTAGCGTGCGCCAAAGGCGGATCAACGTGCGGTCTCGGTACGACCAAACGGGATTCACGCGCCTGGTCGATTTGGCCGGCTGAGCCGAACACTGTTTCTTCGAGTAAATCGAGATCGATATGCGGGCAACCACCTGGTTCGATGCGGATAATCCGGCGCGCCATCCGCATGGGATCGGACATAGCGGATTCGCAACGGCTTCGAAGGACTTCAAAGGCGTACCGAACCAGTGTTTTCGGCGAAACCAAGCCCAGCTTGGACGCGGCAAGTGTGTCCCGGGTTGTCGCCATATTTTTGCGCGTAACACCGGCGCGTCTGTCAACTGCCAGCGTGACCCTGCCAAAGTGACATTCCATTGCCAACGTCCGGGAAACGACAGATCATAAGTGCTGCAATAACAGTAGTTTACGACACATCAGGCTGCGACGACCAGTTGGCACGGGGCTTGCTCAATCCTGTCTGTCGACGACGGAGCCGCCCAACGTGGCGCGTCGAACGCCGGTAGAGGCGGCCTTATTGAAAGACACAATACGAACGACGAAAGGAGGTTCGAGATGATTCTGCGCAAGGTGAACATGGCTCACCCTATCCTCAGAGTCAGAAACGACATGGATCGCGTGATCAACGACGTCTTCGGAGACTTCTTGCCCGCTGATCCGTGGGGCGTCATCGGGATGCGTACCTTTCCGGCGATCAACAGTTGGGAAGACGATCAGACGCTCTATGTGGAAGCTGAACTGCCCGGGCTGAAGATGGAAGACATCGAGGTCTGCATGCTCGGCGACGAGCTGACCATCAAGGGTGAATGGAAGGACGATCGCGAGGAAGACGTGACGTATCATCGCCGCGAACGCACTGTTGGTTCGTTTAACCGAATGCTTCGACTTCCAGTCGAGGTCGATGCAAAGAACGTGCAGGCAACACTGCGCGATGGTGTGCTGACCGTCACGCTGCCCAAGACGCAGGCGGTTCTTCCCCGGAAGATCGAAGTGAAGAGTTAGAGCAGATTCGGTTTTTGTGTGGCGAGCCGCGGGCTCAAAGCCCGCGGCTTGCAGAAGATGGATCGCCAGCAAAGAGTCGCCAATCAAGGCGTGGATCGCCGGTTCTGAGTTCGACGGGGCAGTCGGATCGGACATAACAAGTGCCCGGAACCACATGCAGCTCCTTCGGCTCGGGGAGCAGGTGCGCAGCCTGATCTATGTGCGATGATGGCATCATACATCAGCAAAGCGTCAAAGCGTCGAAAAGTCAAAACGTCGAGACATGGGCTTGGTGGGCTCCAAGTCGTCCTTTTGATCCTTGTTGGATTTCACGTTTTCGACCCGCACATCCGATAAGAGCTGCGGTATGAGTAGCTCAGAATTCACGGTCGATAGGGTGAAACAGCGGTCCGGCGACGGCGAGGGGAACGACGGCCCCCGCTGCCTGGTCGTCATGTATCACTATGTGCATGACTATGAGAGGCTGCCCAGGCCGGGGTTGCCGAGCATTCCACCGGGTATCTGCGGACTGACCAGCCGTGACTTCCGCGCTCAGCTCGATCAACTCTGCAGGCTGATGGAACCGATCGACTGGCCAACGCTCTACGCGTGGAAGGCAGGGCGTGGATCAATTCCACACCGCTGTTTCATGCTAACCTTTGACGACGGTCTGGCGGATCACGCCGAGACCGTGCTGCCGATCCTGCAGGAGCGAAGGCTGCGGGGTGTGTTCTTTGTGCCCGGCGCTGTTCTTAGCGCACACCGACTCCTTTCGGCGCACACCACCCACCTGTTGCTTGCGGTCTTGGATGAGCAGACCCTGGAGCAGGAGCTGCTGGACTACCTGGCTTCAAGCAATGAAGGCGGCCCCGACTGGATGGCGTTGGTCGATCCGGTCGCCGCACGGAAGATGTACCACTACGAACCGCCGGGGTGCGCTCGGCTGAAATATCTCCTGACGGTCACTCTCCCGATCGATCTGCGGACCAGGGCAGTCCATGCCTTGTTCGAGCGGCATATCGGCTCACCGACCCGGTGGGCACAACACTGGTACTTGGGCTGGGATGAGCTGGCCACGATGGAGTCGTTGGGGCACACGATCGGGGGCCACGGCCACGATCACGAACCTTACAGTCGTCTGACACCGGCCCAGCGCAGAGACGACGTGCATCGTGTCGCAGTGCTTCTGAGGGACGGGCTCGGGCCGGACCGCCGGCCGTTTTCCTACCCGTACGGGCAGACTGATGACGGCATGTGTGCAGCCTGTCGGGAAGCCGGCTTCGCCCATGCCTTCACCACCGAGCGCCGCCGGGTTACGCGCCTCGACGATGTTTTCTCTTTGCCGCGCGTTGACACGATCGACGTGGAGGCGCTGCTTGAAGAAGAAGAGGCGTCATGCGCCCGGAGCTAGCACTCCAGCCGTCTTCTCCCACCGGACCGCCGCGCGGCGAATTGCTGCGTCGGTTACTTCAGACCTATTGGCTTCGTCCCGAGAACGCACTGTGGATGGCGCTTCGCAGTGAAGCCCTGTCACGTTGTGCTCTGGAGCATCCGTCCATCGACTTAAGTTGCGGTGACGGCGTGTTCAGTTTCCTGCATTGTGGAGGCGTCTTTGATCCCGCTTTCGATGTGTTTACGTCGGTTGCAGGTCCGGATCGCGTGCGCGACGAACATGCTGATATGTTCGATTGTGTGACCGATGACTATCAGCCGGTGATTGCGTCGCCACCGGGCGATACGATTGATGTGGGTACCGACGTCAAAGAGTCCATGCTTGCCAAAGCAAGACGGCTCAACTTCTATCACGACCTGATCGAACACGACAATAATCACCCGCTGCCGTTCGAGAACAACAGCTTTCAAACCGTCTTCTGCAACTCGGCGTACTGGGTGGCGCAGATCGACCGGTTCATCAGCGAGATGAGTCGGATCACCCGCCCCGGCGGACGGATCGTTTTGCAGGTCAAGCTGGACAGCATGCGCCGCTACACACTCGAAGCATATCGATCCGTTGTCGGCGATCGGTTCCTCCATATCATCGATCGCGGCCGGGCAGAATCATGGCCGACGATTGCGGATCGGAGCACGTGGGAAGGGCGTTTCGCGGCTTCAGGCCTTACCGTCGAGGCGGTGACACCATTTGTCACCCGGACCCATGCCCATATATGGGACATCGGTCTGCGTCCAATTGCACCGCTTCTGGTGAGGATGACCCGGTCACTGACGCCGGAAACGCGGGCTGTGATCAAACGCGAGTGGGTGGGTCTGTTCTGCGAGCTGCTTGAACCGCTGTGTGATTCGAACCTGGACCTGTTCGCCGGTGAAGACGAGCCCGCCGAGATTCAATACGTCCTCATACCGACGTAGCAGCACGTAGCGTCTACCGTGCAGACCACATAATTGACATTTACGAACCACCATCTTGCCAGGGGGACACAAGATCCTATCTTGTGCAAATCCGGTGCAAGCGAATGAAGAATGGCGAATAGCGAATGGCGAGTCGACCCTGATTCCAAATTCGCTATTCGCTCGAAGGTAGAAGGAACATCCCCAATGAAAGCCATGCTGTTGTATGAACCCAAGCCAATCGACCAGCGTCCGCTGGTGACGGATGAAGTAAATGATCCGACACCCGGCCCCGGCGAGGTTCTCGTGCGGGTCAACGTTTGCGGCGTGTGTCGGACTGATCTTCATGAGGTCGAAGGCGAACTGCCCATCCGGCGAACGCCGATTATTCCCGGCCATCAGATCGTCGGTACGGTCGCCGCTTTGGGCGAGGGTGCAACGTGTTTTCAAGTGGGCGATCGCGTGGGTCTCGCCTGGCTGCACGATACATGCGGCACGTGTGGGTTTTGCGCCCGCGATGCGGAGAACCTGTGCGAGTCGGCCAACTTTACCGGGTGGACCGTCCACGGCGGCTACGCCGAATACACGACCGTTCCCGAACCCTTCGCCTACCGCATTCCCGACGGCTTCGCTGACGAACAGGCGGCACCGCTGCTTTGCGCCGGCATCATTGGCTACCGGGCGCTGCGAATCAGCGGCATCCAACCGGGGCAGCGATTGGGCCTTTACGGTTTCGGCGCGTCCGCTCACATCGCAATCCAGGTCGCGCAGCACTGGGGGTGTGATGTATATGTCTTTACCCGCAGTGAGACGAACCGGGAACTGGCCCGCAAGCTTGGAGCGGCGTGGGTCGGCGGCTCACGCGATGAGCCACCGGCGAAGGTGCACGGATCGATCATCTTCGCCCCGGCCGGTCCGCTGGTGCGCGACTCGCTGGAGGTGCTCGAAAAGGGTGGCACGGTGGCGCTCGCCGGCATCTACATGACGCCCGTTCCGCCGCTTGACTACGTCAAGCACCTGTACGACGAGAAGGTCGTTCGCAGCGTCGCCAACGCAACCCGCCGCGACGGGCAAGAGCTGCTCGATCTCGCAGCCCGAATCCCGATTCACACGGCCACGCGCCTCTTCCCGCTTGCGGAGGCGAATGAGGCCTTGCTGGCCCTGAAAACGTCCGAGATCACCGGAGCTGCGGTGTTGCAAGTGGGTGGCAAATAGCGAATACCATTCATTCGCCATCTTGAATTCACCATTCGCCGCTGTATTCTTTTCGGGGAGGTGTGTCATGTCTCCGTGGAAATACCGGGTGGTAAACGGCGTGTTGCTCGGCGGCGCGATTGCTTCGTTCCTGCTGCTCATTTCGTTCACCGACAGGGCTGCGCAGGACCCGACGGCGGAAGGTGACCCGACGGCGAAGGATGATGCACAGCCGGCGCGCGACCGGCCTGCGCCGCCCGCCTCCACCGAGTTCACCGAGACGCGCAATCGGATGGTCACCGGGACGATTGAGCGTCCGTGGGATGGTCGTACGCGGGTGAAGGACAAAAACGTCCTCGCCGCCGTGCGAGCCGTGCCGCGCCATGCCTTCGTTCCACCGGATATGCGCAGGCGGGCTTATGCGGATTCACCGCTACCGATCGGCCACGGCCAGACGATCTCGCAACCGTATATCGTGGCGTTGATGACCGAGTTGCTTGAGCTGACGCCGGAATCGAAGGTGCTGGAGATCGGGACCGGATCCGGGTACCAGGCGGCTGTGCTGGCCCATCTGACACCTCACGTGTACACGATCGAAATCATCAAGCCGCTCGCCGAGTTCGCAGCGCAAGCCCTGGGCAAGCAGGGCTACACCGAAGTCAAGATCCGTCGCGCTGACGGATATTTCGGCTGGAAGGAAGAGGCGCCCTTCGACGCGATCATCGTGACCTGTGCCTCCGGCCACCTCCCGCCGCCGCTCTGGGAGCAACTCAAACCGGGCGGCCGGATCGTGATTCCAATCGGCGGGCCACATGAGGTCCAGCGACTTATCGTTGTCACCAAGACACCCGAAGGGAAGCGGCGGTCCAGAACGGTTACTGCAGTCCGGTTCGTGCCGTTGACGCGCGACATGGAAGGGGAGTGATAATCCGTGACGACGCACAAGCCCGCGCTGCCGGCGGGGCGACTGGGCTGGGTCGTGTTCTTCGTGGCCACCGGGCTGCTCGGGTTCGAACTTTCCCTGATGCGGGTACTGCTCGTTGCGAGCTGGCATCACTTCGCTTTTCTGGTCATCAGCATTGCTCTTTTGGGTTTCGGTGCCAGTGGAACGGCACTGAGTCTGCTCCGGACGAGACTGCTGCCCCGCAGTGAGGGCGTTCTGTTTGCGATGGTGCTGATTGCCGCGGTGTCGATGCCGGTTTGCCTCGGTCTCGCCCAGCACCTTCCGGTCGAAGCACGACTTGTCCCCGCGCTTCTGTGGCGGCAGATCGGTTGCTGGCTTGTCTATTGGACCCTTTTGGGCATTCCGTTTCTCATAGGGGCCGGTGCTATCGGGCTGGCGCTGATGATCGCCGGACGGAACATAGGACGCGTGTATGCCGCGAACCTGCTGGGCAGCGCAGCCGGCTCGATCCTCGCAACGGCTGCGATGAGCTTCGTTCCACCGGCATGGTTGTCGCTCTTGATGGGAGGGGTCGTGCTCGCCGGCACGGCGGGATTGCGCGCGGGCTCTGCGCGGCTTCGCGCGGGTGCCATCATCGCATGCGCCGGGCTCACTGCAGCACAGTGTTGGATTGATCCGCCGCACATCCGCCTCGATCCATACAAGCACGGTGCGTATGTGCAACGGCTCGAGCGGCAGGGCCAAGCCGACCGGGTTGCGGCGGCATACGGTCCCCGCGCGGTTGTCGAAGCCTATCGCGGCGAGTCGTTCCACGACCTGCCCTTCCTGTCAGTCGGTGCGACGCCGCCGTCCATGACGGTGCTGACATTGGACGGTCATCCCGCCGGTTCGGTCCTTCAGATCACCCACCCGGAGGACGCGACTGTGATGGACTTTTGCCTGATGGCTTGTCCTTACGATCTCGCTCCCGCAAATCCCAAAGTGCTGCTCTTGGGCGAAACGGGTGGAACCAATGTGTGGCTCGCCGCCCGTCATCACGCCGGCGCGATAGACGTTGTACAGCCCGATGCCAATGTGATAGCACTCCTTCGCGGGCCGCTGCACGACCGCGGCGGCGTTGTGCTCGACCTGCCAACGGTGCGGGTCATAACGGCACAGCCGCGGCATTTCGTCGAGCGGACGCGCGACCGCTTCGACCTCATTCAACTTGTTACGTTGGAATCATCCGCAGCAGGCTCCGGCGGTGTGCGCGGGCTGGCTGAGGACCATCTGATCACCGTGGAGGGCATCACTACGGCACTTGGGCGTCTCACCGATGACGGACTGCTCGTAGCGACGCGGGGCATTCAGACACCGCCGAGGGACAACCTCAAGCTCATGGCCACTTTTGCAGCCGCGCTAAATCGCAATGGTGTCGCCCACCCGGAGCGTCACGTCGTCGTTGTGAGGGATTATCTGGCGGTCTGTACGATGGCCAGGGTCTTCCCCTGGACGCCCCACCAGATCGAGCGTGTTCGCCGCGTGTGCGCGCAACGGGAGCTGACGCCGGTCTGGTTCCCCGGTATCTTGCTCGACGAACTCAACCAACCCGACGCGATGCAAGGACCGCCCGGTGAAAAAGGGGATTGGTATTATCACGCGGCCGGGCAACTGTTTTCGTCGGCGCCCGAGCGGTTCATCGCCGACTGGCCTTTCGACATCCGCCCGCCCACCGATGACCGTCCGTTCTTTCTCGACTTCTGCAAGATGGCCCGGTTCAACGAGTTGAAGCGCGCATTTGGTGACCTGTGGTTGACACGGACGGAGCTGGCGTTCTTGTTCGTGCTGGCGGCGATTGTCGTCATCAGTGCGGTCGGTGCCGTCTTGACGCTTGTCCCGCTGTTATTCGTCCGTCAGTATCGCCACGCCGTGGGGCGCGGAAGCATCGTGACGTACTTCGCCGCCATCGGCCTGGGTTACATCCTGCTTGAGATGACGTTCCTTTCGCGATTGACGTACTGGATAGGCGATCCTGTCAGTGCGGCTGCGGTCACAATCGCGGGTTTCCTGTTCTCCTCCGGCCTGGGAAGCCTTTCCGCCCAACGATTCTCTGACGAGTCCACCCATGGAAAATTCATCCGCACCGTCATCATCGGTCTGATCCTGATCGGTGCGTTGGAGTTGGTCGTGGTAGCTGCGCTTGGTGGAGTGGTGGGCACACTACCGTATGTTGTGCGGTGCGGCCTGGCATTTGCGGCGATCTTGCCGTTAGGGTACTTGATGGGATTTCCGATGCCGGCTGCACTTGCTCGGCTGGATCGCTGCGCGCCGGCGGCCATACCGTGGGCGTGGGGGATCAACGGCTTTGCCTCGGTCATAGCGGCGCCGGCAGCGGTCGCTGTCGGTATGAGTGTCGGCTACACGGCAGCCGGTGTGGCCGCGTTGGCTCTGTACATCGTACCATTGCTGTTTTTCGCCAGGCTCCCACAAGCCGTGTAGCCGGGTATCCATGAAGAGGCTGTTCGGAGTCAATAGGCGTTTCGCATTTCGTTACTCTTCAGCCGTTTGCAATGTCCTTATCGGGTAGCGGGGGGAGTTCGTAGTTCGCAGGGTCGGGCTTTGCCCGACGCACGTGGAATACTCGGGCATACCTCTACCCTACGACGATCAAACGACAAGTAGAGAGGATGACGACGCCGGGCGACAGTAACCGCTGGGGTCCGATCAGCCCGCGTGGGCCGGTCGGATCGCCGTCAGCGGATGGGCCAGTCCGGGATGGCGGCGTCGATTTCCTCCATCAAGCGAATCGTTTCGTTCAGAGCGACCACGACCTTTTGGTAGTGTGTGAGATCGTCGTAGGAGAGTTTTCGGCCCTGGCGGTCTTTGAGCCACTTCTCGCACACCTTGTAGCCGCCGATGTGAAACTCCCATACCGTCGGCGGGACGCCCTCGAAGTACTGCCCCTTTGTACCCGACCTCGGAGCATCCGGGCTGATGTAGACGCGCCCTTTGTTAATGGGTTTCCCCGTGCCCGGGTCCGACTCACCGGGGGCGAGGTAGCACGGATGGCCTTTGGCGACCAGGTCATCGCCGGGGACCGGGTAGCGGGTGATGAACCTGGAAACCTTGGGGGACTCCAACAGATGGAGGGCAACCAGCTCCTTTCCCCTGGAGCAGAGCTCGCGAAACAGCTTCTTGTCGCCGGTCAACGGCACGCGCGGAAAGTCGATCCTGAGGAACTCGGCGTAACGCTCACGGTATGTCGGGCTATGAAAGACCGCGTAGATGTAGTGGAACACGTCCTCCGGACCAAAGGTCTTCTTGAGGTCGCCGGTTCCGTCGGGAACAAACGACAGCCGCAGCCGTTCTTGCAACTCCTCAAGAAAGTTCCCATTGAGATTGACGTGCCGGTCGGTGCCGTTGGCGAACAGGTCGCCGTTTTCCTCCGGATCGGGGTAGAGGTACAGAGGGAAAAGACAATTGCCTCCCCTCCGATAAAGGTTGAGGTCCGTGGGAACCCTGGAGCAAAGCAAGATGTCCCATTCACCTTGATCAATGACCTGCATAGCTCGGCCGACGCCCAGCCCGAGATTCTTCCCATACAGGATGTGACGCATGACCTCGAACCGGGGCCAATCGACCATCCACGGGACATAGTAGACTGACCGCGTATCGAAGGGACGGTAAAGGCATTCGGCAACTCGCCTTTTCCACTCTTTGTCCTTTCGAACCCGATCGCGCGCATTTGGCAGCTGCCAACCACGCGTATCCCCAGCGGGGTATTTGGATGAGCCTTTCTCTCCGAAATACCGATCCCGAAACTCCTGATCGGAGATAGCGCCACTGCGAAAATCGGCAATCCGCTTGAGCAGTATCTGCGGATCGAAGTCGATGACCAGCGGATCGCGAGATGTCTGAATCCCAGTCGAGCTAACCGGCATGATGTCGGTGATTCTCCAGCCACTCTCGTACTCGGTTCGCCAGCGTTCATCGCGCGGAACGAAGAAATAATAAGGTGACGTTGGAGTAAGTTCCGTCCATTGGCTGGTGGTGATGTCAGTCTCGAAGAGCGCAGCGTACTTCTGTTCGCGGATTCCCCACAGCTCGCAATGGCGGACTTTGCCCGGGGTTTTGCCTCCTGGCTCCTTGACGAAAATGCCGATGGTTACCCCCTGCTGGATGTCGAAGACATTCTCGTCCTTCGAGCCATCTGGGCACCTTTCCTTCTTTTTGACATTCCCGTGAAGATCCACGATGTAAATGTCCGTAAAAGCACACATCAACTGTTCGCGCATGCCTCGAAACGTCGGGTTGTCCAGATATCCATGGTTTGTAATCAAGGCCAAAATGCCTGCGCCGGTGCGTTCGATCCGCCACTGCCCCCAGCGGATGAACTTGACGTAGTCGTCCTGCAACCAGACTTTCCTCTCGCCCAGAGGCTCTCCGTCAACTTCATAATAGCTTGGCACGGATGCCCCGCCGGGGAGTTTCCCCTTCAGAAGTCCGTCAATCCACTCGCCCGTATTCGCTGATATACCCGAGTACGGCGGATTGCCCATCACCACCATGATGGGAAGGTCGCGCTTGATACGGACGGCTCCCGCGGCTTCCTCTGCGATGAGTCGCTCGATGAAATGGAACTCCCGCTGTGCCTTTCGTTCGGCCTCTTCGAGGGTATTGGTCAGGTAGATGCTCAAGCGCTCTCGTCCGGCGAAGTCGTAGGCCCACTTTTCGCGCAGTGCGTCCGAGGGCAGGTCTTGTCCGGCCAGTTGCATGCCAAGCTTGAAGTGGGCGACCGCATAGGGGGCCATCAAGAGCTCGAAACCGAAGAGCCGCGGCAGAAGGTGCTTTCTCACGTAGCCCGACCACATTCCGGCATCGCTGCGGGCTTTGAATTGCTCGCGGATGTGGTCCACTACTGCATAGAGGAACGTGCCCGTACCGCAGGCGGGGTCCAGAATCAGCACGCGCGGTGTCGTGTCCTTGACCTGTTTTCCATTCCTGCCCTCGCGCTCGTACTTGCAGACCGAGGTGTCGGCCAGTCCTTGCTCGCAATCGAAACGCGTCTTCAGGATATGGTCGACCGAGCGGACGATATAGGAGACCACCGGCTCGGGGGTGTAGTACACACCGCGGGCCTCACGCAGCTTGGGATCGTAGGCTGCCAGAAAGGTCTCGTAGAAATGGACCACGGGGTCCTGCCGCCGGGTCCTCTTGCCAAAATGCTCCAGGACGGCGGCCATGTCGGTATGGGCCAGTAGGGCCGCCACATCATCTACGAAACCGGCGTACGGCTCCTCGTCGAGGTCGGCGCCGGTAATCGTCTCAAAGAGTCTGCGCAGGAAGGGGTTGGTCTTGGGGATCTCAGCGGCGGCCCCCAGGCGCCGGAACGGTCCCGGTCCCCGGTGATTGCATCGGGCAGCGAACAGGCCGTAGGCGATGGTTTGCGCGTACATGTCGGCGAACTCGGTGACCTTTTCCGGCTGGTCAAGGTCGGGGATGAGTGTTTGGGCGAAGGCCTTGCGCAGATCGCGCAGCGTGTTGGAGGCATGCCTGCTTTCGATGGCTTCGATGATGATGTCACGGATCATATGGGTCAGCCGGGCCATGCGTTGGGCAAGTTCCTGTGGGATGGCAATGGGCGCCGGTTCGTGCTCCAGGAATCCACGTAGAAGTTCCATAACAGCGTCCGCGCCGCCCTTGTTGCGCCGCAGCTTGCCGGCTTCTCCCACACGAGCGAGCCGGGCCGCACAGCGGGGCTTTCCCTCCACGTACCAGCGGAACTCGAGGTAATCAGTCAAGATCAGGTTTGGGAGAAACACACGATAGCGCGCCAGTTGTTCACAGCGTTCGATTTCATCCAGCGGCTTGCCCACGTCCTTCGCTTCCAAGTAGCCGATGGTGAGCGGACCGTGTCTGGTGTCAGACGAGATCACGTAATCCGGCGCCCCGCACCTCTCGCGTTGCGGTTCGTTCGTGGCCGTAATCTTCTTTCCAACGGCCTCCAGGAGCTCCTTCAGAGCAGGACGATGTGTATGCTCAGTGGCGTTACCAGCCCGCAGTGCATTCTCGATCTTCCTGACGTAATTCAACAAAGGCATTGCGTAACAGCTCGTTACTTTGTTTCCGCACCGCAGTGGGCGAGAGAGTAACACATGGAGCGGGAACCGTCGACATAAGACGTGATCTGAACCGCCCGTTCGGCGGAACGATCATGCTCTCGCCTACCGTCGATCCGGGCACCGGGACAGCGCGATTTCCAGGCCGCCCTCGACGCACTCCAACCAGACAAGCGCGAGGCGATGCTGTCGAAGCTCACGGAAGCTGGCATCATCGGCAGCGGCCCGGACAAGGACGAGGTCCTGCGAGACTTCGACCCCCTCCTGCGTAACATCGCCGCCGTTGCCAGGCGTGACGGCACCGATGAGGACCGAGCGTAGTGCCGCCGACCATCAGCCGGATCGCCTTGGCCGGTGCGCCGAGGTCCGGGCAGTAGCAATCTGTGAATGCCGCGTCCAAGCCGCGCCAATCGATCTTCTTCGCCAGAACCATCAGCTCGTGGCTCGGGTCGAGTAACTGATCGAAGTGAGCTTGGAACAGTTCAAACGCGTCGCGGGGCTGGGGTTTGGGCTTCATGAGGCCTCCATTCCGCTTCCCAAATTGCAAAGTTTCCGTACCAATCAGTCAGAAACCCTGCAATCCCCACACTACAACGACGCTGCAAAACACCTGTACCGCTAGCTTTTTGTATGTTCTTCAGGGACGACCACTTAGCAATTTCGGGGGAAGAGCATATCGAGCTGGCTGTGTCTTGTTAAGGCCCCCGAACACGCCGATCCGGGCGTCAGACGTGATTGGGGGCCATATACTCCTAATCACCAAGGACCGGAATCGGATTACCGTTGTCATCCACCGCGACGAACGCCACTTCAGCTTCTGTTACGTCGACGATCTGATCAGGGTCGCTGCGGCGGTGGGCACGGACGCGCACATGAATCCTTAGGGATGTCCGTCCAATGTGCAACGTGTCACCATATAGGCTAAGCGCGTCGCCGACGTACACCGGTTTGTGGAATTCGACTTCCTTAAACGAGACGGTGACGTAACGGTTACGTGCCTGCCGCATCGCTTCAATGTAGGCAGCCTGGTCGATCAGGGAGAGGATCACGCCGCCGAAGATCGTCCCGTCCGGATTGGTGTCGCGGGGCATCATCACGACACGAATGGCCGGCTCGTTGGTTGGCGGTTTGGGTTGATGGGTCATGGTCTGGAACACTCCGTAAAAGAGTAACGTGTTTGACAAGTTCCACAACTGTCGCGCCAGTGCCATTGTCAAGTCCAACGCAGGTGGATGCAGCCATGCTGGGTACGCACCGGTAGAGCATGCCCGCGCCTGACGTCGCTGGTGCGAGAATCCTTTCTCGCACCACGCCACCATTGGCAAGTGGACCGAGAAGGGATTCTCGGTAGAGCAAACCCTACCAGAGGGCACGCGCAGCCATAAGCAGGATCGCGCCCACGCTGATCAACACGACGAATAACACCGCGCCGGTGAACACTGGAAACCGAAACCGGTACAATCTACATAGATGCTGCAGGTAATGAACCTGCTGAGCGAAGCTCAGCTTGCTTTCACCAGCCGCTCTAGTGGCGAACCGGATGGGCACTTCAGCCGGTCGTTTACATCGCCCTTTGACATAGAGTTCCAGGGCGATCTTGTATCCGACCGGGTCTAACTTGTCCGCCCCTTCCCACGTGGCGCGGTGCAATGCGAAGAATCCGGACATCGGATCGCTCAGCGGCACGAGCGGTCTGGCGAGCAGTGTCGCTATGCAGCTGGCCAGACGCCGCAGCAACGGCCAGTCATCGGCGACGGAACCCTCGCCGCCGTAACGCGTGCCGATCACGAAATCGCAATCGCCCTCGTCCAAGCGATCCAGGATCGCGGGAATAACCTCGGGCGGGTGCTGGAGATCGGCGTCCAGCACGACGAACCGATCATGCTTCGCCTCGCAAAAGCCGACGAGAACCGCGCTCGACAGGCCCCGCTCCTCCCGCCGTACGATCAATCGAACCGGGTACCGCCCGCCCAGCGACTCGACAATCGCCTCCGTACCGTCTTGTGAATCGTCGTCGACGAGGATCAATTCCGCCTCACGTTTTGCCTGTGCCAAGGACGCGAAGACGCGCTCGACAAGCGGCTCGATGTTCGACGCCTCACGAAACGTGGGGACAATTATCGACACAGCCGATAATGAAGATGGCATGGAACAGATAATAGCCGTACGCCGGGCGTGGACAACCGTGCTGTGATCGTTTGACAGGCCATTGCCCCACCGGTAGATACGCGCCGGGGAGGTGCAAGCTCGAAGCCTGCGCGGATGCCCGCGGGCGTTGGACCCACGGCGCACTTGGTGGACTGACGGGCGATATCCTTGCTAACCACGATAGGCTCCAAAACGATCTCATCAGTAGCGGCCCTGGGCCAGATGGGGGTATTCACGTGGCAGATGCTGCGCTGGCTTGTGCCGGGGCTGATACAGTGGCGGACCTGGGCGCGGGCGATGCCCCTGTTCTATGAGGTGGGCAATCGGACGCTTCCGGTGATTATGATCACGGGCACCTTCGTCGGGCTTGTTCTGGCGGTACAAAGCTACGATCAGCTCCGGGCGGCGGGCTTTGAAGACCGGATGGGTGTCCTGGTAACGCTGAGCCTTGTACAGGAACTCGGGCCGGTGCTTGCCGGTGTGATGGTGGCTGGACGGGTAGGCGGGGCGTTGACGGCCCAGCTCGGAACCATGCGCGTCACCGAGCAGATCAGCGCGCTGAGCGTGATGGGCGCCGATCCGATACGTCAACTCGTGGTTCCACGTTTCCTGGCGTGTTTGCTATTGACGCCGCTGTTGACCTTCTTTTGCGATCTGTGCGGGTCGCTGGCAGGCTGGTTTGTCGCGGTCGTGCTAAAAGGGATTCCCTCTTCCCACTACTGGTATTACATCGCCGATGCCATTGTGAAGTGGGACGTCATGGTTGGGTTCACCAAGAGCGTCGTGTTTGGCGGGGCGATTGCGATGATCGCCTGCTACAAGGGATTTCACTGTCGCACCGGGGCGGAAGGTGTCGGGCGGGCCTGCACGGAGTCGTTCGTCATTAGCTTTATCACGATCCTGATAACTGACTTCTTCATTGGGACCTTCTTGTCGGGTTTGTACAGGGCCATTTACGGGTTCAAGTCGCTCGTCTAATGATGGATCCATTAACTGCCACCACTGGTGAGATACCGAGCAACCATGAGTCGGCCATTCGACTCGTCGACGTGCACAAACGGTTCGAGGACCTCGTCGTGCTGAGCGGGCTCAACGTGGACCTTCGCGCCGGTGAGACAACGGTAATCATTGGGGAGTCCGGGTCGGGCAAGAGCGTCATCTTGAAGCACATTGTCCGGCTGCTGCGGCCCGACCGCGGCGAGGTATATTATCGCGATAGGCGTATCGACAATCTTCCCGAGCGGGAGCTTGCAGAGATCCGGCCTCGATTCGGCTTCCTGTTCCAGCTCAGCGCCCTGTTTGATTCGATGACCGTTGCGCAGAACCTGGCGTTTCCGATACACGAGCACACCCGGCGAAGCCGGCGCGAGATCGACGAGATCGTGAAGCGGAAACTGGCGATGGTCGGGCTCGATGGGCTTCAGGATCACTGGCCGGCCGAATTGTCCGGCGGCCAGATAAAACGCGTCGCCCTGGCGCGGGCGATCGCGTTGGATCCGGAGGTCATCCTGTATGACGAGCCTACGACGGGGCTGGATCCTCCCCGCGCCGACGTCATCAACGAGCTGATCATCAAGCTCCAACGCGAGCTCGGTGTTACAAGTGTTGTGGTGACGCACGACATGGCCAGCGCCGGAAAGGTCTCGGACCGTATCCTCATGCTGCACAACGGGAAGTTCATATTCGACGGAACACCCGAGGAGATCATCCACTCCGAGGACCCGCGTGTCCGATGTTTCGTGGAGGGCCGTTGTTACGAGGAGGACCGTCAGACCCTTTAGGTCAAAGGATCAGTCATGAAGGAAGGCACACGCAATCTACTGGTGGGTCTGTTCGTCGTTAGCTCGTTCATTGTGCTCGGCCTGTTGATGGTCTGGTTCGGGGAGGCGCCGAGCTGGCTCGGTGGTAGTGAGTGGACCCTACGCATAACCGGCGTACAAGAGCTCAGCGGCATCGGCGAGGGAAGCCTCGTCAACCTCAACGGCGTTGAAGTCGGTCGCGTCAAGGCGCTGGAGTTTGAGGACCCGGAGCGTCCCGACCGGGGGGTAGCCATCGTCACCCGGATCAAGAATCGCTATTCGATCCCGCAGGGTGCGTATGCCAAAGTCTACGGTGCGACGTTGGGTTTCGGAACAGGCCGCATCGAACTATGCGTCAAACCCGGCGTCAGGGTTGAGCCTCTCCCCAAGGAATTTGCTCTGATCCGTGGCGAAATGCACAGCATCGTCGGAGAGATCATTGACAAGGAACTGGTGGGCTCGGTAGAGCAGACCATTACACACATCGGCAACCTGGCCGAGGCGATGAAACCCGTAGCCAAGAACGTCGCGGAACTGCTCGAACAGCGGACGGTGGCAGATGTCAGCCAACCAGACGCCGCCGAACGCGGCATCACGGCGAACGTGGCCACGATGATCGAACGGATCGACAACCTTGCAGCTCATATCAACGCCGTCCTCGGGGACGAACACATGCAGGAAGATGTCAAAGCGGCCGTCGGCGACCTCAAGGACGCCACTGAGGAACTCAGGGAGACGGTCGCCCTCTGGAAAACCGAGAGCCGGAGGATCAGTGACAATGTCAACGCTGGCATCGATCGGACGGGGGAGGACTTGGAGCAGTCATTTGTCAAGCTCAACGAGGTTCTGGATCACCTTGACGACGCCACGAAAAGCATGGCTGTGATGCTCCACCAGGTTGCCCAAGGGCAGGGCACGGCCGGACTACTCGCCCGCGACGAGCGACTCTATGAGGCCGCCGTCGTGTCGATGGAACGCCTCAGCGAGCTGATCGCCACGGTTCAGCGTATTGCCGGCAAGATTGAGGAGGATGGCTACATCACGATCGGCCGGAAGACACCGGTCGGCACGCTCACCAAGGATTTCCCCGTCGGCGAACGGACAACCGGGACCTCAAACACAGACTAAGTGGGTGCCCCATCCCATCTTGGGCTTGTCGATTTAGTCCCAGGCATACCAAGAGGCAATGGTTGGTCGAGTCCGGGGCGGGGTTGGGGGAATCCGAGCCGAATGCCAACAAATATGGTTTGGGGTTGGGATTGGGGACCGTTCAGTGCCAGTTACGCTCCGCAGGCTGTGCATGAATAGAATTATACCCCACTCTGCACAATCAGCCCTGTACTGGCTGCACGCTCGCCCATCGGTCGTGCTGTCTATGCACACACCTCACGAGAATGCGCGGATTGTACGCAGTGCATACCCGCCGCTACTCGGTTCTCATGTTCTCCAGACCGCGCACCAGAAAACTGCCACACACCCATCACTGATTTGATCACCCAAACGGTGACTCCCCGACCGATTGTCGCTGTCGATATACTTACCGGCCCGCTTCACTTTGGACCTTCTTGGTCATCGCCTCACGCAGTGGATTCTTCCCGTTGCTGCGAAGCCGGCGATTCCGCATGCGGTCCGTACAGGATGCACGCAGAAGACAGCCCGCACAGGACGAGCAACAGTAAACACGCCGATCCAGCAATTCGCCATTCCTGTATTCCTGTTCAACTGATTGACTGGAAAGTCGGTCCCATATGACTTCCGTCCCGGTCCTGTCCTCGTCGTTTTGCTTCAACCATTCCGGCATATTGTTGGAGTATTGACACACATGGATAATTGCGGTGTAATATTGCGTAATGAAGGCGAATTCGTCAATTATCGAGACCCGGGCACGAGAGTCGATCGGAGCTCGCATAAAGCGGCGTCGCAAGGAACTCGGGATTACGCAGATCGGGCTGGCCGCCGCAGCCGGGGTTAATCAAGGGTACATTTCCGCCATCGAACGGGACCTGGCTAGGCCGAGGAGGCGGACGATCGACGCCCTAGCCGTCGCGCTCAACCTGCCACAAGGGGTACTAATCGGCAGTGGAGGTGAGCACGACACGCCCCAACCACTTGAGACCCGCGAGCTGCTTCTGCTGGGGTCTATACCCGCCGGCCCGCCCGCCGAGTCGCAGGAGCAGCTCGAGATGTTCCCCGTCTTGCGTCACCAGTGGTCGCCGGACTATTACTGTCTGCGTCTATCGTACGACAGCATGGAGCCGACACTCAAACCCGGCGACATCGTGTTGGTTCACTATCGACCGGATGTGGTAGCTGAGCACGTCCAGGGGCGGATCTGTGCCTGCCTGATCGAAGGCCAGCCGACACTCAAACGCGTTAGCGTAGAGTGGCGCAACGGCGAGCGAATCGTCATTCTCCGCGGTGACAATCCACAAGTCGCTCCTCTGCTGATCGACAACTCGCGAGACTTCTCCATACAGGGAACAGTAATCCGTCTCGTCTCCCGGGAATTGTAGCGGCACACCACATGAAAACAGAAATTGCTCTACCTCATGTTTGTCAGTGCGCCGTGCAAAGGCGTGGGTCTTCAGTGGGTGCGATTCCCACCCGGCAACTGGTAGCTCCAGCCGGTGCAATCAAAGCAACTGAGGGTGAACGCGAACGAGCGGGGAGTGTGAACGCGAATCGGTTGAAGCCTTCGGTGTAGAGAGTCGCTATAGGCGAACTGGCGAGCGTGCCCATGGCGGAAGTCCTCCCGTCGGTCCGGGAGGCGGTACACCACAGAGAGGATGCAGTTGACCGATCCCGCGGCACACTCTCCTGATACACTTAGTGGATGATAGCCTCCTTTATATACCACGTAGCAGGGGAGCTGTATAAGGACTCTGTGAGCAACGCGGTGTCGGAGTCGCGGGCCATTCAGCCTGGAGGGTTGACCGGGAATAGCCGTGGGCAAGCGCAGCGCCGCCCTCGGATTGCGGTACCCCAACCATTCATTCAATCCCGAAGGGATCGCATGAGCAGCGTGGTGGAGCCGGTCGTTCTTCCAGACCTCGTGAATCCAGGTGTGGCAGCGGTCGGCGACCTTGGCGACCAGCGGGAGGTCGTCGCGGCCGGTAATCTGAAGCCGTTTGAGGTTGAATAATCCCCGCTACTCGTTTAGACGCCGTATGTTCGCGCCGACGGCGGCCAGCTTCTTCTCGATGTGTTGATACCCCCGGTCGATGTGGTATATGCGATGGATGCGCGTAGTCCCCTTCGCGATCAGACCCGCCAGGATCAAAGCGGCCGACGCGCGGAGGTCCGATGCCATTAGCTGTGCGCCGACCAGCCGCTTGACGCCTTCGATGATGACCGTCGGTCCTTCCTTGCGGAGGAGGGCGCCCATGCGATTGAGCTCGCCGCATAAACGGTCATGTACCCGGGCCACATGGCGAGATGGCGGATCCAAACCAGGGATTGTAAACTGACTACATGCGACGTCGAAGCTGGTTTCAGGTTTCCCTTGCGCGCAAGATCAGTCTGTTGTTCGGTGCGGCTGTTCTGCTGACGATCGCCGTCACTCTGGTCTTCCCCTGGTTGCAGATGACCGCTCTGGATGAGCAGGCGATGCTGGTCCAGGCGAAGCAGGTCGCCTCAACTGCGTACCAGGCGGTCGATTTACATGAACCGGATTGGCGGGGTGTGCAGGCACAACTGGAGAAGAGTTGGCCCGTGCTGGTGCGCGAATTAGGTCTGCCGCCTCCGCACCCGCAACTGGTCCCATGCGGTGGCGCGGGACGGGGGTTTCAGCGGGACGCGATCAACCGCCTCCGAAGTAATCCGCATCAACACTACTACTGGCGAATTCAGAACGACGGACGGCTATTTCGGTTCGCGATGGCCGTCCGCGGGACGGAAGCGGATACGCACCCACGCCTGCTGCGTGGGATCGTTGATGTCCGGCTTCCCATTCCCCAGGGACCGGGGGTGTGGAACTGGGTGGTGACATTGCTCGCGGGCGCGAGCGGCGCCGTGCTGGCCATCCTTGTCTTCTACATGGTGACCCAGCGTCTGGTGCTCTCGCCGGTTCACGCCCTGCGCCGCGTCGCCGAAAAAGTGACAACCGGTGACATCGGCGTACGATCGTCGATCAAAAGCAGCGACGAGTTCGAGGAGCTGTCGGACGCTCTTAATGATATGTTGACCCACCTCAAGGCGGCACAGGACGAGCAGACGAAGATCAACCGTTCGCTGGACATCCGGCTGGGGGAGCTGGCGGAGACGAACGTCGCGCTGTACGAATCCAACCGGCTCAAGAGCGAATTCCTGACGAACGTCACCCACGAACTTCGCACGCCGCTCGTGTCGATCATCGGGTTCGCGGAGCTTCTGCGAGATGCCTGGCTCAGCCCCGAGGCGGATCGCGAACGGTTGGCACGTTACTCCCGGAACATCCTCAACAGCGGACGCAACCTCCTGGAGATCATCAACGACCTGCTCGATCTGGCCAAGATTGAAGCGGGTAAGCTGGAACTCCACATGTCGGAGTTCTCCATCGTGGAGCTCTGTCAGGACCTGATCGACTTCGTCCGCCCTCTGGCTGACAAGCGGAATCAGAGGCTTTCCCTGGAGTTGGCCGACGACCTTCCTCCATGCCGCAGCGATTCGGGTAAGACCAAGCAAATCCTCTACAACCTGCTGAGCAACGCCGTCAAGTTCACGCCCACCGGCGGTTCCGTGTCGCTCGTCGTCGAACACGGGGAAAACGACTGTGTCCGACTCACCGTGCATGACACCGGACCGGGAATCCCCGAGGATCAACGCGACACGGTCTTCGAGGTGTTCCGACAGCTCGATGCCTCCCAGACTCGTGAGCACGAAGGCACCGGCTTGGGACTGCCCATCACCAAAGAACTGGTGCACATGCTCGGCGGGACCATTCGGCTTATAAGCGAGGAGGGGAAAGGCAGTATGTTCATCGTTGAGCTGCCGGTGAGCGTGAAGGAGGACGTGCAGCGGTCACGGATCAGGCTTACATAGAGTGCAGTCGCCCCGCAGGTGGAAAGCCGCCTTGTTCGGGCCTACGATTCTGACGTGGCTGGCGTCCCGCCCAGCCGACCGAGTTGAAACCGACGGTTGGACCGGCTAGCATACGTGGCGTGTACGTTTGGCCCGATAATCTGCTTCAGCAGCCCCGCAATTCGTGACGATATGAGCGCGTCGGCGTCGTCTGCCGGCGGGATTAGCTGCTGGAAACCGGGAACTTTCAGGAGCGAGTGATGCCAACTGTGCGAGGCGGAGGCGGCGGGACGCGGTCTCGGCGATCGAGTACCTGTAGCTTTTGCGGCAAGAGCCAGCGGGACGCGGGCCCCATGGTCGAGGGGCCCAAGGACGTCTTTATCTGCAAGTCCTGCGTGGAACTCTGCCACAATATCATCAAGCAGGAAGTGCGAAAGGCGTCGGCCTCACGCGTCGTCCTCCGTGACATCCCCTCGCCGCGCGAGATTCATGAGTTCCTCAATCAGTATGTTATCGGCCAGGAGCGTGCCAAACGTACGCTCGCCGTCGCCGTCCACAATCACTATAAGCGACTGCAGCACGTCGACGCCGCCGGCAACGATGACGTGGAGCTGGACAAGTCCAACGTCCTGATCGTCGGGCCCACCGGCACGGGCAAGACGCTGCTTGCCAAGACACTCGCGCGGATGCTGAACGTGCCGTTCGCGATCGGCGATGCCACAACATTGACAGAGGCCGGCTATGTGGGTGAGGACGTCGAGAATGTCCTGCTACGACTTCTACAAAACGCCGAGTACGATCTGGAAGTGGCCCAGCGGGGTATCATCTACATCGACGAGATCGACAAGATCGGCCAGACGTCTCACAACGTCAGCATCACCCGCGACGTTTCGGGCGAAGGCGTTCAGCAAAGCCTGCTGAAGATGTTGGAAGGAACCGTCTCGAACATACCGCCGCAGGGTGGGCGCAAGCACCCCGAGCAACAGTACATTCAAATGGACACGAGCAACATTCTGTTCATATGCGGCGGCACGTTCGTCGGATTGACGGATATCATCCAGCGGCGACTGGGGCACAGCGCGATCGGCTTTTCCAACGAGGGGGAGCAGCGGGACGTGACGACTGAAGAGGGTGAAACGCTGGCCCAGGTCGTGCCGGAAGACCTCGTCGAGTACGGCATGATTCCCGAGCTGGTCGGCCGCCTTCCGGTCATCACCACGCTTGATCCGTTGGACGTGGACACGCTGGTCCGGATTCTCACCGAACCGAGAAACGCCCTCGTCAAGCAGTATCAGAAGTTCTTCGAGTATGAGCAGTGCCAGCTTGAATTCGTGCCCACGGCGCTAAGGGCACTGGCGGAAAAGGCGCTCGAGCGCGAAACGGGCGCCCGCGGTCTGCGGGCCGTGATGGAGGAGCTCATGCTCGACCCTATGTACGAATTGCCCGAACACGGCCGGTCCGGGAAAAAGGTGGTTACCGATGCTGTCATCGATGGTCGGGAGCCTTTGCTGACACCCAAAGCGCGACGACGTCGCGAATCGGCCTAGCCCGCACCGATCCCATATCGTACTTTGTATCCGTCGGCTTGGTTACAGTGGCAAAGTGTACGGTTGCGGTTGTCGATACGCGGCGCAACCTGCGTTGCCTTCGTTCACCCGAAGCCGGAAGCGCAGCTGTAGAATTGTTGAGTCAACTTATGTCTGTAACATTACTCTGCCCGCGACTAACCTGCCGTGCGGTCCTGCGCGTGCCGGACCATGTCCGTGGCAAGACGGTACGCTGCGGTGAGTGTGGAATCACGCTCGTCGTTCCGTTGGCTGCCGAATCGCAGCCGGCCAAACCGAAACCAATCGACGTGACAACTTCCGAATCGACCACCGAGCATTAGAACAGACTCCATTCTCGTGTAGCATGTTCCGGGTCAAGAAACGCTACCGATTGCCGAACGAACCATACGGGCTAGAGCAGACTTCGTTTTTGCGTGGCGAGCCGTGGGCTTTAGCCCGCGCGGATTCTCCTTCGGCAAAGCGTGTTCAGCGTCCACAATTCCGCTACACGAAAACGAAGAATGCTCTAAAAGCCCGCGCGGATTTTCTTTCGTCAGTACGTAGGTTGGGTCAAGAAGACCCGACAGGGCCTGACACATTCTTACGGCGGGTCTGCTGACCCGCCCTACAACTACAACTGAAGTCCTTGATGGACGTGCCGGCCAAGTGGATTGATCGTAATGGCATGATAGGTGCATATTTTGCTTGTGATTCAAGGATCTCCGATTCATCCTTCATCCCTCATCCTTCAGCCTTCAGCCCTGATCCTCGACCTGAATCCCGGCGCGCCGGGAGTGAGCCAAACCTACGGACGCCGGGAACGACCAAGCTCACTGGTGGCTATGGCTGTGTGGCATGGCCACGTCTTCGTGGCCATGATATGCTGCGGTGCGTGAAACATGCCCACGCAAGCGTGGAGCATGCCACCCGCCGCTCGCGCGATGCGGAGCGGCCCCTTTTGGTTGCTCTATGTATATTATAGCACGCGTCTCGCGATTGTCAAGAGAAAAGTAATCAAAAGAGGGAACTAAGTAATCAATTCGATGACTACACGGGTCACAATCAAGCTCCGGGAAGCCATGCTGGGCTACAAGCGTCGTACGCGGAAGCGCATGACGTATAGCATCCTGGCCGAACGCACTGGGCTAGCGGAAGGAACGCTGCACAACATCGGCAGTCACCGTAAGTACAACGCCACCCTGGCGACCATTGCGAAGATCTGCCGCGCGCTCGACGTAACCCCCGGCGACCTACTGGAACTCATCGACGATCCGCCGAAGCCCAAGCGGCCCCAGAAGAAACGCAAAAAGAATGTGCGCTAGGCACAGGATCGCTGCTGGGTGGATTGCCCCGTTCACGGGGATGGCTGCGAAGCAGCCTCTTTATGTATACGATGGTTGTGGTTTGGCTTCTTCTTAGCAGTTGACAAAGGAGCGTCGAATGTGCGAAATGTCCCTGGACGAGATTAGAGCTGTCGTAGGCGCAGGGAACGCGATGACCGCGGGCGAGTGGATGGGAAAGAAAAATCCACCGAAAGTGTGGATATACGGAGGGAAAGGACCTACTCCGGACAAGCACCAGTACGTACCGGGAACGAAGCCAGGCCCCAACGGAATTCAGCTTCTTCCGGCAAACGATGGCACATATGTCCCGGAGCTTACCGACCACAATCTGGAACAGCTAGTTGTTCCTGACGACCCTAAAAGAACCTGAAGTCCTTGATGCACGTGCCGGGGAAGTGAGGTCGGCTTGTCGGTGGGGCCCGTGTCTCTGGGACGTGGCCGCATGTCAGGCATCGCGATGGCCCCCGGTTGGGGCCCCGGATTGTAGCCACGGGTGGACCGAGGCCCGTCCGGGCCGAGCGCAACCCGTGGATCGTGGGGCGTCTTTTTGATAATTCTTCCCCTCGTCCCGGAAGGGACGAAGGACGATCATGCCGGGAATCTACGCGCAAGTCCTCTTTCACGTCGTGTTCTCGACGAAACGTCGGCGCGCGTTCATTACACCCGAGATTCAACCTCGACTCTACGCGTACATCGGGGGCATCGTGCGTGCCGAGAAGGGAATGCTTTACGCTCATGGCGTGGAGCTCGACGGGCGTTACGTGTTCGATTGACCTGCGTCGGCGATCGGAATAATCCCTCCGGCCCTTCGGGACGGGGATTCATTTGCGCCTGCTGTCCACGGGTTTCGTCCGCCTGCGGCGGCCTTCACCCGTGGCTAAACTCCTTGGCCCCGCTGGGGCCGAGTTGTTTCTGACGACCCGGAAGGCGTAGGGTGAGGTCGTTTGACCCACCTGTTATTCTGAAGTTCTTGATGGACGTGCCGGGGAAGTGGATTGATTGTAATGGCATGATAAGTGCATGTTTTGCCTGTGATTCAAGGATCTCCGATTCAGCCTTGATCCTTCATCCTTTAGCCCTCATCCTCGACCTGGACAGCTCGGTCACCCAAGCCTACGCACGCCGGGAACGTCACAGGTGACCGGCCGAAGTGAGCCGTATAGCGCAGCGGGGCGGCTTACTGCGGTACGCGTCCACGTGTTTGTTCGGTGCCCTCTTCATTGGGTACGTCCGATTCATGTGACCATAGAGGTGCCACTTGAGGTACGGGTCGACTCAGCGAGAATTCAATACGGTCGACTGGCTCGAGGGACGCGAGTTTGTGGGCGTATTGCCAAAGATTAAGCGGGTCTTCTACTTGAACAATGCGCTCCGTAACCAGGGAGAGCAGGCCTGATGTGAACATAAGGAGGCTGTCATCGCCTGCCTCATACAGATCCAACCAACTGCGACCGGCCGTGAACTGGTCTTCGATTGGTTCGTAGCGCTTCAGAATGACATGACCGGGTTCGAGCAAGATGAATGCATCGGGCCAGTTATCATCGATACCGTCAACATTTACCGCCTCACGGAAGTTGCTCAACAACGTTTGACCACCAGAAAGGAATATAGCGGCCGTGCCAATGTGCGGTCTTGTTATCACGAGTCCGTCGTGGGATTTCCCAGACTTGATGCCCGCCACGTCAAGTTGGAGCATCTGGATAGCATTTTCCAAATTCGGGCGCGAGAGTACGGCGATGTCTCGGACTGCTTTCGTCTTGGCGAGTACATCGGCCAGTTCGTCGGAGCTCCACGTGCTTTTTGACTCCAGTACGACACGCACCGATTCAGCAAAGAAGAACGCGTGATCGAGCATCGGGAGCTGCGGGTAATTGTATGCGTCCCATACTACGATGTCGGCCTCGCGGCTGCGATGGAACGGACCATAGACCATTCCTCGCCCGATGCGAAAGCGCTCGGGCAAGATCTCGCTCAGATACACTCTCTGCAATTCTTCGCGGTGGCCTCCGATGAGACTAGCGTGTTCGCACACTGGGAGGTCCCGCATGGCCAGAAGCTGCTTTCGCTTCACCGAGAAAAAGCGACGGACGCGGCTATCGACGTCGTTCAATTGTGACATTGCTTCTTCTCTTTCTCCATGTGCATCGAACAATAATTACCTTGATCCGCAGTAACTCTTCAGCCGTTTGCAATGTTGGTGTCGGGTAACGGTGGGAGTTGTCCGGTAGTAAGGTAGGTTTTGAGGGCGTTGGTGATGGTCTGCGTAGGGTTCAGGCCGCGAAGCCGCAGTGTGCGA
>Ga0307432_1000434_pt1 | contig 32198 bp, 84 predicted proteins | sample SalMarWE160150MG_FD_202158 | JGI IMG/M metagenome (GOLD analysis project Ga0307432, IMG submission 202158) | Salt marsh sediment microbial communities from the Plum Island Ecosystem LTER, Massachusetts, United States - WE1603-150 | ecosystem: Environmental > Aquatic > Marine > Intertidal zone >...
CCAAAAGGGTTTTCATGTCTCACTAAGATTGGATATAATATCACAATTAATATTATTGCCCAATTCAAAATACTCGCTATTATACTAAATATTTTCCTCATCATTCTTTCTTTTTAATTATTACTGGTATTGATCTAGCTTTAGCATATTCTATAGTAAATTTTGTTCCTCTACTTTTTTCATTCCATATAGCCAAAACTTCTTCGCACATGCCAATCATCTCTGCATTCCTATGTAAATAATAATCTTTTTTATCAGTGAAGATTGGCCTAACTACTTTTGTAGTCACTAAATTTTTTAAACACCACGCTTCTACCCAATGATCAACTCCAGAAGCACCACCATGAATAATTATATCTCTTTTTTTATTTATATGTTCTTCTAAGATACTTTCTACAAATTCCTTATCCCTTATTTCTCTACTTCCAGTAACTAATATCTTTGTCATTTTTTCTTTACTTCTTTTTTCTCCTCTTTAATTGGATGTGCCTTTTCATATTCATCTAATTTGGTTTTTAGTATGTTAACCTCGGAACATTTATATTCGGGGGTGAAATCACCTTTTTGATTATATTGACTCAAACAATAATTAATTTCTTTGTATTCTGGACCTTCATCTTCTAAGTCTGTATAATATAAAACTAATTTATCTTCTGGAAAAAACCATTTGCTATAATGTTCATACAAGTCCCCACACTCAGAGCAATGTAATGCTAGTCCTACTTCTGTTAGTCTATATACTCTATTGTTTTTGTTTCCAACTACTCCATAATCATATTCTTCTGCTACTACTCCAAATACTTTTTCAACATAAAATAAGTTTCCATTACATTCATAACAATTTACAAGACTATCATTTGTAGTTAAATCTCCAATGGATCTAAATGAATCTATTTGTCCAGGCATTAGTATAAGTTTTGGTATCCTATTTTGTTCTTTCATTCTGTCCAAGGACCTATCTCTGTGGATAGATTTTTTTTATTTTGTTCTTCCATAAAATTTTTGTATTTAAGTGTGATCTTCTCTCTCAATTTTACATCACCATTTTTTAGAATATTCTTTATATAATGTATATACTCTTTATAAAATTTTTCGGTATTCTCTATGTCTTTTAAATAAATAGAATAAACTACTTTATCCGCTAGTTCTTTTTCGAGTGTCATTTTGTTTTTGTGATTATAATACTTCCGTTTTTCAACGGAAGTATTTGCAGGCCCCAATAGCGTTTTTATCTAATGTAAAGTACATTAGAGAGGCTGTATTGTATTAAAATAAAAATTTAAATTTTAGCTACTGAAGGTTAGAGGGATTATTCTCCTGGCTTTACAACTGGAACTTCATCTTCTCCTACTTCATTATCTTCCTCAGATTTTTCATCTTCTTCAGAGATAACTTCTTCAACAGTGTAATGTTGTTTTGTATCCTTCATATCCTTTGTTATTTTAACTGTTTTATTACCCAATGGTTCTAAATTCTTTAAACCTTGTAATAAACTCCATGCAGAAGACATAATTACTTTTTCTTCTCCATCCTGGATACATTCAAATACATAGAAAACACCATCTCCATCCTTACTAGGATATTCTTTAGGTCCTTCATACTCTTTAGTAAAAGATACCACTACACCTTCATTGAGTTTTGGGAATTCAACTCTTGGTTTTCTATCGCCAGATGATGTCATTCCATCCCATGTCCCTTGTGTCGGTTTTTTTGTTGTTTCATTATTTTCCATACGCTTTTTACCTCCTTTTGATTATATTGAATAAACTATCTAGATGAGTACTAAGTACTGATACCTCATTTACCTGCACGTTACAAGTTCTTGAGCTTTCTGGATTATTAATAATTATCATTTTAAGAATGTTTCTTTTATTTTAGACATTGGAACATAGCCCTCATGGGCTAATTCTCCATTTACTTTCCACGAAGGGACACTCTTAAGATCATTGCATCCTTCATCCTCTACTTTGTCGCAATAAATATATAAGTTTTCTAATAATAGTTGTCCTCCAAAATCTCCAAATTCTTCATACTGTCTTTTACAATGAGGACAAGTAGTTAATCCATATATTGTTATATTATTATCTTTCATATAATCTATCACTTGTGGTATTACTAAATTATCTAAATTATAATTTTTTCCAAGATTAGTATTTATTTTATTTGGTTTAGCAAAAGATAAAAGGATTACTAACAAAACTAAAAATCCTCCTATTAAGAGAAGACCCCACATGAGATTTGGCTTCTCAGATTCAATAATAATCTTTTCTTTTGATTTAGTTTTCTCATTATCCATGGTCTTTTTAATATAAAAGACTATTTAAATCTTTCTATTAACTTGATAGTAATAACAAAGTTAATTTTAATAAGAAAAATTAAGAATTAGATTTTTTAGAAAGGGCTAAAGTAAACCTAAAACTTTGAATTTTCTATTTCAAATTTATTCTTGTTTTAAATTTACTTTCCGATTATGCCTTCATTTCTAAACACACCATACATTAACCAGATACCAACACCCAAAAGGGCTAAAGCGAAAAATCCACTTACCATATCCAATACAGATCTTCCCCATGTTGAATTAAGGTAGTCATCTCCACAATATGTATAGTCTGCAAATGTGTTATTAAGTACTTGTATTGCTCCATCATCAGTATATGCTGTAGAGTTCACAAGAGTCAAGACACCTGTACTTGCCGTAAATACATAGTCTGTTGTTTCTGTTACTGCGTCTTCTGTCTGATTATACAAAACAAAGTTTGTTATCGGACAGTCAGATTGTTTCCAACCCGCTGGTGCATTTGCAATAGATAGTTCAACTGATTCATTTATAGAAAGGATTTCATCTGCAAGTCTAACACTTGAAATGTCTATTGTCTCATTTACGACATTTAATTTGGAAGTAGTAGCGTCAGTATTTGTTGCTACTTGCCCAATTAAAGCCACACCTAAGATCAATGCAAGAAAAGCTATAACCAAAAGGTTTATATTTTTGTTTTCCATATTGGGAATAATATAGAAGGTTATATAAATGTTTGTGTTTTTACGTGTAAGTATTTTGTTTGTTAATATTCACAAACATTTATATAACATATCAATCTTATATTATTATCTTTTTTAAAATGAATGCTGTTGAGTGTGAAAGAAGAAATAAAAAAAAAGAAAAAAGGAAAAGAAATAAGAGGTTTCCTTATAAAAAATTTGGTTCTCAAAGATGTTTAATTTTTAAGCAGGACGTTGAGGATACACTACGTTAGAGTTTTCCCAATTACAAACTATTTTGTTAAGATCTCCATCGCTATCTTTAAATAGTTCTTGTGATTCATATCCTGGACCCATCAAAGGACAAACCTCTTCTGAAATAACTACTATTTTATCTGAAATATCGTCTTTTATAATCTTCTCTCCAAGACTATAACTAGATAAAATTAAAAAGGTGATAGCAACTAAGATCAAAATAATTAAAAAAAATGTTTCTCCACAATTAAGGTGCCTTTTATTTCTATCTTTAACATAATATTCTTCAAGCTTATCCCTACTCATCAAAAGAGATTCCCTTTCAACTGCTTGATAATCCGCTGGATTATATGCCATAATCTTCTACCTCCTTCTAATTATATAAAATTTAAATGTTTTCAATATCAAGTTCCTTTCCATTTTCTAATGAACCATCAAGCCATGCTTCAAAAGCATCTTGTATTTCATCTTCTTTTAAAGGGAGTTCCCAGGCATATCCTTTCATTAAATATGATTTGTCTTCATATTCTATTATCTCTAATGCTCTTTTTTGACTTTTACTATCAAGTTCCTTTCCATTTTCTAATGAACCATCAAGCCATGCTTCAAAAGCATCTTGTATTTCATCTTCTTTTAAAGGGAGTTCCCACGCATATCCTTTCATTAAATATGATTTGTCTTCATATTCTATTATTTCTAATACCCTTTTCTGGCTTTTACTATCATAATTTTCATCTTTTTTATTTCGTTTATTCCTTAAATTCTTCAAAATATTTTTTATTTCCATCTGTTGTGTCCCCTCCTTTCAATTCTTCACCTTCTTCAATATCTTCTAAAAGATAACCTATATCATCTTCCACCTTCTTATCTACCTTAGTTTCACTTGTACCTTCTACATTATCTTTTTCATTAGAATAATCTTCTTCTTTAAGTTTTTTAGATTTTCTGAAGAAAAGTTCATATATTAAAATTACAACTAATAGACCCAATAAGATATATTTTATAATCTTCCAAGTCTTACTAAGGCCCCCTTTTTTATCAACTTCTTCAGAAACAACTATTGTTTCATTAGTATTTTGTATATAATCTTTAATTTCTTTATCATTTGTATTATAAATCCCCTTAGTTGTGTCTTTTGTGGAATATGCCACATACTTGCTGGAATCATCATTTGAATCAATTTTCAAAGTTTCTTTACCATTTATCTTAAATCTTATTTCAAACTCCCCGGGGGGGCTATATTTATTTATAGATATTATAACCCCTGTATCATTAGTAATTATCTCAAAATCTATATTTCCAACGTTATTGATTATATCATAATCAATATCTACAACATTATCTACTTTGTCTTGGAAATCATAATATTTAGATTCTCCAGCATATATTGCTGAAGTTAAGTTTAAGCACAAAAGCATTGCAAAAGCAATTGCTGAAGTAGCGAATAAAACTCTTTTATAATTATTCGAAATTTTTTTATTCATTATTAGGTTCCTCCCAAATATCATCTATATCTATCCCTATTCCATTTTTATGGAATTCTATGTATTGTTTTCCAGCATTCATACGTTCTTTTCTAATCCAACCTTCTTTTTGCATAATCATTTCTATGTTCATCTTGAATCCCCCACTATATTTAAGTCTATCTCTTGCTTTGAATATATCTCATTAAAATTATCTCTTGCTATCCATTTACCATTGATTTCATAGAAGCAGCCTTCCAACCATCCATAGTGAGAATCATCAGCAACTATATCCCCAGATTTTTCACAAGACTTTTTATCATACTGGATTGATATTATACCTAATAGAAAAATAATAGATAAACAAATTAAGAAAACCCAGATATTTCTCAAATCAGCACAATTATTTAAAAATATCTTCTTTAAATTCATTTTAAATTCTCCCGGTAAAAATCATAGGCCCTAATATAAAATTCAACATTATATTTCTTCTCTTTAGAATCATTAATCAATGTTCTAATGATAGGTAAATCTTTTTTTGTTTCTACCCTAGCTAAGAGCACATCCAAAGTTCTTAATCGTCTTTGTTCTGCATCTAATTCATTGGGAAGCTTTATTTTGTTTTTCATTATGTATTTTATAAAAACAAAGACTATTTAAATCTTTCCTAGCATTTAATAGTGGTAACAAAAGAAAAAAAGCAAAAAAAATAAGTTAAAAGTTAAGTTTATTCTACATAGATATAAATTTCTTTTGTTTGGTTCGGAGCATGCATATCCACATCAAATAAGGGATAAAACTCTACAAAACTTCCTGCATCAATAGTATAACTTCCATCTGTATTATCAAAGTAGTGGACTAAATCCTCTTCTTCAAATAACCAATCATTTGGATTCCAGTTACTTAAATCTAAGTTTCCAGTTATCAGCCAAATCTTTGCACCATTGCAATGTAAGTAAGAGTCATATCCATTTTCTTCACCACAATAACTATCTCCCACATTAGGATTTTTATTGTAATCTATATCAAAAGGTAAATCACTTGTAAATTCTTTACTTCCTTCTAATACTAAATTTCCACTACTATCTGAAGTTCCTGATGCAATTTCCACAGCATTATTCAAATTCCATGGTTTGTTTCCACTAACTGTTGCTCCTGAATCTAAGTAATAGATTAATTTATAATCCACACTACTTTCTAAACCAACTGCTTCCATATGATATCCCATTTTTTCTCCTGTGATAAAGTAGTAAAAATCTGCTTTTCTATCATTCGCTTTTACAGTCCAATCAACTGAATTTTTATCTTCAAGCACAAGTTTTCCAACGTAATTTACATCAATATCACTTCCAGAACCATCTTCTCTCAAACTTATTGTTCTTTCAGTGCTTCCAGTATTATCTACCCTTATTAGCGTACCAATACAAGTTTCCCCTGAATCACAAGCTACAGATTGTGTTAAATCTCCAGTAACCCCTATTGGCTGATTAACATTAACTGTTACATGAGCATAGGAATAAAAAGTTGCAGCAACAACCAATCCTAAAGCGAATATCGGAAGTATAGCAAAAAGGAACAATTTAGATTTAAAGAAATTCTTTTTCTTTTCATTATTATTTTTCATTCTAAATACCTCCTTCTAACTATATAAAAATGTTTTAAAAACATTCTACTTTTAAAACGTAAGACTATTTAAATCTTTATGTACATTTAATAGTAGTAACAAAGAAGAGTATTATAGAATTATAGTATTATTGTAGTATCTACTACTATAATAAAAAAATACTAAAAATAAAAAAAATAAAAAGAAAAATGTTTTACAATTAAGCTAATAAAGCTGTAACTGCCGCAGTTGTATCTGCTGCCTCATAACCTGCTGCCAAAATAGCAACCTTTTCTGAATTATAAGGTGATGTGAATTCTTTCAAGATATACTGACCAGTTCCAATTCCTGTATGGGCCGTAAATGCTTCTGCACATGTGTTTTCAGGTATTCCTAAAATCTTTGCAGCTGCTTTGTTAATACAACTTCCTCCAACAACGATTAAATTCTTATCTTTTACAGAATCTACTTCTGTATCTTTAACGATAATAGAGCCTAGTTGTGGTATTGTACTAATAACTTCTCCATTGTCTCCAACAGTGGTTTCAATAGCTTCTCCTACACCTAATACACTTATTGTTGCATATACTTGTTCGCTTGGAACATCTAATACAACTGTATCGTCTTCTGAGTTAGATTCTGGATTCTTTATTGTAACACCATTGTGCGTAAAAATATCTTCGTCTTTTGAACCAAGATCTTTACCATCAAGACTTAATTCTCCAGCATCTGCTTCTTCTTCAGTTGTTCCTAAGTGTGTAAAAGCACCATTTGAATTAAGAGTAACCTCTAAATCCCCTATGCTTAAAACTCTAGTAACACTATCAGTAATTGATATTTCTAAATCAAAAGAAGTATCTTCAAATACAAGTTCTCCAAAAACCCCATTAACAGATCCCTTTTCATAAAGATTAAATGACTCAATGTATCTTGGTCTTATTGTGTTTGAGTAATCTTTATTAACATCGTTATAGAAAACATCTACTGTACTTTGTGAAGCATCAATTGTATTTTCATTGAAATAAAGATAAACTTCATCTGTTTCTTCTCCATTAATTAAGAAAGAATCATCAAAATCTCCTTTTAATCCTAATACTTCTACATCATAATACATCTTTTCGTTTGAATGTGTTAGATTTGCTGCATATAAGTCTTTAGATTCTTCAAAGAATACTTCGTATTCTTGATAATCTACATCTGTCAATGCATTGAATTGGACAGACCCATAGTTTTCTGGTAAGTCATAGCTTTCTCCAACATAAACTAAATCGTCTTCATCATCTATCATTCTCTGATCATACTTAACACCAATCCAACCACCTGCTTCTCCAGGACTTTCTATATCCCAAACCCAAAGAGGATCAGAATCATCTTCTCCAACATAGGAATCTCCATCAGAATAAAGTGTAGTTAGCTCTTTCCCAACACGTAAGATAACCTTGCTATTTTTCCCATCCGAAGAATGGTATGCAACAGTTTCTACTTTAACTTCTATTCCATCAATTTTCTTAGTCTTTCCTTCATCAATTAGATAGTTATTAACTTGAACAGTTCCATCAAATATATCTTCTATGGTTAATGTTTTCCCTGCAACGACAATGGTATCTCCAGCCTTTAAAATACTTTTCTTAGACGATGAAATAGTCATTGAATTATCAGTGAATTCTTCAACAACATATTCTTTTCCAAGAATAGTTATTTCTAAAGAATCTGCATCATCAGTTCCTATTAAACCACCATTTAAAGTTTCTTCAAAAACATATCTATATTCCAATCCTTTATTATTCGTAAGGGCGGTACTTTCTAAATCAAGATTATCGAATGTCGTGATTATCTCCATATTATCTAAACGGATTTCTTCATGAACATTGAAATTTGTTTTGGTACTCACTCCATCATCCCAATAAATTTTTCCATCAATTAATGTTGGAACCTTGTTATCAGTAAGAAGGGATTGTATACTTTTTTGGATTATGCTTTGTCCTAATACAATTTCATCTTCAGTTATTCCAAGAGAATTTGAAAAATCTCCAGAATTAATTATTGTTGTTATATTTTCGCTTTCAGTTGTCTCATTTCCATAAAATTCATCAAATACTGTCTTAAGATTGCTTTGTATATTTCCAGCCGCTACTAAATCGCTTGGAGCAGAACCTGTTCCATAAACAACAGCCACATTAGCAACACCATTATTTACATAAGGCGTGGGATAAGTCCCTATTGCTGCAGCCATTCCCATTGAGGAACCAACCAATACAACACTTCCTAAAACAGACATAACTTTTTTAAAATTAAATTTCATAATAATTATTTATTTACCTCCTTTCATCTTTATAGAAATCTTATCTATCTTGTTTTCTTTATTTATATTTATCATTTAAAGGGGGGGGACAATATTTATAATGTTAGTCCCCCCGTTATCTTATCTTAAATTTTGGAAATGCGACTTCTAAGAACTTTTCTAAAATAAGTTCTGAAGTCTTTCCATAGTTTATAAAATCTTCCCCTTTATAAACTTTTCTAATCACTTTATAGTAGTTACACTTTTAGGTTTTTAGTTATTATTAACCGCACCTTACCAGACCGCACCAAACCTTACCTCACCAAACCAAACCCGACCGCAAACTAAATTGATAGGACTATGAATTAAAACCTTACCCCGCCGCACCCCACCACACCTCACCATACCTCACCTCACCTAACCGCAAACATATTATCCGAGATGAATAAATATAAAATTAATTAAATATTTTAAGTTTTGCTTTAGTTGTTGAGATACTTTGGAATATTTTTGATAATTCTTTATACTCTTTGTATTTATATTCCCAATACTCTACCTCTCTTATTGCAGTTTGTAAAACTTCCTTTCTCATTTCTGGATCAGACATTGCTTTTTCAATAACTACATAAACTCTTGAAGTTTCATCATCGTCTTCAAAATCATTATTTCTAACATTCACATATCTTTTTTGTTCTTTTTTAGTTCCATTATAAGTGATTACCACCTCAATAGAATTTATTAAATTCCTAGCTTGATGAATTCTCCAACTTTCGCTTGCCTTCTTATTATCCCATTCAAAATAATCATGCAAAGGGTTTTCTTTCTTCTTTGCTTCTTTTAATACTTCTTGGGGAGTTATTGATCCATCATTCTTTTTAGAAATTTCTTCAAGAACCTCTCCATATATTTGAGCCTTTTTATCTCCAAATACTGCTCCATTTTTTGATCTATATTTCATTTTATTTTTTACCTCCTTCTGTTTCTATTTTTGGTTTTATAGGAAACCTTACCTCACCACACCTTACCTCACCACACCTCAAACAAATTATCCGAGATGAATAAATATAAAAAAAATTTAATAAATTTTATTGTTTATGCTATTGTAAATGTCCCATATGAACCATCGTGTTGGGGAGTCCATCCACCAACTCCAATATGAAATCCAGCAAGTTTAAACAAACCAACTATTTGTTCAGCAGTTATCAATGATGAATTATACCTCACTTTTAGTTCACAATTCCAATCCTGGAATTCTGGTCTCCAAATAGGTCTTGGTGCTCTATTCCTACCACTATCTCTTCCAATAGTTTTATTTATAACTTGTTTTTTAAAAGTTATAGGAACAATATCTCCATATACCACAATACTTTTAGCAAGTTTCATATTCATTCCATCCATATATGGTGCTGCACCAACAATAGCTTTTTTAAATCCTATAGCAGGAAAACCCACCTTTCCATCGGCTGTTCGATGTATTTTATCTTCCACCTCATTCTCAAAGTCCTTTATCTTCTTTTTATCTTTTCCTTTTCCTTCCATACGATCTTTTAATTCTTGTGCTGTTTTTTCAGACATTTTTTCCATAAGCAAAGGTGTTAATCCTTTTATCTTTATTTTGAATTCACCTATCTTAATAGGATCCACCTGTACTTCTTTTTTTTCTTTTACCATAGTTAAATTTTACCTCCTTCTAATAATATTAAAAATATTTTTGTTTTCATACTCTTTATAAAAACAAAGAGTATTTAAATCTTTATATTAACTTAATAGTGGTTAAAAAACCAAAAAGCAAAAAAAATAAGTTAGAAATCTTTGGATTTCTTTTTCATTTTAGCACTTATTTCTTTTTCTAAAATTTCTGAAAACTCTAACCTTTGGTAAACTTCATCTTCATCAAAGGATGGAGCAGATATTTCCTTTGTTCTTGTGATGTTATTTTGTCTTAATATCTTTGCTTGTTCATCAACAATTCCTTGCAAAATTTCCACACGTATTTTAAGTTCCTCAAAGTTAGTGAACTTTGGTTGGTCTTTCTTATCCACACCTGCATATTCTACTTTATCATCAGCTTTTATCATCTTTATTTTCTATCCCCCCTTTCATCTTTATTAATTTTTCCTCTTTTCTCTTAATTTTTAATCTTTCATTTCTATGTTGTTTTACTTCTGGTCTTTGATGATATTCTCTTTGTTTTCTCTTTATTTCTTCTTTATTTTTCTCTCTATACCTTTTTTGGTATTCTCTTATTTTTTCTCTGTTTTCTATGTAATATTTTTGTTTTTTATTTATTGTTTCTGGTTTTTCAATATACCTTTTTTGGTATTCTCTTATTTTTTCTTTATTTTTTTTGTTGTATCTTTTAACAGTTTCATAATGCTTTTTTTTACCTTCTTCTGTTGATCTATAATAAATATATCTATGTGAATTACAGTAACCACATTTGTTATGGCTTCTTATTACCTTTCCACATTTCTTACATTTCTTTGCCCATTTTGTTTGTTTCATTTTAAACTATCTAAGTGAACTCCTCCATTTCTTAGTTACCTCTCTCTCAAATTTACATATTTCTTCTTTACATCCGGCGCTCCATTTTGTGTTTGGCCCTGGATGAAAAATATATTGCCTCCAACCACCATCAAACTTTATTAATCCTAATAAAAATCCTTTCCCAGTTTTATCATCTCTTCTCACAGCAAATATCCTAGTCTTTCTTCCTTTCGCATGACATTCGTTAATATAAACTTTAGTTTCCTTTCCTTCATAAATTATTCTATTTTTAATGAATGTCATTTTTTTGTTTATTCTTTAACCTATCTAAATTTGGTTTTAAATTTACTTTGGTGAATTCTTCCAATTCATTTATTAGTTTTTGAACTTTCTCCCAGGAAGGTTCATTTAAATTATGTCCTTTGCTATCAGCTCCGATGTTTACAAAGTCTGGATTTAGATCCTTCATCCAATTAATCATTATATCTAAATCAAAATCCATTATTGGTTCTATCGTGACCATAATTGGAAAAGAGGATAATTCCCCAACCCAATATTGTCTTTCTGTTACAGGAGGTGCCTTATAATTAAATCCAGTTCTATTTGTTTCAATGGTTGTTCCAAGAGTGGTATTCAAAGGAAACAAACCATAAAATTTATGAAATCTTTGAGGGTTCTTTGTTTGAAATAGATAGGAGTTTTTAGAAAATTTATCACAATGTTCTAAAACCTTTTTAATCCATTCGTCTGAAACTTCTTCTGCAAACATATCACAAGAACTTCCAACGAAGATAAAGTTTCCTTCACCTAAGTCTGTTTTTAATTCTTTTTCTTCAAAATGTAATTCTTTTTGTGGGAATCTTTTCATGTAGCAGTATTCACAATCGTGAGGACACTTTCCTTTAATAACATTCCATGTGTGGGTTACAAAACCATACATATCCCCTTTTTGTTTATTTAGCATTTTTACTTATCTCCTCATTTAAAATTTTTAAACACCTTGTAGTGGTTTTCTGTCTTAATTCTTTAAAATCTATGAATTTGTATTTATCATATAATCCTAAGAACTCCTCTTTTAAAACATCTTTAACAACTATGTTTGGAAGTTTTTGCATTAATCTCATTTCTAATTTATCCCCGTATTCATTTATTAATTTAAGTATTTGCTTTCTTATCCTTGCATCAGTTACAAATTCATCAACAATCTTTGAGGTGTCTGATATTTCTTGTCTAACACTTCCGAATACGGCCTTGTTGTTCTCCTTAAATTCATCTGTTACAAACTTAGCATACAACTGATGATTTCCTCTAGGATGTTTTCTGCAATAGTTTTTAATAACTATCCCTTCCATCTTACCATCATAATATTTACTTTTCTTTATAAACTCTTCAACAGCAATCTTTTTGAAATCTTTTACTGTCCCCCTCCAAACTATTGGAACATTTTCTATATTTAATCTTTTAAATTCTTGTTCTCTTGAATCTCTACCGAGAAACATCCCAAATCCTTCTGCATTAGCTTGGTGCTTCAATCTAATATCTAACCCAATGAAATCTGGAATGTCTGTATAATGAATTGTATGGAGTTGCATCCATTCAATATAATAAACATAGTCTGGATTAAGTTTTATCCTTTTCTTATAATTCTGTTGTAAAAGATTCTTTAATGTTATTTGTTGTTTTGCGAATATTTTATCGTCTTGTTCTTCTGTGAGATCTCTATTCCTACTACTAAAATGAATTGTATTATCTTTTTCTTCCCACCAAAAGCTTCCATTTCCCCCATCTACTTTTTCTTCAACAACCAATGTATCCTCTATAAATTTAAAAATATCTTTATTATCTTCATGTCCTAATCTCTCAATATCTGGGTATTTTTTAAATGTCATTTTATTTACTTGTCCTTTTTAATTCTTCTTTGTATCTTTGTTTCATTGAAGCAAACGTTTCTTTTTGTTCCTCTGTCATAAGATCTAAAAGTTCTTTAATCATTAGATGATGCTTTTGTAAGTCTCCATTCTTTGTGGATCTCATCTTTTCATAATTTTTAATTGTCTCGGTTAATCTCTCTTTTAATGATTTTATCTTAACTTGCATCTTTTGTGTATATGTACATTTGCTAAGATCAATTATATTTCCACACTCATTACATTTAGTTGCGTCTCCTTTATTTGTCATTTTCTATTATTTCCACATCTCACCTCCAGTTATTAACCATGTTGTATAACTAGTGAAAATGTATCTTAATAAGTTCATTTTTTTCTACCCTCTAATTTATTCATAAATTTGCTTAATTCTTTGATGTGGTATTTATCAAGCCTACAACTAGCTGTTTCAAACCTCCAAGTTCTCCAGACAACATCATAAACTATTTTTCCAGCAACATGCCCATTAGCGAGTATAAATGAATATTCTCCTTTTGTTTTGAGAATCATTTTCCTCTACCCTCCAATTTATCAATCATAGCATTTCTTACAAGCCTATTATAAAAATCTTCTTGGGCCTTCAACATCTGAATAATACTTCCTTTTGAAAGCTTTGTTTTGTCTTTTATCCAAACTATTAATAAATCTTTATCTATCCCGGTTGCTTCAAGCGCCTCAAACTTTTCTTTTACTTCTTTAAGTCTGTTGCTTAATGTTACTAATTTATCCGTTGTCATTTTTTATTTTCTGTTCTCTTTATTATTCTACTTGAGGTTTTTCCTCTCTTATTTGTTGTAATCTTAATTGGAGAATCTTTAAACCATTTATAATATTCCATTTGTTCTTTTCCCTCATGGATAATTAATAAAGGCAATCCTATTTTTAATCTTTGAATGTTCATTAAAATTCTACCTGTCCTACCATTTCCATCTTCAAATGGATGTATGTGTTCAAATTGAATATGCCATCTCTTTATCTGCCCTTCAGATAATGTTGGATAAAAGGAGTGTGAACATAAGTCTTTTAATTCCTGGCTTATTTCTGAATAAGAAATTGCTTCTTTAAAACCTTCTTTTGTCATAACTCCTACTCGTACTTTTCTAAACTTGCCAGCAATTCTTAGATTTAAGTTTTTCATTAATCTTTTGTGGATCCCAAGAATAATCTCTTTTCCTATTGGTTCATTATCTTTTATTACTTTCTTGTGAACATATCTCCAAGCAGTTATTGAATCACTTAATGCTCTATCTGAATATTCTCTTTCAATAGCATTGCTCTCTTTTAAAAATTCTATGATTTCCATTTTTATTGTTTGTTTTTCTCCTCTTTAATTTGTCTTTTAAGGTTATCTTTGTAATATTCAAATTGTCTATTGAAAGGTCTTCCTCCCTCTGCTGAAGCTGCCTTATAAGGATACTTCTCTTTACATTCTTTACAAACGTTCCTTTTTCCAGATAAGTTTCCACATACTTTACACCGTTTAGTTTTTGTCATTTTTTTTAATTTCTTCCTTGGCCCTTTCTTTTGCCTGTTTCCAATTTAAACTTAACCATTTACAAATACTTATTATTGCTAATATTAAACCAATCATAACCCAAAATCCCATAATACAAAGACCAATTATTCCTGCTGTAGCACAGAAAGGAACACCCTTTTCTATATTTGTAACCCAAAAACATTGTAAAAATATTCCAATCAAAAATGAAATGGCCCATAAAGGACCACCCTGCTCATTAAAAAAATCTACAATTTCTTTCCATTTCTGTTCAAAAAAGTATTTCCATGTTAGTGCTCTTAATTTTTGGTCCATTGTGTTATATTTTTAGTTTATTCTCCTTTATAAACTTTTCTTAACATTATTTAGTGGTGACATATTTTTCATATTAAAAATGAATGGTAAAAGATTGAAGATATTACATACTTCTTTAAGGGAAGGTTTGTATTGACGACAATACTTTCTCTAAAGATCTTTGTTTCTTTTTTATTTAAAATGTTTGGTTTATAAGATTCTTCATAATAATTTGAAGTTCCATATGATGAATAATCACAACTTGGTCTATTTCCATATCCACAACCATATTTATAATTCATCTCTTTAAAATATTCTTTTTCTGAATTTAGAATGACTGCTTTTGAAAAAAATATTAATGATATAACAAGTATTCCGATTAAAATAAAGATCCAAATAATTCCTCCATCTGAGAAGTCTGCCCTTTTCTTCATTCTAAGTTGTTTTAATTCTTTATCTAATTTTTTGTTTCTTTCCATTTTGATTTTCTAAAAGACTTTTCATTTTTAATTTTACAATCTTCTAATTCCGATGTTAAAAAATAGAATTTCTTATCTAAAGTCCCACTTAATCTATCAAGATTTCCCTCACAATAAAAAATTCCCCTATTTAATTCCATATACATAAAACTCATATTATTTTCAACACAATATTTAGTAGCATATGCTTTAGAACAATCACGATTATATATATTTGAAAAAAAGTATACGACAATGATTAAAAATATAAGAATAGCTAATATTACAATTAAACTTTCTAACCAATTTGGCAATTTATTTATTTTTCTTTTTGGTTTCATTTTTGTTTCTTTCCATTTTATTTTTTGTGAGTATGAATGATGGGGCGACTCTCGCTCTCGTCTACCCCTAGTGAGCTGTGAGTATAAATCCCTGTCTTTCCAGGGTGTCAGATGTTTGCTTAAGCTTATACGGGAATCAACCGCTATGGCGAAGAGTAGGAATTGAACCTACTTTGAATTACTTCAATCCCCCAGGACCCAACCTTTAGTTCTACTAATATAAAAATAAGAAAAAGGAAAATAAAAATAAAAATAATTATCTTCTCCTTATTTTAGCCTTTTTGGCTGCAGTATATTTAACAAAGTTTCTTGCTGGTGCTTTGAAAATCTTTCCTATTTGTTCTGTATGTTCTACAAATTTTGCATGGTCTACAAGAACAACGGACATCTTTCCTTTGTCATCAATACTTAAAACTCTGCAAACGCTACCTTCGTTAAGATGTTTGTAACCATCCGGATTACCTTTTACTCCTGTTATTAGGTCTCCAACTACAAATTTTGTACTTGGTTTTTTATTCTTATTAATAGGGGTGTTTATGATAATCTTTTTGTTTATTCTATCCTCCATCTCTCGTAGGTCTCTTTTTTCTGCTGCAATAAAAGGAAGTACTATCCATTTAGCCAACCAATACAATGCTCCGAATGCAATTGTCAAAGGAACTGTTATTATCCAAAATGCAGAATAAAGATTTACACTCTCTTTTTGTGTTCTTGATAATTCAGAAAACCTCTTCCCTTTAATAGATAAAAGTATTTCTCTTATAAAAAATACCATTAATGCATAAACCGCTGCTATTAAAACAATCCCACCAAAGATGGCTAAGTCCTTAACACCTTGGCTACAACCTTCTGCTGCTTTACCTAAAATTATTGTTTCCATTTATTTTTACCTCCTTCTACTTCTATTTTTCTTTCTCTCTTTAGAGAATGATTATTTCTCTCTTTTTTTAGAGAATGATTAAAAGTTCCTATCTTTTTAATTACTTCTTTTTCTTCATTTCCAATTAAATATATTGTATCTGATTTTGGAATGAACAATTCATTTCCAAAATTCTTTCTCTTTTTTATCCAGTGAAGAAATCCATTTTTAACTTTTAAATTAAAAACATACTTAAAATTCTTTTTGTTTGTTGTTCCTATTAAAAGTTTCTTATTAATTATCTTAAATACAAATGAAGTAGATGAATTTTTAAAATAGTAAATATCTTTCGTTATCTTATCATACACTAAAACACTATAACTTCCATTTATTAACTTGGTTGTTCTTTGTATTGCCCCCACCATCTTTTCTTTTCTATTCCCTAATTTACTTTCTTTAAAGAATTTGTTTATTAAAAGAAGGATTATATAACTATCTGTATGAATATCTGGATGGAAATTAAATTTATTTCTTAAACCACCATTATTTATTATTACTCCATTATGTACCATTACAAAATTTCCTAATGAAAAAGGGTGATTCTGTATATTTTTGTTAATGTTTTTTATATCTTTTCTTAGTTGGACTTTTTCTAGAGACTTTTCTTTCCTAGGTTTTTCCTTGGCAGTTTCTATTTCTTTTCTTTGTAATTTTCTATTCCTAACCCAAAAATTTACCATATTATATAAATCTACTCCTGGATAGGCGCTCATACTAAAAAAAGGGTTGCTTGCAAGAAAAACATCATTGTTCTTTTCTTCCTTCTCATCTTCTTCCACACTATCAAAAATAAAAGGAGTTGTTGCAAATCTATTATGCCCAACAACAAATTTATCAGAAGTTATATCCTCTTCATTCAATTTTCTATAATCAAATCTCCCATTATCCTTGAATAATTTTTTACTATTGAAAAAACCAAAGGCGTGAGGATTTCCAATATCTCCAAGACCCATAAACTTTATGAAAATCTTTAGGTCTTTCTCTGATAAATTTTTATTATCTATTCTCTTCATGAACTGAATTTCGCACATTTGGTTATTCCTCCTTCTTTTGATATTTTAACATTTCTATCATTACGATCTTTGGCATATTCATCAAAATCTACTTCCCGCTTGGTTGGAAAAGCATTCCATCTCTTTTCGATATATTCTTGAATATCTTTTGAAAATAACTTTAAAAAGTTTTCTTTTGTAGGATTCATTTTCTTTATTGTTTTGAGTGAAACCCTATTTAGGTAATGTCTTATTCCTAAATGAATTAAAGCCCAGTTTTTAATCTTTTCTGCATTTATTGTTCCGGAGTGGGCCCTTATCTCAAGTGTTCCTCTATAAAAAATACTATGGAAATTTATCCAACAATATCTTTTTTTATTTGCATATCCTTTTTGTTTCCAAGACCATAGGCTTTCATAGAAGAGTTTCTTAAATTCACTTAAGGTTTTAACTCCTAGTACTTCTTCCCAATCATACCTATCGAGATTTCCAAACTTTTCACAATACTTATTTCTTTGTCTTGAATTTGGAAGCATATCAAAGAAAAGATTTTCATACTTTGAATAAAAACAATATAATTTCTTAATCAATTCCAAGTCTGGAAGAGTTTCAATATGAAGGTGCATTCCACAACTAGAATTAACTGTGTGGTTTGTATCATTCAATTCTTTAGTAAAACCATCCACCATTTCAAAAAATTTATCACCTTGAGAAGGTAAACTACGATATTCTTTTCCATCACCGGAACCACCTATAGAAGCATCTGAACCAGATGAAAAATTAAAATTTTCTAATGATTTATCTGATACAGCATTTCGATGTCTTGAACATTCTATTTCAACTCCTACAAAATCTTTATATTTATTTTTCTTGAAGGTCTTTGAATTTACCTTTGCTTGTTTTTTTAGTTTTCCATTAAAAATTCCTAAAGCATTTAATATCATAATTAATGCAAACAAGAATATCACACAAACAAAAAATATTCCTACAACATCACAAGCAAAATCCATTTCACTATCACTCATTTTTTTCCCTACTCCTTTTAAATTTTCTAATATCTTTACGAGAAATTTGAATTATGTTTTTACCGGAAGAAATAATTATATAACCTTCTGTCTCTTTTACTAAATTAAAAGTTCCTTTAACTCTCTTGGTCTTTCCTTCCTTATCCTCTTCCTCAAAATCAACATATACCTTATTCATTTTTTGTTCAACTCACAACTTATGATTTTTAGAATATCTTAGAGTATTTAAATCTTTCCTAGCATTTAATAGTGGTGACATATCCACCATTTTTGGCAATAAATAGAACATAAAATAAAATTAATTATTATATAGTAGTTACAAAATTTTGAAAAAAAGTGGTGGAAAAATTTAGGGAAAAATTTATGAAAAGTTAAAAAAATTAAGATAAAAAGAAGAAGGATAGTTATAAAGATTATTATAACTATCAGACTATAACTATGTGACATGATGCGACTTTGCGACACCTTTTTTACTACTAAGAAGAAGGACTATAGAAATTTTGGCATATTAAACCTTTAGAAGCAATATTTTGTTTTAAATTTATGTTAAGAATTAGTCGCAAGGTGTCGCATTGTGCTTTAAATCCATCATTTTATACGATATTTTTTCTTCTTTCTATAATAAGATGCCCTATGCATGCCTGTTTTGTCACACCACGCTTTCTCATCACATTTTATAAGTTCAGAAATATTATCATTGACTTTAAGAACTTCTTTAGCAAATATTTTGAAATCAAAACCTTTTTCTTTTAATTTTGAAAGAATCACTAAAGAACGAATACTTAAATTTTCTGTTGCCTCGTTACATTCTTTTTTGACATATTCTAAAACCTCATCATCTATTTTTGCCTTCTCTTTAAAACTATCAATAATTTCAATACTCTCTTTAAAATCAAATTTAAAATCTATTGTTATACCCCTATTTACTATAGATTCAAAATCATGCAAATCTGTATTAAAAATTAGAATTATGTTAGCCGATATTTCAAAAGAATCTGGAAGTTCGAGATCCTTAAGAAGGCCTGAAGTGGAATGGTAATTTACTATTCTCTTTCCATCCTCACTTTCCCAGCAAATAGCCTTAAACATTGCTTTTATTTTTGGATCGTTGATGCTTTGTAAATCATCAAAAATAATTACATCCTTGTTCCTTTTTTTAAAGAGTATTTGATAAAAAGAAAGAGGCGTTGCATATGTATTTATATACTCGTAATTTATCTTATTTTTATTTACATATTCAAGAGTTGTGTGGGTTTTTCCAAATCCTGGATCTCCCCTAAGAATTAGTAAGTTGATTACGCTTTGGGATAATGCCTTCAAACTTTCATCTAATAATTTATATTTTTCTATCATAATTCACCTCTATTTTATTTAGGGCCTTGAGTATTTAAATGTTTCTATTTAGGACTCGTTCTTATCCTCTTTTCGATGACTATGATTTTCTGATTCTAAAACTTTTGAATCTTTTGATTCTGCTTTTTCACATCCACAATAACATACATCTGTAACATATCTACCTAAATCCAAGTCACCTTTTGTTGGATAGTGTTGCCATCTTCCGTCTTCATAAATTATTCTGTGATCACAATTCTTACATTTCATTTTTGATTTTCCTCCTTATGTAGAAGTTTCCGAGTGAACGATTTACCATAATCCAACTCTCCTCATATAATCCATAGTTTTAGCCATACGATAAAAACCTAAAGTTATTATTGTTAAAAAAATTGCTTTTGGACAATTAATATTCTCATAAATCCATTTATCTTCTTCTGTGAATTTTTCATTCATTTTATTAAGTTGCTCCTTACCCACGAACGAACGAGGGAATTTGGGCGTAAGCCCTTGAATATTTAGTTTAGTAGAGTTTCCGTAGGAAATTCGGGTGAGGAAGTGCAACGACGAACTACTAAACGGATATTCACCGACCCGAGCGAAGCGAGAGTGCAACGTGGCTTGAGTTTTTCCTTTGTCCGATACGCTTTGAGGTGTGTAGTTGTTGAAAATCATTCTTTAATCTCCTCTAATTTAACTTTAGAATTATCTTTTACTATATCAAGAGCATAATCAAAACCAGAAAGATATTGCTTCCATCTTTGAATCTTTGGAAAACAGACAGAACAATAGTAATTATTCCTATCAAAATGATGCTTCTTTTTACAAAGATTCTCCAAACGATTTATCTCTTTGATTATGTTCTTTCTTGCTTGTTCTAAAGTTATATTATATTTCTTTTTCATTTTCAACAATTTCCTTTAATCAGCGATATTATCTGATGTTTTTTAATTTCAGATTGGAGCGTTAAGGGAAGCACCTCAAGATTAGCGTGAGGATTTACCCGACTTTGGAGGGCAAAGGGAAAATTTCTGTGAATATTGTTGTTTAAAGAAGTTCTGACGAAGTCAGAATTTGGGAAATTACAACAACGATTGTAATTTCCTTTAAACTGATATTCCAAGAAGTTCCAAAATTTGCGATTAGTTGCTCCGTTCATTTTGATTTTAATATCCTCTCTTGCGTTTCTGAAGATATTCCTCCTAATAAAATTAACAACAACAACCAATAATTTTGAAATATTGCTGAAATTAAGATAACTGCGATTACATAAATTGTTGTTGTTACATCAAGAAACGCAAGTAATTTATATTTATTCATTGTGTTTCACCTCGCTTGGAGCAAATTTTGGAATTTGGACGCAGTCTGTGAATATAAGGAGTAAAAGAAGTGCTAAAAGCATTTGGGAGATTGAACGAAGTGAAATCTCCTTTTAGTCCATATTCAGAGAAGTTTGGAATTTTGCCGATTATCATTTCCTGTCCTCCATTTTACACACCATTTCAAAAATTGAATATAATACTACACAGGCAATAGCAGATAAAAAAGATTTATAGATAATTGATGCTATGCCCAAAAAAAGAGTTGCATTTTTTAAAAGGTGTGGTATTATTTTCATCTTGTTAGTTTCTCCCTGCTTGGAGGCAAAATTTCAAATTTGTTCTTTCTGCTCTGAATATTAGCGTAAGGGATAGTTGCGAAGCAATTAGGGGATTTCTGAAAGAAATCCTCTCTTATGCATATTAATCGCCCCGAAGGGCAATCACGAAGTGATTGAGTAAAGGAGAGTGCGGTCATCATTCCTTACCTCCAATAACAAATTTTTTTTCAACAAAATAATTCCTATAACACTTAAAAATCTTCAAACCTATTAATTGTTTGTTTTCACTGGCAGATTCAATCATCTTTTCTAAATTACTCCAATTAAACATTTCAAAATCTGGATGTTGAATCCCTCCTTTAATAATTCCATAACATCCCCAGCCAGTGAAATTATCTTCTTCCTTAGGTTTGATTTCCTCTTTATTTCTTTTATTAAAAAACATCTTACAAGCACTCTCCTTTATTGCGATTAATATATATTAAGTCTACTTTCCACTGGAAATCGTGCCTTGAAAAAACACTTGTTTTATCGTCGGTAAAACACCCCTGCATTTCCACTGGAGTTATATTGCTACTTTTCATTTATCTATCCTCTTGACATCTTTCACTAATTTATTTGTAAACATATCTAAAACAATAAACAATATTCCTAAAGTCAAAGGAATCAAAGACAATTTGTATTTATTAATATCTCCATCTGCTAAAGTCGTCATGCCCATCCACATTCCAACAAATAATATACCTAAAATCTTCATCTTATCTTCTCCTTCGGCAATCTCCTTTCTTTTTTATTCATTATCAGACTCAAAACTAATATTATTGCTCCAAGACCCCACATTAAATAAGCATAGTTGTGTATTTTTATCATTTCATACTCCAAGTTTCCTTAATTTATTTAGACTGTTGTAAAAATCATTAGTTATTTTGATTACTTCCCTATCGTCTTCATTTATATTCTCAAGTCCCACTTCAGATTCAAAACGTTTTTGTATGTCTTCCCTCATAGTTTACTTAAACCCTCACTATATTCTCTCTTTAACTTAGATATTTTATCTTCAAATCCTTCTTCTATTTCTCCACCCTCCAAAGAATTTATAATAGAATTTAAAGCATAAATCACAGAATCAAAATCAGTTCCATTTCTTATAATATTCTTAATCTTCCTGATGATTTCCTCTTTGGCTTTTTGATAGCCTAATAATTGTGCTTGTAATAAGGCTTTAGTTGTTTTAGTTGGTTTTCTTTCATATTTAACTTCCAATCTTTTAATCTCTTTCTTCAATTCCTCTTCGTAGTTTGGCTTAGTTTGTTGGTTCATTTAGTAAATCCTCCTCTCTAAAGTTAAAAAACTCAATCCATTCAAATAAATGGGGTTGTAATATTTTTATAGTATCAAAATTATTATTTAAACATCCTTGGTCTTCAAGATGTCTTAAAACTATTTCTTTAGCATCTCCTCTAATTTCGTCAAAGTCTTGAATATTATTTACACAATCTCTTAAACTCATTTCCCACTCTCCAAAGAATTTATGATTTGATTAAATTTATCAAGACAACTATCACAAATCTCTCCTTCTCCTTGTTCTGTATTTATCTTCCCGATGATTTCCTCTTTGGCTTTTTGAAGAGTTAGGTTTATTGTTTCTTCTAACCATTTCTTAATTTGGTCTTCTGAATAATCAGCAATATAAGGTTTATGACTTCTTGGACTTCTTTCCAAACCAATATTTATAACTTCTTCCATCTTATTACTCAAAATTTCTTTCTTCAATTCCTCCTCGTAGTTTGGCTTAGTTTGTTGGTTCATTTTAAATTATATCTCCATTTTCATCAATACCTAAATCTTCTTTAATCATTTCTTCTCTTTCATAAGGGCTTCCAATTATCGCTTTTGCAAGAGATTTAGCTCTAAGATAAAGTTCTCCATTAATTGTTTCGTAATCATTTAATTCTTTATCCACATTTATTTCCATTATCTAAATCCCTCCTGCTTAGTTTGTTGGTTCATTTTACAATCACCACCCTACCATCGTAGCTAGAAAGCGAAAGATCCGAATCGTACGAACCCAAGTACGAGAACCAGTACAAACAGCAACTCGACAAAAGATTTTCTTTTTGTTTTCTTTTAGAATAATGTTTAGTAAAATAAACTTCCCAATCTTCAGGACAATCAATTAATTTATCATCAAACAATTCTATAAATTCATAATGTTCAGCTAATCTAAAACCTTTAGGTAAATTCTTTAAGAAATCTCCAACTGGTTTATCCCACTTGTAAATTCTAAAAGTTTTATTTTTGAATTTAATTTCTTTAAAATCATTTTGCTTTTCAGCCGATTCTAATTCTAAGATTTGCTTTTCAATCTTTTCTTTTTCTTTAATTAGTTGTTTTTTTGTTTTCATTTTATCTTAAATATAAATCTCCTATAACCTTTCTAATCTTCTCCTTGTCCTCCCAGTTAAATATATCTGGAGAGACGTAATTTGACATAGCTGTCTTGAGATCGTGTCCCAGATGAGCTAATATGCTCATATCCTTCACATCTAAAGCCATCAACCACACTTCAAGTGTCTTTCTGAATGTATGGCTTGAAATATTCCAATAATCCTTTATTTTTGCCTTTTTTCCTTTAATCTTATACATTTCATTCAAAGTATTATTTTTAAGTATTCCCAAATAATCTTTATTCTTTAAATTGTTTTCTTTAATATATTTTCTAAGGTATTTTGCAAATTGTGTGCTTATTGGGATTATTCTTGGCTTGCAAATCTTTTCTTTCTTCTTTGCCTTAATTTTTGTTATTCTTAATATAATCCTACGCCTATCTAAATCGCAATCTTCCACAAGAACATTTTGGGCTTCCATAATTCTTGCCCCCGTATTCATTAAAAATCTAACGGAAAATAATTGTTTTCTTTTTAATAAATCTTCAAATTTCATATACTCTTCTGGAAAGAAAAACCTGTTAATATTGTCCTTCTTTGTCCAATTTCTTTCGTTTTTTCGCTTTAAACATTCGGTTGCCATTTTATTTTATATGGGGATTATGTAAATTTTATGTTAAAATCCGAATACTTTATCATAACCATTCGTATTTTTATTACTCTCTTTTAGCTAAGAATTAAAACATCTTTAGTTTAAATACTTTTCTCTTAACTTTATAGTAATAACATTATTAATTATTATACCTCTATTTCATTATTTAATTCATTCTTCCAAGTTTCTTTAAGATAATTGTTCATCCCTTCACCTATTGGTTTAAGATTCTGTCCTCCGCATACAACACAAGAACTTTTCATTAACCCATTAATTTTCATACAATCTGCACAATAAATAAAATTACCTGGATTTTCAATTATCTCTTTTACTTTTACATCCATTAATTGTTCCTCCTTTCATTTTATCCTCATAATAGAATAAATCCATTGGGAACATTTAATTAAATCACAAGTTATAACATTAGGATTTCTTTCTTTTAATATTTTTAAAATTTCTTCAAATGATTTATTATTAAATTCTTTACAAATTTCTATTCCTTCATCATCTTCCATTTAATTAATTGTTCCTCCTTTCATTTTTCTTTTTATTTTTAATTCTTTGAGCGCGGATACACTTGGCTATTTGTTTATGCCTTCTTATACTATCTTCTAATCTTTTTACTATTAAATAATTTGGTTTTTCTTTTTCCAACTCTATTCTAAGTTTTTCTCTCTTTATTTCTATTGCAGAAACGTTTTCCCCCATCTTATTTCTTTTTTCTTTTTAAAAGATATATTTCCTCCTTTTGTAATTCAATAACTTTGTTTAAATAAATAATTAATTTATCTTGTTTCCTTATTATTCTCCATTTTCTATGATATGTGAGAACCATTATTGCTAATAAAAGAAAAAGAAAAAGGGCAACACCCCATCCCGCTAATTCATAAGTTGTTTGGGAAGTCTTTTCTACAACTTTCTTAACTAATTCTATTTCTGCCATTTTTTATTATTCTTTATTATAAATTTATTAATGCTGAAATTAAACCTGTTAATACTCCCGCAACAAAAATTATTAATATTGCTACAGCTTTAATTTCTACTTTAAATACTATTTCTATATCTTTTTGCATTTTTCTTTTTCCTCCCTTTTTAATTTTCTTAAATATCTTAATCTTCTCTTTTTTTATGCTTCCGACCAATGTTTTCTACAAAGATACCTAATCTTTCCTTGTTTCTATTTTTTTATTATTTTTTAACATTCGCTTTATTTCCTCGCTTACAAACAAACCAACATTTAGGGCATAGTTTTTCTGTGCCTCTTCCTGTTCCTGTTTTTTTAAATATTTCTTCGCATTTTTTACAAATTGGCATTTTAATTAATTCCTCCCTTCTAATTACACCCCTCTTTTTCTTGAATATTAATCCTCTTCTAATTCTTCTTCATCAACTAAAGGACAACTCGGACTTTCAAGCCATTCTTCAACTTCAAGAACATCATTATAAATGTGGTCTTGTGGCTTTCCACTTTCTTCAAAATGTGTTTGTTCCAATTCTTTTAAGTAATTTACAATATTACTTATGCTTTCTTTTATCATATTTCTTTTTTCTCCGTTATTTAGTTTTGCTTTATACTCCGCATTTAGAGTGTTCTAAAAAATAAAAAATAAAAAATAAATTTATCAAAGATTACTCTTCGTCTTCTTCATCTTCGTCTTCGCTTTCTTCTGTTTCTTCATAATCTTCTGCCATTATATTTTACCTCCTTTTGATTATATTTTGTTTTAAACATAATCTTTATTTTTAATATGTTCTCTTATCTCAAAAACATTATGCCTTATTTGTTCAATATCAGTAAGAGGATGACTACACTCTTTTAAAATATCTTTCAAATGAAATTCTATTTTATCTATTTGTTCTTTGTTCATTTAATCCTCCTTTTTAATTTCTTTAACCACATCTATAGATTTATCTTTTGCTTTTAAATCAAATGCAATCTGATTAATTATTTGCTGTGCGTTATTTTCGTCTTCTGCGTAAATATGTCCTTTATATTCTTCAACTCCATCAAAGATTTGAAGAGAATATTTTACATAAAATAATTTGTTTTTATTTTCCATTCTTATTTTTCCCCCCCCTTTTCACTTCTATTGGGTAAAATTTAAATCTTAATTCCAATCCATTCTCTTTTGTATATTTCATTATTTGTTTTATCATTTTAATTCTTGCCCCCCTTTTTCATTTCTATTTTATTATAATATATATCTTTTATGCAACCCGAAATAAAATTTAAATGCTCATAAAAACCTTTTTTAATTGGTTTTCCCTCACAAACAAATTCTCCATACAACGCACTTTTAATATCTCCTAAATTCATTTTTTCTTTTATGAATGTTTTGTATAATTCAAAAAAACCAAACATAGAATAATAATGGAAATGGGGTTCTAAATTCCAATAACCTTTTTTAAGTTCTCTTGCATAAGTTTTTTTGTTCCATTTTATCATTTTTTATCACCTCTTTTTAATTTAATTTTACTTTTAATTTTCCCAAACAGGATTTACTATTTCTTCCTCACAGAAAGTATCAAAATCTTCAACACTCCTCTCATCAAAACCATCATCCTCTAATACTGCCTCTTTTAAGTATCTTCTATAAGCCAATCTTAATTCTTCCAATTCATTATCAACCCATTCTTTATAAGAAACGGGTTCTCCGCTATCGTGGTTTTTATACCAACTTTCTACATAAATATTATATAAATCTCCAAATTCTTTTTCTCCCTCTAATTTATTTAGTATTTGTTCTTTTATTTTACTTTTTTTCTTTTTCATTTTTTAATTCATCTCTCCGTTTTCTAAAAATTCGTATTCATTCACTTCCAAATCCTCTCTTATTGCTTCATCAGAAAGTAAAAAATCCCACGCATTAGGTAATCTTTCCCAAAAATTATTAAATTTCTTCTCTAGGAATTCTTCTATTTTTTTCTCTAAATTATTAATTTCATCTCCCCTTTCTTTATATTCTTCCTCACTTAAATTATCTTCATCATCAAATTCAAAATCTATATTTGTAACCCCGTATCCAGATGAATTAATGTTATTAATTATTGTCTTTTCCTCTCTTAACTTATTTACAATTAACCATTTGCTTAAACCCGCCTTTTTCATAAATAAAATTTCGTCTGTAACTATTAAATTTGATACTCCAAAAGAGTTTCTACTCTGTAAATCCCACAAAAATATATTTCCCTCTAATCCTATCTCCTTTAATTCTTCTTTAAAATCTTCGTGCAAATAATCAAACCAATCATAATCTAAATAGTGTTCGTTTCCTCTTCTGTCCTCTATTGCTTTCTCTTGTGCTTTTTCTGATAGTTCAGAAAATTCGTATATTTTTATTTCTTCTGTTCTCATTTTAATCTTTGTCCTTTTTTAAATCACTAAATTGTATATTTACCAAATCTTTATTTATTGCTTTTATTTTATCCCAATCCAAATTTAATTCTTCTTTAATATATTTCTTAAAGTCCTTTACACTTTTATCTCTTGAATTAATTTTTAAACTTTGAGATAATTCATAAAATAACAAACTTAATTTATGATATTTACTGCTCAATAATTCAAACTTTCTTATTATCTTTTCTTTTTCTTGTTCCATTTTTAATTTAATTCCTCAACTAATTTTCTATATCTTTCAATTATTTTGTCTTGCTTCTTTTGAAATTCCTTTCTTTCCTTTTCCTCTTTAGCTTTTATTATTAATTCGTTATTTAATTTAAATTCCAACGATAATAAATTAAGTTTCTTTTCTATTTCTTTTGTGTTGTTTTCTTCTTTTGTCATTTTATTTCTTTAACTACCTGTTTGTTTAAATTATCTATAAACTCATTCATCTTTTTTTTATTTTTAAATGTGGAAATATCAAAAAACTTACTTCCATCTTTATGTTTTTTTCCTGTGTAATAACTAACAAGATATTTCACTTTTCCAACATTATACTTTATATTGTATTCCATTTTAATCCCCCCTAATCTTATTTAATTTAAATAAAATTTCATCTTGCCTTTGCCAATCCAATTCTTCAAAATACAATTTAAATTGTTTTTCTAATTTTTTGTTTGTTTCTATATATCCCATTTTAAACCCCCTTACATTCTTCTTTTAATTTTATGTTTAAATTCATCTCGTTTTTTCCGTCATCAATCCAAATAAATTGATTAAGAGGCAATTTAATAACATCTTTTAAACTGCTTTTTTCAACATTCTCTTTTAAAGAGATATTTAAATCTAACCAATTTGAAAAATCTTTTAAAAAGTTTTCTTTGTTATTTGAATTTACTACTTTAAAAATATCTTCAATCTTTTCTATGTTGTGTTTATTATTTTCTTTTTCTGTCATTTTATTATCTTACTCGTTTCAAATTGCTTATATTTATTAAAATAATGAATTAACCTTTTACCTTTAATAAAATACCCATATTCTTTATGCTTCTTTAATCTTTTTATAATTCTTTCATAAAAAGGTAAAAACTTTTTTAATTTATTATATTCTTTTTCAGTAAAATATGAATAACTTTCTAAAAATGCTTTTTTGCTTGTCCTTTTTAAATCATACATTTTTTCATAATCTAAATTATCTGTTGTTGGTTTTGTCATTTTAAACACCAATATCTTAAAAAAATCTCAACTAATAAAATATTATCTGCTGAAGAAATATTTTTATAATCATTTCCTTTAATCCCAATTAATAAGGTTTTATCCCATCCACTAACCGAATTGGAATTTATTAAAAATTCTACTCTTGTTTTTTGTGCTTTGTTTAGTTTTTGCATTTTATTATTTCTTTTTCTGTCATTTTAAATATTAATAAAAAAATAAATAGGGGTTTATAACCCCCTATTCGTCTTTTCTGTGTTTTGTCTTTGTTTTTTATATGGGAAGTGTCTTTTAAGTAAAAACTTTATAATCATTAAGATTATATATTGTGTTTTCTCCCCTTTTTTATTAGTTCCATTAAGGAATATGATTTATTCTTTTTTATATTCTTTAACTACTTTTACAAGCTTGTCAAAATCATTTTCTTCAAGTATCCAATCCGAAGAAAAATTTGTTTGCATTTCTTCTTCAAATATTTCATTAGCTCTATCTCTATCTGTGGCTTTGAATTGATTTACTAGAATGTCCCCTTGGTCATAAGTTAAGACAAAAAAGTTTTCAAGCTCTTCTTCTTTGACTTCTATTATAGAAATATTTTTTAATACTTCCTCTTCGGCTTGTTTTAAATCTTTTGCCCTAATCTCTTCAGGACATCCGTAAAGCTCTATCTTATAATTTTTGTTTTTTTGTATATCCATCTGTTTTTCTCCTTATAATTTACAGAAGTTTTAAACCGCTTCTGCTCGGTCGTAAAACATTTCTTACTAGTCGTTTCTACTAAGATTACCAAAGTAAATATTATCTAAGAGTTATTCAATTTTTTTCAACTTCGTGTATATCAATTAAATCCAAAACCTTTTCATAGGCTTTTTCATAACTTTCTGCTTCTATTTCAAAACCTTCATCAAATCTCTCTTCACTAAATACTTTAAATTTCATTTTTGTTTCTCCATTTTATTTAATATTTTTGAATATATCCATTAATCTTTTACAATGGAATAAATCCATTGGGCACAAGCAATAAGTTCTGAATTAATTACGTTTGGGTTTCTGTTTTGTAAAATTTCTAAAATCCTCTCTGGGCTTTTATTTTCAAATTCTTTACATATCAGTTTCTCGTGTTTCTTTTCTTCTTCATCCATTTTAATATTTTTTATACCTCAACAACAGGGGCAACACATATTTTAAATTTGTTTTTTATTTCTAAATGTATTGGAGTATCTTCTTGTCCTATGCTTATTTTAACATTATCTAAATCATCTAAGAGATTTAAAACTTCTTTTAAATATCCAACATTGATTTTAACACCTTTTCTTAATTCTGCTTCTATTTCTGGAATTGGGTCGCCGTCTTTATGAATTAAATAATCTTTTAAATATTTATTTGTTTCAATACAAATTGTGTATTCAGGATTTCTGTATATTCTTGTTTTAGTTTTTTCTTCCATTTTCTTTAATTTAATTTAATTTTTGATGTTTTTCAACTCCTTCAAAATAATTTTTTTTCTCATCCTTTTTTTAATGGCAATTTATTTACTATCTTACAATTAGGGCATATTGCTTCACAATTATCATTAATTCTTTCTTTAAATATAAAACCACATTCTCCACATTTAATTTTAAATTTTGGATTACCAAATAAACTAAAATTCCATCCACTAAATGCTTTTGGCAATATTGTCTTATATTTCATTTTAACCCCAACTCCTATGTTCTTCGTGTATTGTTTCCATTCCGTCATAATCATCAATTTCATAATCAACATCTTCAGGAATTTCTACAATTATTAATTCAGATAACTTTCCACTTGCTTTTTCTTTAAGTTTTTCAACAACTTTAATCAAATCTTCATTACTTCTTATTTCAGAACAATCTTCAATAAAATAAACAAATTCATTATGATAAAGGATTCCTTTATAATAAGGGTGTTCAAAAAATCCTTCCTTGAATGGTTTTAAATTTATTTTATCCTTATTCCATTCTTCTTTCCAAGTATCTTTAAAATTTGGATTTTCTCCACCATAATATTTAATAATAGACATTTTCTTAACTATTTTAGATTTCATATTTATTAATTCTAAAAGGGCTTCGTTGGAAATTCCAAATCCTCCATAACATCTGTTTATTACTATTTTTTTTGTTTTCATTTTCTTTTCCTTTATTTAATTCAACCTATCGGCTAAACCGATTTAAATTTGTATTTTCTTTTTCATTTTCTTTGTTCTTCTGCTTTTTTCATAATGATATAAGTAATTAAATCATCTTTGTCAATTTTACTTAATCTCTTGTGGGCTTCTGTCCTATCAGAAGTATCAAAAATATCTTTCAATACTAAATCATCAATTAGTTCATCTATTTCTTGATATTCCATTTTATTTTTTATCTCCTTTCATTTTTATAAAATTTAAATTTTTCATTTTAACCTAACCACCTAAATTTATTTGGTTTTGCTTCAAAAATAAATCCGTCTTCTAAAAGTTTAATAAGTTCTTTTTCAAAATCTTCTTCTGTATAATAATTTAATTTTATTCTGTCAAAGATTTCTTCTTTTGATAATTCTTCGTTTTCATTATCTTTTAAAACATCAAAATTATATTCTTCGTCCTTTTGATATTTTTTAAGTATTTTTTCAAATTTCTTAAAATCTTCTTTCCAAATATCTATTAAAGGATAATCGTAATTTTCATTATCATAAAATTTTATTATCATTTTAAAATTCTGCCCTCTCATCAAATTTTTCTGTTAATTCTCTATTGCAAACTTCATTAATAACAAGTTCATATAAATCAAAAAGTTCTTCTTCTGTTAATTCTTCTATATCACATCTGTCTAAAATAGTATGTTCCATTTTAATTTTTTAACTCCATTATTTTATTAATTAAGTTTTGGATTTCATCTTTCCCCACTACGACACACTTAATATCTTTGGGTTCTCTTGATTTCCATTCTTCTAAAGTTTCTATTATCATTTTTTTACCTCTTCACAATCTAATTTAAGGAAAGTGCTATCAAAGATATTTCTCATTTCTTCTTTTGCTTCTTCTTCGTTTTCTGCTTCAATTATTTGTTCAAATTTCAAACTTACCTTGTAGTTTTTCATTTTACTTTTTTTCT
>Ga0307432_1000440_pt1 | contig 31965 bp, 30 predicted proteins | sample SalMarWE160150MG_FD_202158 | JGI IMG/M metagenome (GOLD analysis project Ga0307432, IMG submission 202158) | Salt marsh sediment microbial communities from the Plum Island Ecosystem LTER, Massachusetts, United States - WE1603-150 | ecosystem: Environmental > Aquatic > Marine > Intertidal zone >...
CGCCTCCGGCTTCCTTCAGATCCCGCCTCACAACGGGCACCCTTGCCCTCGGCTCGTGGTTCCGGTCATCACAGCCCACAGAGGACTTTCACCTCCAAGAGTCGCGCCATGCCTGGCGCACAAAAAGAGGCCCGGTGGGGTGGACCGGGCCTTGGGGAAACCGACCCATGGGGGGAACGGGTCGGTAAGAGGACTCATCCGCAGATGCTCAACCTCTCACATATCGGTCGTTCCTGCAAGAGAAATCTCCTGAAAAACCGCGACCAATCCGGGTGGAGCTGCTAACATGCCAGCAAGAAGGCTGGCCGAGAGGCCTGTTCCCCCATAGGATATTGCCGCGAACTTTTCACAACCTCAGGACAATTCGTGAGATATGACGGCCATGCTACAGTGCCAAGACTGTGAGTTTTTCCATCAAGGAGCCGACGGTTTGCCTGAGTTGACCTGCAACCCGTTCGCCACCATCAAGGAACCGGAATGCCTGGCGAAATGGCAGCTCGTCCAGCTCACGGTGATCGCCAGGTCCCACCAGGCCACGCTCGACATGTACCAACGGCTCGCTCCACTCCAGGAAAAGATGTTCAAACACATGGAGCGGGAGATCGATGACGTCGATGAGGCCGACCGCTGGAAATACTCCGATGAGGACGACGAAGATCCGTTTCAGGTTTGACGGTTACAAGGGTGCGAGCCGACATCACCTGCGCCGGACGAGCGCCACCTCTTGATCGAGGAGCGGCGTACAATCTGACCGGATAGGTGCTCTGATGACCACACAACCGCCTCAAGGACGTGGCCGCGAGCAGGGGACGCCTGACACGACGCCGGATGACTCAACGGAAACCAAGGCATCGTCGCAGCGGCCCGCAGCCATACCCAGAACGATCGGCCATTTTCACATCAAGCGCGTGATTGCAGCTGGGGGGATGGGGATGGTCTATGAAGCGGTCCAGGAGCATCCCCGGCGCACAGTAGCCGTCAAGGTCATGAAGCACGGCGTCACTTCGCTCTCCGCCATGCGGCGGTTCGAATACGAATCGCAAGTTCTCGCGCGGCTGCGGCATCCCGGAATCGCACAGGTCTACGAGGCCGGTACCCACGATGACGGCAGCGGTACCGTGCCGTTTTTCGCGATGGAGTACATTCCGAATGCGAAGCCGATCACCGTATACACAGCGGAGAAAAAGCTTGAGACGCGTGAGCGGTTGGAACTGTTCACGCACGTCTGTGACGCCGTCCATCACGGCCATCAGAAAGGCATCATTCACCGCGACTTGAAGCCCGGCAACATCCTCGTGGATTCACACGGCGACGTGAAGATCATCGACTTCGGCGTCGCCCGCGGAACTGATTCGGACCTGGCCGTCACCACCCTCCAGACCGACATTGGCCAGCTCATTGGCTCATTGCAGTACATGTCTCCCGAGCAGTGCGAGGCCGACCCGCACGACATCGATACTCGAAGCGATGTCTATGCGCTCGGAGTTGTGCTCTATCAGATTCTGTCCGGTAAGCTGCCATATGACGTGAGCAAGACCCCCGTGCTTGGCCCGCGGATGATCCGTGAGGAGCAACCCGCCCGACTGAGTACGATTGACTCGGGCTTGAAGGGCGATCCCGAGACGATCGTCTTTACGGCCCTCGAGAAGGACCGCGAGCGCCGCTACCAGTCGGCCGTCGAACTGGCCCGAGACATCCGGCGGTACCTTGCCGACGAGGCAATCATCGCCCGCCCGCCGAGCGTAATCTACTTGTTGAGCAAGTTTGTCCGCAGGCGCAGGGCACCGCTTGCGGTGACGGCGGTACTGCTGCTCGCACTCGGGTACGCAGCGTACTTCCAAACTAAGGCCCAGCGGTTGGGTACAGCGCTTGTCGCTGCTCAGGAAAGTGCAGGGAAGGTGATCAACGTGTTCTTCAAGGCGCCTTTGGAGGCCGGTCGTCACGGCAAAAGGGCAGTGGCGATCGCCAATTGCACCAAAGCAATCGAGCTGGCACCGGACCTAGCCTCCGTGTACGCCCTGCGCGGGAAGCTGTTTCAGCTCAACGGCAACCACACGCGCGCCTGGGCTGACTGCAGAAAAGCGCTCGAACTTGATCCGAGCGAACCGCTGGCGCTTTGCACGACGGGTTATCTGCACCATGAAGACGGCGACTTTGAGGCTGCACTGGAGGCATACAACAAGGGAATGCGCGGATCCGAGGGTCTGCCGGAAGACTTCCACAACCGCGGGTGGCTTCGTCGGATATTCGGTGACTATGAACTGGCACTCGCTGACTTCAATCGCGCCGTTGAACTCGCGCCCCGTGTCGGCGAAGTGTATTGCCAGCGCGGGATCACGCGTCGTTTCGCCGGGGACGTCGATGGCGCAATCGAAGACTTCTTGCAGGCCGGCTCTTTGACTCCATCATGGCTCCTGCAGTGCAGCCAGTGGATCTGGGAGATGCGGATGTTGCGTGATCATCCCGGTGACCATGAGACGGCGGAAGCAGCATTGGCAGCGGCGCATGATGCAGCCACCGGGCCGTTCGACAAAAAGATGGTTGGCGTCTCTCTCGGCGTGGTGACTGTTGACGAGGCGCTCGCAGCCGCAGGAACCGACAAACGACTGCTCTGTTGTGCGTATTACTATTCGGGCGCAAGGGCACTCGTTGAACGTCGTCTTGCCGATACCAGGGCCTTGTTCCGGAAATGCCGTGAGACGGGCGCCCATGCCCTGCCGGAATACCATTTGGCCGGGTGGCACCTTCAGAGGGTCAGCGACGACTGAATCCGCGCAGCGGGCTCAAAGCGCAGCTCGGATAGTCGCGAGACTTCCGAAACATTACACTATGCGTTAAACACCCACAGGCCCTTCAGCACCTCGATCTTCTCACCATATTCAACAAGCGAGTACTCGGGCGGCGGGTCCTTATCCACGCGATGACCCATGACCCACATCCCGTCTTCGACGACCTCGCCGTCGAACGAGACCTTGTGCTTTTTGTTCGCGGTGTCTTCGTACTCAACAGAGGGCTCCCTCACCTGCTTCTCCCACGCGGCAGCCAGTTTTCTTGCTACGTCTTCCAGCTCGTCTCCCGTGACGACAGAGAACTCACAGCTACGCTCCACCTCCTCTCCCTTGATCCTGAACGTGGTCTTCCATTTGATCGTGAATTCCGACTCCATCGGGACGTTTCCATCCCATGCGCAGCTATCTCCGTAGGCCATGTCGTGCTCCCTTTGTAAGTGATTACCCTTAACGAAAGACTCTCCGGCCTCCCCAACCGCCGACGCAGCTTGGATCCAACGAGGCCCACGATCTCGCCGCCTCGGGCAAACGGTGAGCTGCGTCACACCATCCAAAGTTAACGTGCGAGCGCGCCACGACCCGATTGCACTTGACCCGAACTATGCTGTGGCCGCCCAAGCACGGCTAAGGAGAAGGATATTCCGTCCGAACTGACCAAACAGGTTAGTGAATACCCAACTGCCTGCAAGTCCAGGCGGAGTTTTTTCAACGGGACGGACCTGTGGCAGACTCGGCAGAGAATGCGTCGGGGCTTTCTGACCCGAACTACGCGGGTGATCCAGGTTGAACAGCGTTCGTTCACGCCCGACCAAAGCCAATTCGATTCCCGCCCGCCGCGGGTGGAGTTTGCCCAGGTTCCGGTAAAGTGTATCCTCAACCAGCGACTCGAAATCCACCCACGTCAGGTCATCCAACGCCATGCTGCGGATCCTGTCGGGCATGGCCAACTACGAACAGGGATACACCAGACGGTTCATGGTCATTACACAGGTCAATGCCCGTGCCCGCGCTGTCAGTCCGACCTCGGACAGAATGTAATCCAGCCCCAATCGCTTCCAGAATTGATAGCCCACATGAACGGACCCGGCCTTGTGGTGACTTTCGGTCGTCACCCGGTCGGTATGAACGGTGATGAGGTCCTCCACGGTCCTCCAGTCGCGGCGATCTTTCCCTCCTTCACTTCGCAGCCCGTTTCTGTTCTACTTTGCGAACGATTGCCTCGGCTTCCTGATCCGGATCGTCGAACAGTTGTTCCTGATCCGATAGCTTAGAGCGTTTTTCGATTTCACGTAGCGGTTTCGGGTTCTTGGAAGAAACGCTTGCCTCGGAGATTCCACGCGGGCTTTGTGCCCGCGGCTCGCTACACAAAAAAAACAAAAACAGCTCTAGCGAAGGAAATGAGCCGGTATGAACTGAAGGATGGTGGCAGCTCCGCTGGGAGTGTGCTGAACGTTTCGTCGAGCGGGCAAGCGGGATTCCGGATCGAATCACGCCGTGGTGCCATGGCGAGAGCCCGAATCGGACTCAAAACGCCGCGGGCATGAATGGGGCCGATCCGAAATGTGTTGCGTGGCGCGCTACCAACGGGCGACGCCGAATGGATGGTTGGAGAATCCCGAGTTCGTCCCGCTGCCTACTTGACGGAGGCTTGCTCATAGATGGCACCCAACCGGTAACCATCGGACTTGTGAAACACGGTCCTGGATGCGCACGAGCCGGGACGCTGCGCGAAGCAGTGCATTGAGATGACCAACGGATGGCATTGACCATGTCACACGACCGGCGATTCCGCAAGCATGAACACCTACGACTGCGGTCCGACTTCGCGCGGGTTTTCGCCCAGAAGTGTAGCGCGGGCGACGAGTTTTTGGTCGTATACGTAGCCGGGAACGATCTTGGCTGGTGCCGCCTTGGGCGAAGCGTGAGCAGGCAAGTCGGCAATGCCGTGGAGCGCAACTATGTGCGCCGGAGAATCCGTGAAGCCTTCCGAACCAGCAAGGCCCGGATCCCCGCTGGTTTCGACATCATTTGTGTGGCACGACCAAGGGCAAAAGACCCGCAGTGCGATATCACTCGGTCGCTTCGCACACTCGTTCTGAAGGCTATCCGCCGTCGTGTGGAACCTGAAGGGGGAAACAAACCTCAACGAAGCTCGGATGGGGCAAAGACGTGATCCGCCCGAAGTGTTCCGGCTCCACCGCCGTAATCACCTGGTATGGCCCCGAATCGACGGCTGGACGTAACTCCTCTCCGCCTGGTATTGCCCGGATAGCGATAACCCGGGAGATGTGAATCTGTTCCACCCGGATTATGTTGGGGCTTTCCAAGACTGTGTGGAAGGCGCGGTGTTGATCGTCGGGCTCGTCATTGATTGGCACGGTTCCGTCGTCGGAAAGCCAGAAGACCACGTCCGCATGCACCTCCCGTTCCAGGAACCCACCACCGTACCAGGTGATCTCGACGCCGACGAACTCACGATCGACAATCAAGGGGTCGCTCCCCGGCGTGCACTCGTAGTTGACCATATCAACATCGAGTACCTCCACCTCCTGACGTATCCAGATAGCGCCGGGCGCGACGGCCGTGTACGCGGTGCCGTCCACGTTTACTTCAACCTCCAGGTCAAACTGACGAGGCCAGGCGTCGTTTGGAATATCCAGCTCGGACGATGGAATCGTCAGTTCGTTGACACCGTTGAGGTTGACACTCGCCGTGTGCACTTCCGCAAACACCGTCCCGTCGTCGGAAGCTAGATTACTCAGGTAGAAACGTACGTCCGCGTCATGGGGCACGTCAGACGTCTCCAGCACAACGTCAATGGTGTAGCCGAGCCGGACCTTCAGTGGTGCATGCGGTACGTGCAGGATGAGCACCGGATTCGGCTGGTCCGGTAACTTGGAAACGCCGAAGTGGATCAATCCCTGCGCCCGGGTGAACACCTCCGCCAAGTCGTCTGAGATCGTACCCGCCAGACGGTACACACCTTTGGGAACGCCCGCGGGAATCTCCACCGTAACCGTGTCACCGGTGCCGTCCGGGTCCTCTTGAAGCGGCGGAACGAGCAGAACTTCGTCGCCATCGAGCCCATCGCCATCCAGGTCCGGATCGAGCAGCAGCAATATACGGGCGTTGTCGTTGTCGTCGGAGTCGGTCCATACCACGTCGAACGACTCGCCGGGATCAAGCTCGAAATCATTCGCGGGCTCCAGGAATGTAAGTTGCGGTTCGTCGTTAAGGATTCGTACAACACCCGCTACACGATCTGCTCCAACCACTCCTCCGACATCGATCTGGCCGACCAGATCATACAGTCCGGGACGCACGCCAGTCATCGTCAACTCGGCCTGATAGTCCCCGTCACCGCCCGGATCGTCACCCAACGGCCGGCCGATTACGATTCGCTCCTCTGTTCCACCCGTTTCTCCCGCAAGTACGAGGGAAAACGTGACCGTCGCGTTGTCGTTGTCACCTTCAACCCGCCAAGTGACCGACAACACTTCGCCCTCGTGGAGTTCAACCTCTTCCAGTGGAGACAGGATTGTGATGGAGGGAGCGACGTTGTCGACGTCACTTACGACTTCCACCCACCCTGGGGCAACCGCGGTGAAGGCTTCTGTGCCGTCATCGATTTCGCCCACGATCCGGTAAAGGCCCGGGTCAATGTCCTGTAAAACGATAGACAGCTCGTCGGCAGCTCCGTCCAACGCTGCCGCCACGGTCGGGCCGACCTGAGTTCGATCCTCAGTCCCCGTCGTGTCGGCACGCTGCATGTATATTCGCACAACAGCCTCTTGCGAGGCGGTCGTGTCGGTCCAACGCACGATCAGCGTCGAGCCGAGTGCCAGAGTCTCGTCGTTTTCCGGTTCGAGCATCTTGATGGTCGGCGGCTGGACATCGTCGGTGATCGGCTCGTCCGGTGGTGGCTCATCCGGTATGTCGGCTGGAATGATATACTCAGCCGGCGTGTCCTCATCGAAATCAATCCCGAAGACAAAAGCAACGCTGGGCAGCACATCACCTGTCTCGTCGAGGCCGAATGCTTCCACGCAGTCAGCCGATTCGCGGTTTTCGATGGTCGTGATCGTGCCTGAGCGGACACGGAGAAAAGCGATGTGAGCGATCGCGTCGTCGAGAATGAACCGCAGCGTTACGTCAGCTCTAAGTGCGCTCTCATTCCGTACCCGGACCGCTACACCGTCCTTCGGTTGTGGGTAGGTAGACTCCTGGCTCCCATTGTTCGGACCGGTTGTGACACCCCCGACGCTGTCGTTGTTGGTGGAGTCTCCATTATCCCCGGTGGGGACATCGCTGACCGATGAGTCGTCATTCTGATTGTCGTTGGCTGTGGGGGCGCCGGGATTCGGATCGAGGGGGTCGTCGATAACGCTGCTGCCGGACTCGCCGCACCCGATAAGACCGGCGCACGCAATGAAGCCGAGCAGGCAGAACCATATGTGCCTGCGTTTCATGGCCCTAATCCCCGAAACCTGCAAGAGAAGATGGCTTCCCCATCCTTTGAGACGCTCGACGCACCGGACTCCCAAGTCCCACGGCACCGACAGCGGGCCAAAACGGGCACAAATACGAAGGAAACCGCTAGACGTCTACTACCCACATATCCCGCAGGACACGCTGCGGAAGCTGTGGTGGGATCGCGGCCCGCTTCGAGAAACCGCCCGCACAACGTCCCTGTTATTAGGGTAGTGCTTCGGACGCTTCAAATCAAACAAAAGGTAGCGGGCGACTAACGAGACGGGATCGCAGAACCGGGTTTCGCGTTGCTGATGGTCGGCCAGCACGTACCGCCGAGTCCGGCCAGTAAGATTCCCCCTGGCAATCAGACGGACGTCCACTTTCGCCAAGAAGGGTAAACTCCGATAATCTTCGTCCGTGAATCTGGGTGGGATTTCGCGCACAGCCCCCTTCGCGTCGCTCACGAAGTGCGACTGCTTCCCGGCAGGTTGGATTCTGGAAGGAACGACGTTGCCGCCCGAATCCACGCTTAAGGATTACATCCTGAGCATCCTTGCCACGCCTTTGTCGACGTGATACTTGCTTCCTTGCAGTTTGATTGAAATACCAGCGTCTTCGAGGTGATTCAGGTACCGGAAAACGGTCCGGCGCGAGCAGCGGAGTTTGCGGCCAATATCGGCCAGCGTGGCGCCCTTCTCCATCAGGTTGATCATTTTGAGCTGCCGACCGTAGATGGATCGCTCGCCTTGAAGCTCCTTGCAGAGCCGCTCTGCTGACTTCTGGACGGCGTCGTGCTTCTCGTAGTGCCTGGCCTTTAGGGCCGCCTTCAGTGCGATGTGGATCGCGAATGTTTCCGTAAAATCTGACCGTGCGGTTAGCTGACTCGCCATAATGACCTCCGTTTAAGTTCTTTGGCTCCTCGCAACCCAACTAGCATCCGGGTGCGATTGGCTGACGATTCAGGAATCTACCACGATTCCATCAGGGGCGGTACTATAGCACCGTGTCTCGCCACTGACAATAGGTGTCACTACGTTTTTTTTGTGTCACCTGCCGGACGCTGCACGCGGCAAACCGCACATACCAAATGCTCCAGGAGCACTCCGGTAGGCACGGCAAGGAGGAGATGATGCGTTATCTTAACTGGGCAAAACTGCACCGGCGAGTGCGGTACGAGTTGACGGGCAGCGGGGTGCCACCGGTGAGACCCGCTGATCTTGGCACCAAACCGCTTCCAGTCAGTCTTGAAGTGAAAGGGGGGTATGGCGATCCGGACTTCATTGATGCCGTAGCCAAGCTGTACGGCCTGTCTGCTGAACGGGTTGTTCCGGTGCCTGGGACAAGCTCAGCCAACTTCATTGCACTTGCCGTGTCAGTCGAACACGGTTCGTGTGTGATGATGGAGCAGCCGATTTATGAGCCGCTCGGACGCGTGGCAGCTTTCCTGGGCTTGACGGTGATCCCTCTGATACGACGGGCGAGTCAGGAGTTTGAAGTTCGACTCAACGAGATTGAGACCGGGCTGGACCGGGGTACCCGCGCCGTCGTGCTTACCAATCTTCACAACCCGAGTGGTCAGTACTTGATCCCGGAAGCGATCAAGGAGATTGCCCGAGCTTGTGCGCGCGGGAATGCAACGTTGATTGTTGACGAAGTCTACCTGGATGCTGGCTACCTGGCCGGCCGTCAGGACCGGTGGACCGCAGCCGCAATGGCGGAAAACGTCATCGTGACAAGTTCTCTCACCAAGGTATACGGTCTTGGTGGTTTGCGGGCGGGATGGCTGCTTGGCAGCACGCCCGTCGCGGAGCAAGCCCGAGATATGATGGATTTGCTGAGCGTCGACAACGCGGCACCCGCGGCATCCCTGGCCGTACATGCCCTCGCAAACCTGCCGACCCTCGAAGAGCGGTACCGGCGTTTCTATGACGAGGGGCAAGCCGTGTTTCGGCGCTGGCTTGCCAGCGAGCCGCTGGCTGACGGGTACATGAGCTGCGGCGCGCCGTTTGAGTGTGTTCGTTTGCCGGGCGGTGTCGATCCGGATCACCTCAACGAGCTTCTGGTGACGGAGTATGACACCCAGGTTGTTTCGGGGCGGTTTTTCGGTCTGGATGACCACATCCGGCTCAGTATCATGCCGTCCTGCGGCGACCTGGCCGAAGCCCTGTCGCGCATCAGCCAAGCCCTGAGGAAGATGGTCAACAGCGGTGCGTCGTAGTGCAACGCCTCCGCTCATACCGTGCGAAGCGCGGATACAGGCCAATGAAGAGCATAGCTTCGATCGCTCGTGCGTTCAATCGTCACCTTCACGTGCAGCGGGAGCGGTGACATCGGCCAGACATGTCCGATCTGTTTGGTTACAAGGATCGGAATCGAGCGTTTCGATCGTATGTGGTACGGCAGCAGTTTGAGGACGGCTTGTGTCAGGTCCTCGTATCCCTTGTGGAAATCGCCGAGTAGGATTCCCTTGCATTCATCCCAATAGCGCGCGAGTGTCAGGTGAGCGAGGAAGCGATCCATGCGTTCCAGCTTGTCGTTGAAGTCTTCGAGGACAAGCCATCGTCCCGCCGGCCTAACACAACCATCATGCACGGACCCCACCAACATTGATAGCACCGTGAGGTTTCCGCCGACGAATGTGGCGCTGGATCGATCCGGCACCTCGCCGCACGTGATCCGGGCTGTGACGGGCCGGTCCGTTCCCCGCCCCTCGATCATGGCGGTTACGTCGAGAAAGAACGCGTCAAGCTCGGGTCGTAGCCGCGCGTGCATCCAATCCGCCGACTGTGCGTGTGCCTGATTATTGGCATTGACGAGCGTCGAAGCGTGGTGTTTGAGCCCATAGGTCAGAAAAGCCGGGCCCATATCGTAGATACCCAGTCCATTCTTCGAGGCGCCGACAATGTTCACAAGCGTTGTGAGTTCGCTGAACCCGAACACCGCGATGGGTTGTATCCGGTGATCCAACACAGAGAAATCGATCAGCGGCAGTACACGTGTAAACCACGCTCCTCCGCGCAGTGCCACCACCGTTACGACACCGTCATCGGCCAACGCTTGTTCGATATCCGCAGCGCGTTGCTTGTCGTCGGCGCGACCGCCGTGTGCTTCATCCTCGCCGGCTTCAATCAACGCTTCGTTACCGCTGACGCGGTACGCGGGACCAACGGCATCCTGAACGATCTCGATCAGCTTGGCAGCGGATTCAATACTGAGTGCGTCTAGGAACGGTCGGCAGGAGCCGGCCGGTGCGATAAGATGAATTCTCGGGAGACTCACACGCAGCTAACCTCGTCCAGCCGCCCGCGCGAAGGCCTGGGCAAGTGCCGGGTCGATCGGCTTGGACGCGTCTCCGCCTTCCTTGATTCCCGTTCCGACGATAACCCCGCCGGTAATCGCCAGCAACGATTCGACCGTCTCGATACTGGCACCACTGCCGGCAAACAGGCGTCGATCCGGAACGGCCTCACGGACACGGCGTAAGTCGTCCAGATCGACGGCCTCACCGGTCCGAGGGGCCGGTGAGGATCAAACCATCCGCAAGGCCGCGGTAGGCTGTGTCCCTGGCCGCCCGGACAAGATCCGGCTCACTGATCGGGGTGGCGTGCTTGACATGCACATCGGCTAGGATGGCGATGCGTTGCCCGAGCTGCTTTCGATACCGCAGCGTCTCGCCAGCCCGACCTTCGAGTAATCCCTGATCGGTTGCGCTGACGCCCGTGTGCACGTTGACCCGGATGAAGGAGGCGCCGACGGCCGCTGCGATTCCAAGCGCCGCCGGTGCGTCATTGCGAAGCGCGTTGATGCCGACGGGCAGCCCCGCCTCGCGTCGGATGCGGTCGGCCGCCACCGCAATCGCGGCGACACTCGCGGGAGGCAGTGTTGCTTTCGTGAACGGCACATCGCCGAAGTTCTCGATGATCATCGCGTCGAAGTCCGCCTCCCTCAGCGTTCTCGCGTCGCCCAGCGCTTTTGCGACGATCTCATCCATCGAGAGCAGGTGAGACGGGCTGCCTGGAAGTGGTGACAGATGAATGACGCCGATCAGTGCGGGAGAGGGGAGATCGATCATAGGCGGTTCGAGGTGTGTTCGACGTCGGGTGAGGCCGCGACGCGGCGCCGCCCGTTATGTCTTGCGGAACACAGCCACCATATCCTCAATGGGGACGACGTAAAGGTAGTTGCCGGGATCAAACTCGACGGGGATCGCATTTTTCGGATTGAACAGCACACGATCGTACTGCCTGATCGGAAAGTCGTCGTCGTTCTCCACCTGGGCGGAGACGGAGACGACCCGGCCGGTGATCGTGGGAATCTCGACCGAATCGGGCAGTTCGATCCCGCCCTTGGTTACCTTCTTGTCCTCGTCCTTTCGGATGAGGACGCGATTCCCGAGCGGTTCGACAGTCTCAAACTTGCTCTTTTGCTTTTTGGTCCGGTCGGCCATGAGTACCACCATCCTTCGCACACGATACAGCGCCGGTTGCACCGGCCCGCCTTCACCCCATTCTAGGCGAACTTTACGGTGCAGGCCAATGCCCCGCTCGGATTAGCATCGGACCCTCGAATACGCCAACTTGCGGAAAACACCGGTTCCAAACAGCTCACCACCGCCTTGTCTCTGCGTCAGGGCGGATCGGATGGGGTGTGGCTATATTTTGCGGCATTGTGTCACCATGTCGTCCTCCTGGAATCGTAGCGGCCTGCGTCCTCGCAGGCCGTTTCCCCAGGTACGTTGGTGCGTGAATCCTTGTATTACTGGTGCGTGAATCCTTTCTCGCACTATACCGTCCATAACCATGCGGTATACCGTCCATGCCCCTGAGGACCGAGAAGGGATTCTCGGTCCAGCGGATTGGCACTGGCGGGCAAGCCGCCAGTGGCACCCGGCGCCCGACGGCCAGCGAGGACGCCAGCCGCTACAGAAAGACACGAATTATTCGTACGTGCCACGGAGAATGGCCACACCGGATCGGATGCCTTGAAGCATCCGCGGATTGGTACCCTTCCGGCGTTTTCGCTATGATGCCGGGCGCGAGGTGAATGAGAGCCTCGAACAATACGAGCGTGGCACGGGATTTCAACCCGTGTGAATCCGATGTCACGCGATATTGGGGAGTAAATGATGATTGACCCGCGTATGACGAAATTGGCTGAGCTGTTGGTTAAGTACTCCACGGAACTGAAGCCGGGGGACAAGATTCTGATTGAGGCGATCGACATACCCGTGGAGATGACCTGCGAACTGATCCGTGCCGCACGGACGGCGGGGGCTGATCCGCTCGTGACCCTAAAGAGCAACCGCGTCAACCGCGCGCTTCTGCACCACTGCTCGGAAACCCAGCTCAATCTGATCGCCGACGCCGAGGTCCTTCGGATGAGCAAGATGGACGCCTACATCGGCATGCGCGGCAACCTCAACATCGCCGAAATGTCCGACGTGCCGGATGATGCCCACAAGCTGTATCAGGAGACCGTCTGGAAGCGGGTTCATCTTGAGATTCGGGTTCCGAAGACCCGCTGGGTAGTGCTTCGCTGGCCCCATCCCTCGATGGCCCAGCAGGCCAACACGAGCACGCAGCGATTCGAGGATTTCTACTTCGACGTTTGCACGCTTGACTACGCCAGGATGTCCAAGGCGATGAAGCCGCTCGTCGCCCGCATGGAGAAGGCTGATAAGGTCAAACTTGTGGGGCCGGGCACCGACCTGACTTTCTCCATCAAGGGGATCCCAGTGATACCTTGCGACGGCAAGCTAAACATTCCCGACGGCGAGGTCTTCACCGCCCCGGTACGCGAGAGCGTCAACGGTGTTCTGCAGTACAACGCCCGGACCATCTACCAGGGCATCGTTCATGACAATGTTCGCCTCGAATTCTCCGAGGGGAAGATTGTCAAAGCTACAAGCACCAACACAGAACACCTCAACAAGGTGCTCGACACCGACGAGGGTGCCCGGTACGTCGGGGAGTTTGCGATCGGGCTCAACCCGCACATTACCGAGCCGCTGTTGGACATCCTCTTCGACGAGAAGATTGCCGGATCCTTCCACTTCACGCCGGGAAACGCCTACAGTGAAGCCGACAACGGCAATAAAAGCACCGTCCATTGGGACCTCGTGTGCCTCCAAGGAGCGGAACGTGGGGGTGGTGAGATATGGTTCGATGGGGAACTGGTCCGCAAGGATGGGCTGTTCGTCGTCGACGACCTGAAACCGCTCAACCCGGAAAATCTGAAAGATTGACGATTAGAGATTGTGGATTGGGGATGGCTTTCTTCCAATCGTCAATCGTCAATCCTACAGGTGTTCAATGAACACGGATTTGCGGCGCATCGTGCGCATGTGCGTACGGATAGCTTCGGCGACGCTCTCCGCTTCGGGAATTCCTTCCACGACAACCTTACGGTCGGTCGCGTCGGTGGACACGATCGCGACCGAGCCGAGGCCGAACACCCGGTCCAGAAAGCTCTTGTTAATTCGCACGTCGTCGACGCGGATCAATTCGGTCTGGTCGACCGTCTGGCTGAGAATGCCCCGCTCGATGAACAGCCGTTGGGACGTCAGCCGGTAGCGGTGATTGATGATCTTCAGGAAGACCCGCCTGACGGCAACCTCGAGCCCGGAAATCACGAAGACCACAGCCACAATCGCGAACCCGCGTTTGAACGTGAGCCATTTGATGTGATGGGCGGCCCAGACAAGCAGCACCGTGAGCACTACATTGGCCATAATCCACATCGCAAGCCAGCCGGCGTAGTGCTTCCAATGCGTGCGACCGACCCAGATTTCGGTCTCAGCCGATGGATCCATCGTGACACCGTCCCCACCGACGTCCTCCGTCGTGTTCGCGGTACCTGCGTTTGTCGGCTCGAAGGGATCGCTGGTGGCGTCGGGCGGTACCGGTTGTGCATCGGGCTGGGTGAAATCTGCGTTGTTCATTCTTGGTTACTCCTTGCGTGTCACATTGTACTGCCATCACGTCCATAATACATCAGCCGCCGGATTGTGCACCCTCGGCAGTCCATCCGGGGCCGGATTTCGACCTGCCCGATCGCCGGGTCTTTTGCCCGCAGAAATCGGCGATCAGCGTCTGAAATGTAAAGATCGGACCTCGCCCAAATTAGCCTTGACACATTCCCTTTGCGGAATAGACTTTGCCGCGCCGTTTGGGAGGTTTACTACGCGGCGGCGTCAATTGTGTGTCAGTGCAGTTGCATTGCGGCCGGCTGTTGCGAACCGCGGCTGAAGATATCGGTGTTTGTTGAGGCGGGAATAACGAGGATGTGGTCTGGAAACCAGGCGGACGGCTGTGATGACACAGCTTTGGTACGTTGTGAGTTCGAGAGTGGTTTCGGTCTTCGCTCCTTCGACGGCGACGTGACGACCGAGGATGATCAGGCACCGGACGCGATGCGGATTACCGCGATCCGTGCGGAGGAAACCGAGGACGACTTCTTTCTGCACGAAGCCGATTACGCGTCCGTGGATCAACTGGCGACTTCGATCCCGGTGGCGGACTCTGACGACTGGGATGATGATGATGACGATGACGACCTCCACGACGACGACGACGACGACGAGGAGGACGACTACTTAGACGACGATGATGACCTGGATGCTGACGACGACATGGACGTCTAATCTCACACGACCCCGACTGGCCCTTCAGTACCGATAATCGATCCTGTCATTGCGCCCTTTTGTCTTGCGGTCCAGGTTCATGCCGGGTGCCTTGACGTTGTCAAGCCGGCATCGCCTTCGACCGATCTTTCGGATATGTCTGAATACTATACAGGACCGGATCGCCGAGCGGACGGGGAGCGCCGTGATCGGCGGAGAACCGTCGCAGATCGGCGGTCTGGAATGGACCGGCGCCGTGGACCGGGCCGGCGGCGGGGTGAAGTCCGCAAGGCCGCCGAGGAGGGCGAGATCACTGGCGAACTCCTCGAATTCATCATGGCCATTGATGAATACAGGCGGATCAACGACCGCCCATTTCCGAGTTGGTCGGAGATCTTCGAAATCATACACTATCTCGGTTACCGGAAGGTTGCTAACCGCGCCGAACACATCAATGTCGCAAGCGGTTCCAATGCGTTGGAGTCACACGCGGGCGCCGCAGCCGCCGAGCGGGCGGATTCATGACCTCATAGAGCTGGTACAGCCTGAGACTGCCGGTTGTCGCAGGAGCGTTGTGCAATTGCGGCGGTGTGTGACGATGATGCCGCCAGGCTGTCGTAGAGCGAGATCAGGTCACGACGAAACCGCGCCAGGCTAAACCGCTCCGAAACAAGCGTGCGGGCGGCCTTGGACATGACCACCCGGCGCCGGGCGTCCGTCGCAATTTGACGCATGGCTCGGGCGAGTAGGTCCGGGCGGCGCGGCGGCACCAACAGGCCTTGACGTTGATCCGTGATGACCTCGGTCACGGCCCCGACGCGTGTGGCCACAACCGGCAGTCCGTACGCGAGAGCTTCCAACAGGGCGATCGGCATGCCCTCGTGGTGGCTGGGCTGGACGTATGCATCGGCTGCTACAAGCAGGTTCGCCTTCGCCTCGCCGCGTACCTCACCCACGTAGCGGACCAGGTGTTCGAGATTCCGCGAGCGGATCTTCTTATCGAGCGCGCCCGCATCCCCGGCTGTTCCCGGCGGGCCGGCGAGTGACACTCTCACGGCACAGCCATCGTGGTGGAGATGCGCGCAGGCGTCCAGCAAATCGTCGATGCCCTTCCATTCATCCATTCGGGCAAGGAGCACGAAGCGGCACGGCCCGTTCGGCTGTGGCTTTGGCGTGACCGGTGGCAGGTCGACGGCGTTTTCGATGACCACCAACCGCGCGTCAGGCGCCATTTCGCGCAGCTTATCGCGCCATCGGGTCGACAGGGCCACGACGCGGTCGGCCCGAGTGAGCGACCATCCGATAAGCCGCCGTCGCCAGGTCGGTTCGCCGGCGTGGAAGTCATCGAACTTGGCCCCGTGAATGTGGAGAATCACGCGGCAGCCGAGGCGGCCGGCGATCAGCATGTCCACCATCGAGCGGTAGAAGGAGAATCCGCTGCACGTGTGGAGGTGGACTATCGGTGCCTTGGTCCGTCGTATGGCGGCGTGAAGGCGCCGCATCTGCCGGATGTGTCTGACGATCCGACACCCAAGCGATTCTCGTGCATTCCGTGCCTGCGTGTTCGGAAGTGGTTCGATACGGTAATAGCCTGCGAAGTCGATGTCGAGTATCTGGCCGACAACGCTGGCCATACCGCCGATGCCGTTCGCCGGCGGACCGACGACGATGATCTTGGGATCAGAAGATGCAGCAGCGGGCGGCATGTGTGTGGCACTCAAACGCGATAGTTTTACGAGTGGGTCTCGCATTAGTCGAAACGTGGAGTCCCCCTGGTCACGGCTACGCCTGCACGTTTGTCGGATTACCGGACGTGGCGCTTTAGCCTGGATTGTTCAGTGCGTCGCAAAAGGGCGTGGATCTTCAGTGAATGCAATTCCCACCCGGCAACTGGTTGCTCCAACCGGTAGCAATCGGAGCAACTGAGAGTGAACGCGACGGCATGCACGTACATGGAGACCTATAGCATTCTCCCTTTTTGTGTGTCGGGTGGCCCCCCCTATTTCCCCCCTTGGCAAGGGGGGATGAAAGGGGGGTATGCTACACGAAATCGCAGTCTGCTCTAACGCAACACGGGAAGCCCGACACCGTGGAGGAGCGTGATCTCCAACCGGACGCCCGCTAGGGACCACTGCGTGGGGCGACTATGGCCTGGCTGCGCCGGGTGGCGGTGCGCGTGTTGTCGATTCGCTCGCGGAGGCGTGATAGGGCTTCGAGGAGTTGACGATCGCGGAGGAGTTCGGATACGCCACTTTCGCCCGGTCGCTGACAGGATGTGTCACTTCCATTGGAAACGGATGCGGACTCCGTAAACGCAGAATCCAATGCGCGGCGGGATTCCTGGATGGCGTGCTTCTCTTCATCGCTCAAGGCGAAGTTTATGTCCGGTATCACGCCCCATGAGTCGGTCTGCGCGTTCTTCTTGGTGCGATGGATGATCCGGCCGTCGGGGAGCCGATAGTAGGCTGTGGTCAGCTTGACCGCCCCTTTGCTCTCCGTCAGGTAGATCAGATGTTGGACACTGCCTTTGCCGAAGCTGCGTTCCCCCACAATCAGCGCCCGGTCACACGCTTGCAGGGAACCGGCGACGATCTCTGCGGCGCTGGCTGACGCGGCGTTGACAAGAACGGCCAGTTTGACGTCCGTGAGGGTCATTCGCTGTGTGGCCAGGTACTGGCGAACGGCCTTACGCCGCGTGACCGTGGAGAGGATGATACCGCCGTCGGCGAACCGATCGACCATGGCAACGGCCTGGTGCATTAGGCCGCCGGGGTTGAAGCGCAGATCAATGATCAGACCCCGGAGACCTTGACTCTTGAGGTCCCGGATGGCCGCATCGAAATCACGCATGGTATTGTGAAGGAAGTTGCTGACGCGGATGTAACCGATGCGATTCGCCGGGTCGATCATGTAGTTCCAACCGGTCGATGCGTTACGTCGAAATCCCCGAACAGTTCGCATGTTGACCGGTCCGCGAGCGATGGTCAGGCATTCCGGCTCCTCGTCACCCTCATGCGAAACGCGCAGACGGAGCGTGGTGCCGGGCAGGCCTCCGAGAAGAAGCTCCTCCACGTCGAAGACGGACAGACCTTCGGTGTCCCGACCGTCGATCGATAGGATGACATCGCCCGGCAGTGCACCGGCCTTGGCGGCGGGGCTGCCTTCGATGGGGGCGATCACGGTGAGTTTTTCGTTGCGGACACCGACGACGATGCCGACGCCGATGTAATCACCGCTGGCCCGTCGCTCGAAGGCGGGCAGTTCACCGGGCGCGATATAGCCGCTATAGGGATCGAGTTGGAGCAACATGCCGCGAATGGCGCCGTCGACGAGGCGGTTGCCCTCGATCGGCTCGACGAACTTCTGCTTCGCCAGGGCATCCACCTCCACCAGCGAACTGTAGGTATTGAGAACGGCGTCCTGCTTGGCCGCCATCTGAGGCAGGTGCAGGAACATCAGGGCGATGACGCCGAAGATCAGGACCCAGATCAGACTGTGCTTATGCATTACTCGATCCGTGTGCGGCCTCCATCGAATCCTTCGTCAGGTTAGACGGGCGACTCGATTCTCACGTTGGTGTCATTCAGGCAGAGAGGTCCGAGAAGTAACCGCAAGCAGCTCAAGGCTGTTGAATGCCACGGTGAGAACTCCTCGATCCGCAATGAAAGGGTATGTAGGGCGCCATTACACACACATGTGGGGTTCTTTTCTCTGCTTTTCGGCATTCGGCGGCTCGATGTCTTTGGTGCACAAGGTGGTGAGCCTCCCATAGTAATAACGATAGCCATGGCGCAGGGACAATGCTCGCTGGGCTCGGGCCACGATCTTGGCCGGTGCCTTCAAAGACCCCGCGCATCGCATGTTTGGCTTTGCACATTGAGCACGACGACAGTCACATCGTCTCGTTCCCATTTGGCTTGGGAGGCACCGGACAGTTCAGTCTGAAGCCTCTCGAGATGCTCTTTAACCGGTTCTTGACCGAGTTCTTCGAACCAATCGGTTCGATTGAAATCGCAACGCTCCGGATCACAGCGTTGGCTCAGAAGAAATGCCTCGAGTCCGTCAGTATGAAAGAGTAGCGTGTCGCCGGGTTCGAGCTGAAATTCGGCGACCTCAAATCGTGCACGGGGCAAGGCGCCCAGCAGCGGTCCGTTGCTGACAAGCTGACGTGGTCGCTGACCGTTGCGTACCAGGATCGGGTAGGGGGCTCCACCGCGTGCCCACCGAATCGTGCGCGTCCGCTCGTCATATCGGGCGTACAACGCTGTGACGAATTGACACTCCTGGAGTCTGGCTTCGAGAATGCTGGCATTCGCGCGGGTGAGCACTTCGTCTGGTTCAAGGAGACGATAGCCGTTACCTGTCACGTCCTTTCCGCGCAGTGACTGCTGGACAAATGTCGACAACAGACCCGCCGGTAATCCGTGGCCTGTTGCGTCCGCAACCGCTATGGCCACGTGCGTGTTGTCCAGGCGAACCACCTCGTAGATATCACCACTGACCACATCGGCCGGGCAGTAAACCGTGTGTATATGGGCGCCATCAACTGTCGGTGTGGGTGATTGGAGGTTTCGCTGGAGCGAGGCCGTGAGGTGGAGCTGATCGTCGAGACGACGGATGTTCTCCCGGTAGGCTTTGTTGCGGCGTTTGAGTGTGTCGATCTCACGTCGCAGGTCGGCCAGGGCGTCAAGCTCGAGTGATTCGTTATATCGCCCCGTATCCTTGTGGATGGTGTACGCGGGACCGTCCGGGCGTGTATCAACCGGGGTGACTTCGACATCGATGTCAAGATGCTGCAGGGCGCCGTGAACAAATGGTGTCAGAGTAGTGTCATCTACAAGAACTTGGATTCGCGGTCGGCCCATCGGCGAACGGCCCTTCCGTGATGCGGGCGCCGCGGTGCTGTCGCACCTGCGCCCGGGACTTTTTCCTGTAAGATGTTTCGGTCCGCAGGGAGGCGGCCTTAAATTACGGTCTTTGAAGAATCGGCAACGCGGTTTCGTGATGCATTGGAGATGAGTTGCTACGACTCGATGGCAATTCTGACGGCCTTGTTCCAGTCCGACGGCGGGGGGGCTAGACGGTATCGCGCGACGGCTTCGCGGTAGCGGTCAACGGCTTGGTCGTCGGGTCTGACGCTCCTGCAACGATCGAGACACTCCATGCAACGATTCCACTCACAGGACTGATAATGCCGGATAGCCTGCTGGAACAGTGATATGTATTCGCGGGTCGCCGCGTCGATCCTCCCTCCGACACTAATCAGCTCATGCACGTCCACGGCGAGTGTCTTGCCCGGAACCTCGACTCGGCCAAGCGATCGGAAGACAAAACGATCCCCTGTGCCGCGTCGGGTGGCGTCGTCGACGAGCACGGTCGTGCCGAAGATCTTATTCGCATGCTCCAGGCGGGCACCGAGATTAACCGTGTCGCCGATGCACGTGTAATCGAGCTTCGCATCGCTGCCGTAATCACCGACGAACGCTTCGCCGGTTGATAATCCGATCCGCATGATAAGCGCCTCGCCGTCGCTGAGGGTCGCGTTTTGACGATTGAGGTCGCGCAATGCAGCCACCGACGCAAGCGCGCACGCACATGACGCCTCGCTGTGGTCGTCACACGGCCAGATTGGCGCGTTGAAGAACGCAAAAATCCCGTCGCCCATGAATTTGTTGATGATCGCGTGATGCTCGACCAGCACGCGGCTCATCATCCGCAGATAGGGATTGAGCACGAACCGGGTACGCTGAGCCCCGAGTCGCTCGCTCAGCTGCGTGAAACCATATAGGTCGCTGAAAAAGCAGGTCACCCGAGCCGGTTGCGGCGCAAGATCAGCCACATTCGCGCGTTCGGCGATGCGGGCAGCCACTGCTGGAGATGTATATTGCGCCAGTGCTCGCTGAAACTGTCGCCGGCTGCGCTGTTCGGTGAACTGGCGATACGCCGTCACGCACGCCCAGGCAACGCACATCTGCGTTGCTATCGCGAGAGAGGCGATATGGTATGTTGCGGTGTGGAACGTGAGGCCGCCGATCCCGAGCGCCGCAATTACCAGCACAAACAGTGACGAAAGGCTTAGTACTGGCCCGCGTACACACGTAAGTACTGTGATCACGACTCCGCCCAGCAACAGCAGTAGGGTGTTGGCCCAACACGGTGCTCGACAGGCCGGTCGGTTTCTCAGGATCATGTTGACGATGTTGGCGTGGGCCATCACACCCGGCATGGAGCTGTAAACGGGTGACGTAACCAGATCAGCCACGCCCGACGCGGTGTATCCGACCAGACAGACCTTATCCTCAATTTGTGGTCGAAGTTCCGCCAGCAGGGCGTCCGTGCGTGCCGTGAGGTTGTCATTGATCCTTTCCAGCCGTGCGGCAAGTTGTCCTTCGCCGAGCTTTGCGTAGAGCCCCTCGATCGTGTTTCGCTCGGTGCGTTCCTTGTCGTTGCGTGGTTTATCGTTCTCCCACAGACCGTGGACTCGGCGCAGCCAAACAATGGCGTCATCTGCGATTCGTCCAATTATCGCGTCAACTTCCGCAAGTTCGCTGTCGAATGTTCCGCGGGCATCCCCACTCGACTCGGCCATGATCTGTTCGCGCAACGCAAATCGCCGGTTCACCAAGCGGACGTAGTCGGCATAGGCCGCCGGTGTCTGGACGTGCCGGAGCTCGACCAGCTCGGCCAGGGCCAGACCAAGATGCCTCTTGTTGTCGCGGATGGCTTCCGCGTTCAGAGCGATCTCCAGAACCCGTGATACCGGGATGTGAGTGAAGCTGTCTTCCCAGCGAATCGACGGCTGCGGCACTTGCCAGTTGAGCAACGTCAGACCGTCTGGATTCAGTGGCAGATGACCCGCATCGGACCCTGTTCCGAGGATCAGGCTGTTCTCATCGAACGAAATGGATGCTCGGTCAATACCCAGAACGTCCATCGCCACCAGCAACCCGAGCTGAGAAACCATAACGCCGTCTACGTTGGCTACCAACGGAATCTCCCGAACGACACCGCCGTCCTTCTCCCGCTCGAACGACACGAACCCGACACCATTGGCCGCCTTGGCGAACCTGTCGACCGGGAGCGTGACGTCGTACCCATGTGGAATGAGCCCTCTTAGCGCCGGAGGAATGGGGGGATTCGACTGGGCCACGGCCCGAAATGCATCTTCCCACCGATAAGCCCGGATCAGGTCGTTTCGGTCCGACGACTCCGTATCAACGGGTACATCCGGCAGCATGAATGCGCGAAAGGCGGCAAAGCCGGCATCCGGCTCCCGATCGAGGAAACGCCTAACTGCCCGCTGTGCGACAAGACGCTTCGCGCCGGGGAGATGTTGCTCAATCGTTCGCATGTCAACGGGTTCGTGACTGCCAAGCTTTCGCGCTAGGGCGGACGCGCCCAGACTAAAATCGTCTTCGAGCAATGCGGCGATTCGAGCTTGGTGGTAAAGCGCCTCAATAGCAGACACGTCTTTAAGGGAGGGAAAAACGGAGCTAACGACGCGATCAAACTGTGTCAACGTGATGTCCGGGTCGCCGCGTATCAAATCCAGCGCGCGATCGTGAACCACCTGCGGATCCAGATCGGGTGGACTCAAGCGGAAGAACATGGCCAGATAGACGTTCCCCGACTTGGCCATCGCATCACGTAGCTCATCATCATCGTAAATGATCGGGTCTTCGGACCGGTCGCCCAGCTCGCGCAATTCGGTGTCCACGTCGTAGTGGGGACCAAGTCCGGCATGTTCCGTGCGGGGACTCGCCGGTTCCGACAAGACCAGATCCATCACGATGGCCTTTGCGCCGAGTCCATTGAGCGTCCCGACGATCTGTGCGTAACGCCTCCGTGGCCAGGGCCAGTCACCCACCGTACGAAGGGCGTGATCGTTGATGTCGATCAGGACGATCCGTGGATCGGCCTCTATGCTGCTGAAATGCCGAAAGTGCAGATCGAGGGTGTAGTTGTCGAGGCCGTTGAACAGGCCGGCCGCAAACGCCGCGCAGCCGGCAACTGTGATCACACCACCGACCACCAAGCCCCATCGTCGTGTTCTGATCACACGGAGACGTTCCATCGGTGTCGTATTGTATCGGGATTACGGGCGAGAGGCGCGTTATTGGGGTCTGGGGGGATTGGTGGTTCGCGATTATCGATTGGACAAACGATAGGGTGCTTGTGCGAAATCGACGATCTGTGATGCGCAATAATCACAGTGCGCCTCACCGGTCCTCGCGTCTTGAAGGTTGATAGTCGGAGGCCTGAAGCATCTCTAAGGCCCGGTAGGCGGCCTTTTGCTCCGCATCCTTTTTGTTTGGGCCCCAGGCGCTGGGAAACCGTTCACTGCCGATGACGACGCACACTTCAAAGCACTTGGCGTGATCGGGTCCCTGTTCATCCAGCGCTTCATAGCGAGGCGTGGCTCCGAGCCATTGTTGGGCGTACTGCTGGAGCGCCGACTTATAGTTCTCGCGGTTTTCCGAGGTCGACCAGGTGTCGATATGATTCGACGCCGTTCGCAGTATGAACTCCTTCGCGATCTCAAACCCTCCCTCCACGTGCAGGGCGCCGATAACCGCCTCGTACACCGCCGCACGCAGCGATACGGGCAGACCACTTTGCGGGTCGATTCCGTTTCCCAGTATTAGGAGCTGAGTCAGGCCGATCTCGTCGGCGATTTCGGCACACACCCGTCGCGATACCACCATGGACTTGACCTTGGTCAGGTCGCCCTCCAGCCATCCGGCGAATCGACGGTACAGCTCGTCGCACACGACCAGGCCGAGCACCGCGTCGCCGAGAAATTCGAGACGCTCGTTGCTCTTAACGCGAGAATCGGCCCTGGACGCATGCGTGAGTGACTTGATGAGCAGGTCGGTGCTTTGGAAACGGTATCCAAGAACCTTCTGGGCGCGCATAGCCAGATCGTTATTGCACACAGCTATTGTCTGTCCACGAGGCCCGTGGCGAAAACCGCGCTTCCGACCATGCCGGACGAGGCTTTCGCCAGGGGCCGATGCCAAAGCCAATCAAGTTTGTGGCGAACTCGCCAACAAGCTGCCGATTGGCGTACCGCCGATTTCATCCATTATCTTAGCATCGGTGCTATGCCGAGTCAAATCCAGATGGAAGATGACGGATACCTGTTTGGCTTTGTCATTGGTTTGTGTGGCGTGTTGCGTGACACATTTTTGTGGAGCCGTACGCCACTAAGCCGCGGATTCATCCGGTTGTCTTGTGCAGCCTCCGGCTGTTCGCCGACGGGCGATCCGTACCCGTTACGATGATGCTGGTGTTCAGAGCAGGATTTCTTCATGAGCAAAGAGTGCGTTGGCTTGCTGATACACCATTTCGGAACCCATACGACCATACTTTGGCGCATGTCAGAGACTGCGCGGGTTGGTCGTGACGCACGCGAGCTTCGAGTGGCTGCGTCATGTGAGGGTAACGATGACAGTATATCCGGAATACGGCGGAAGGCGCCCGTTAATGGAACGCCAAGTAGGAAAGAAAACGAGATGCACACGACGTGCGCAGAATGTGTAGTAACAGTGGAGAACGTTGTGGGCGGTCGGAGAAGCTTGGTGTGTTTGGGTAATATACTATAGATTATTATTATGTAACCCGATTATAATAGTATAATGTAATAATTGTATTATAGGAGATTGTGACAATGAACAAGACAGGAGCAAAGATGAGAAGCGTAGGAAGGAAGCCGGGGGCGCGGAAGGGTGGACGGGCCGCACGCGCGTCAACGACCAGGGTGCACGCGGTGGGGGGAAAACGGGATCGTAGTGGAGGGAAGGCAGGAGTGGGCGGGAAGATTGCAGGCGGCAAAGGCTTCTTGAACCGAACGTTTCCCGGACTGAAAGCGTCTGATGGATGCGGTGTGCGGCTCACGGTGGGGGAGCGCTTCGAGGGGCAATGGGATGAGGCGACGGAAACACGCGAAGTGAAAATGGCGGTCAAAACACCTGGCGGCGGGGGGGCGGTGGGGGGGCTCAAGCGGACGTTGCCGGGGCTGTGTAGGGCGCTGGCGGCGGTGGGGCACGTGCAGAGAGCCCGAATCATGGCGAAGCTGCTTGAGGGACCGGTCACGTATCGGGGGTTGCGGCAGGTTACGAAGCTGAAAGCTGGACCGCTCTATCACCACATCAATCAACTGCGACTTGCCGGGCTGATTCTGCCAAAACAACGCGACTTGTACGAGTTGACGCGGGGGGGTAGGAACCTCATCTTGGACGTTATGGTGGTGGGGCCGCTGATACGGGACCGCCGGCGCCGGCCGGTTGGAGGCGGCACATAGTACCTGCAAAATAAGTTGCCAATGCAAGAGAATCTCAACGTCGCCGTGCTCGAGCCGTATTATGGCGGCTCACATGCTGCTTTCATCGATGCCTTGAAGTTGCGTAGCCGGCACAAAATGACCGTTTTGACGCTTCCCGCCAGGAAGTGGAAATGGCGAATGCGCGGGGCGGCCATCTGGTTAGCCAGGGAAGCGGCTGAGTGGATGCCGGGGAGCGGTGGCCGGAAGATCGACGTCATCCTGTGCAGCGACATGCTCAGTGTCGCGGACCTGCGTGCGTTGTTGCCACCCAATCAACGAAACATTCCAATTGTCTGTTATTTCCACGAGAACCAGTTGACGTATCCCATCCCCAACGAGCGGGAGCGGGATTATCAGTACGGCATGACGAACATTACGTCGTGTCTTGCCGCTGAGGCCGTGTGGTTTAACTCGCGATTCCACCTGGAGGATTTCCTGGTTGCTGTCGGCAGACTACTCGCCAAGATGCCCGATTACGTTCCGAACGGCGTGGTTTCGGAGATTCGGAGCAAAAGCGATGTACTGCCGCCGCCCGTCCTTGCTGATCGGGTTGATCGGCCGTCAACCCCGACGGATCGGTCGCTGACGATCCTATGGTGCCACCGATGGGAGTATGACAAGAATCCCGAGCCGTTCTTCGATACCCTTATGCGGCTCGACGAGGAGGGTTGTGCGTTTGATCTGGTGCTGTTGGGCGAACAGTTCAGGGCCGCCCCGCGGGTATTCGCGGATGTTTTGGATCGTTTGCGATCTCATATTGTACACGCCGGTTACATACCGGACCGGGCTGAGTATCTGTCGCATCTTGCCCGGTGCGATGTCGTGGTCAGTACCGCGATTCAGGAGAATTTTGGTATCGCTGTTGTCGAGGCCATCCTGGCCGGTTGTCAGCCGCTGTTGCCGAACAGGCTTGCGTATCCCGAACTGATCCCTGTCGAATTGCATACAACTTGCTTGTACCCGTCCGATGGCTATCTCTTGGAGCGCCTGCGACGCCTAATCCGTGGCCAAGGACGGCTTGGTCCAGCGGCGTGTGCCGATCTGCAGGCGAGTGTCGAGAGCCGCTTCGGGGCTGCCGTCACGGTCGCTCGGCTGGACGACGCTCTGGTCTCCGTTGTCGAGCGTGTACCACAGCATTACCCTAATAGCCGATCTAGCGGTCCACCTGGGGTGAGTTGTGCTTAACCAAAGGGACGCGTTCTTGCTTCAAATCCACGGTTTTGGACAGAGATTCCACGTTTTGAGCGGTTAGCCTCGTGAAACTTGGGCTTTCATTGCGCTGGTCAAGGAACGCGACGACGCGTTTTCCTGTACGATAGCTGTAACGTCCGAGAATATATGTTATGTCACATTCGATTATCGGACTACCAATTTCGAATTGCTTTAAGGGCCCTTCGGACGTGACCGGACGTACCGGAAGGAGTCTGGCGGAACGCTGCCTCGCCGCGTGCAGAGAATGATTGATCTCCTCTGCATGGGAAACTGCATCCGTGCGGGAACAAGCCGTGCACAAGGCGGTAGATAGAAGCTATCCCTTGGGCTTGTGAAGTGATGATTTGCGAGCGACGTCGCGTTGTTTGGCGTGCTTGTGTACACGGTGATACAAGCATGTCCGACAGATTCGATGGCCATCGGCAGTGAGGCGCACGTTATTGCCAGCCAACGGATGCCCGTGTTTGCAGTGAGTGAGCTTGTTGGTAGTTTCACGGATGTTCTCTGCGTGTGTGACCGCCTCCAGGTGCTCAGGATTAACACAGCGGGGTATGTCGCATTTATGATCAACCTCAGCACCATGAGGGATTGGACCGACGTAATGTTGGTACATCCAGCGGTGCACCATTGCACGCCGTGGCCGTCCGTCCTCCGTGATCTTGATTTGCCCGTATCCAGGTCCGCACAGTGACCCCATCCAAATCCAACACGGGCTCTCAAGAGGTCCGTCCTGCTCCACAATCTTTGCCTTGATTCGATCCAGCACAGGTGTTCCTCTAGGCAACCGCTTGTGCTTGAACGAATCCCTCTTCTCATCCTTGCGTGCGAGTGCTCCAAGGCGACGCTGAGCCTTGCGTATGCACTTACGACATTGTCGCTCACCTCGCGGGCTGATGTACACGTTGTATCCACTCAGCGGGTGTCCGTGCTTGCAATGGGTGATCTTACTTGTGAATTGAATGATGTTCCGTTGCTGGGTCATCGGCTCAAGGTGCGCCGGGTTAACGCAATGCGGGGTCTCGCACTTGTGATGGAGCACCTGCTCCACAGGTATCGGTCCAACGTGATGTTCGTACAAGAGGCGGTGCACGTACAGCATTCGACGCTTGCCATCCGCAGAAACGCTCAGCTGTCCATACCCGGTGCTGCACGATCCGGTCCACATCCAGCAAGGCGTGTCTAGCTTGCCGGGGCGCTTGACGATCTTCCACATAATGCGGTCCATGATCGGTGCGCCGCGGCCGGGCTTCTCAAGCGGTAATTGGTGATCTCTCATGCCTGGCCTCTGATCCACCGCGTCATCACACCATGCTGGCGCTGATTGCAACAATGTCGACAGTCGAACGCGAAATTCCGGACGTCCGTTTGGGTGACGTTACCCTATGGTCTTCGGCCGCGGGATCCCGGCCGTCTTCCGCGTTGTGGGCTGGTGGGCTGACCTGCGGCTCCGGCGCGCAGCTCCGACAGATCGATGCCCTGGGCCACTTCGATCTGCTGGTTGGAGCTGTTGAACCGGTATGCGATAAGTCTTTCGGCTGGACTATTGAGCACGTAAACGTACTCTTCATCAGGAGTCGCACTACCAACCGTCACCACGTAGCCGCCGCCGGTGGTCGTCATCCCATCAGCCCACGCCGGTTCCGGACGCGTGTTGAGGATCAGTAGCCCGACAAGAAGGATCGCCGCCGTTGTGGACAGGATCCCGATGGCGAGGTCTTTTGAATCGACGGGTTTGTCTGTTGCCGGTTGCATGTCGGGGCCTTACTTACCGGTTGAAGTCTCTCGCCAGATCTCGCGGCGCGGTCGCGGCCAGTTGATTCGTATGCCCTCTGGTTGGGTGGAACGCATACAGCTTGTGTGCGGGGACATCAAGAACGTAGAGCACTTCGTAAGTCTGCCCCGCAGCCTTGGCGGTCACACATGCGAAGTCGCCGGGTCGCGCACCGCCCTGAGCATAGACGGCCGGCAAAGAGTAGCTTCCAAGTATGAGCGCCGCCAGTAGAAGAAGATTCAGCCCCACCAGTGTGACTATGGCGGAACGCTTGCCAAACATGCCTGTCTTCCTCCGTAACGGAAACAGATTAATCCTTGCCCTCGAACACGTTCGTTTGAGAGTCCTTAGATGCTCGTGCAAGAATCCTGACTCGTACGATTGGGCCGAGAAAGCATTCTTGACCCAGCGACTCCACGCAAATAGTTAAGGCAGGTCGTCGACCTGCCCTACCAGCTCACGTCAGGTGCGAACGCTTCGGGTTTATAAACGCCGGCAGGCAGATGAGGATCGCAAGCGCGCCTGCGATAACCCATTGAATCAGGCCGCTATCCTCGTCCGCCACTCGCCCCGGCTTCTGAGCCCAGGCGGAAGCAGCCGTCAGATGCACGATCACCCCCCCCACCGCGACAACCCAAGCGCCCCGCAGCCGCCGCAGGCTCCGAAGGTGCAGCAGTTTCCGATATCGTTTCATGCGATTCATTCTACCTCTTGTCGGCCGGCACGTAAAGCGAGTCCGGGGCGATTTGTGCGGCCTCAGCCGGATTCGGCGGCTCGAATCGGATGGCACACCAGCACCGCCGTCCCCGCCATCACAACGGGCACCGGATAATCACTCCTTTTCCAGTAACCGATCGCTTCTGGGCATCGACGTTCGCGCCGCTACGGGGGGCACGTGCCCGGGCCGGCGAACGGATACGGTTGACCCTTGAACGCATCAAGTATCTGAGTAACGTCAGTTGAGATATTAACCTTGCAGTCCGCAACGTTCGGGTCGATATCACCCCTCGGCTTAATCGGAGCACCTTGCAGGTTCTTGAACTTGTCCAGATCGGCGGTGACATCAACTGTCGCATCAACGCTCGTGTCTGGTGTGCTCCAACGGTCGCCGTCCCAAGCGCCGCAGATGTTGCCCCACGAACTCGTGTGGATCGTTAGCGGGTCGGAATACGCCGCGTCGTCACCGGTATCGCAATAGCAGTGTATGGCCTGGACGGTGTATGTAGCCCCGGGAACGATCTCGCAGTCGGTCACGTGAAGCAGCCCCACTGCGCCAAAGTCATGGCAGTATTTATCCGCCTGCAGGTTCGCATAGTGCATCGTGTTCGGAGGGCCTCCGATCCACGCCGGGCCACAGTCTTCCGGATCGACTTCGAAGGCTTGTCCCGAGTTCTCGCATATCTCAATCGGCTTACCGACCCACATGTGTGTGTTCTCGTAAGCTGCGAACTCGGGCGGTAGGCTGGTCAACGTCACCCGCATGGCGGTTGACAGACTCGGACTGCCCAGGACGAAGGAGATATAGCGGGTCTTCTCATAACCCGCTTCTCCTGTGGGCGCGGTCGGTGCATTGGCTTCCAGGCACTCGCATTCGTCCGGGATGCTGTTGGAGTTGTAATCACCACTCAGACCGCAGCCGGGGACGTCACAAAATCCCTCAAGCGCGCCGCATTCAATGTCACACATGTCGGGTATGCTGTTCCCGTTGCAGTCCGGCCAGTACTCGTAGGCACCCGCATCGACCGTGGGCGTGCCGTCTGCGTCCCCGTCCATGATGCGCGGGTACCCATCCATATCGGCGGTTACGATCACGGCCGTGTTGTCGCCCGCATCGATGCAGGGAGAGCCGTCCTGCAGGTGCACATCGTCATCCTCGGTTCCGAACGTGTCGTCGGGCCCATCGTCGTCCACAAACAGCGGGTCATCGTCGATGTTGCCTGTGCCGGAGTATCCGCCTTGGACGTCGCTGTACGTGACCGTGGCCGTGCTGCTGACATCGTTGACGATCTCGCCACCCGCATTGCCCCACACGATGCAGTTGGTGAGATCCGGGTGGGCGCTCATTGCATTGTACACCCCACCGCCGCTGTAAACCGCGGCGTTGCCACTGAATGTGCAGTTGGTCACCGTCGGGCTGCTGGAGTCGTTATACATACCCCCGCCGTTGTCAGCTGTGTTCCCCGTGAAAATAGAGTTGATCACCGTCGGACTGCTGGAGTCGTGATACATACCCCCGCCGTCGTCAGCTGTGTTTCCCGTGAAAATAGAGTTGGTCACCGTCGGGTTGCTCTGCAAGCTGTGCATCGCACCACCGTTAGTCGCCGAGTTTCCGATGAACGTACAGTTGGTGACCGTCGAACTGCTGTTGTCGGAGTTCTCCAGCGCACCGCCGTTGCGTTCGGTGCTATTCTCGACGAACTGACAGTCGGCTACGTCCGGACTGGCGGACTCGTTATACATCGCCCCGCCGTCACCCGTAGCCGAATTATTGGTGAACACGCAGTCTCGGACCGTCGGGCTGCTTCCGACGTTGTACATCCCGCCGCCGTACATGTACCCGTCTCCCGGATTGGTCCCGGTGCCGCCCGTAATGGTGAAGCCCTCGAGAACAGTGTCCGGGTCCTCGCCACTCCTGCAGATCACGACGCTGGTGTTTAACCCGGCGGCATCGATGTTCGTGACCTGGGGCCCGATAGCGCTGCGCAGCGTGATCGCCTTACCGAGAAAGTCGATCGCCTCATTATACGTTCCAGGCGCTACATCGATCTCGTCGTAACCGAGCGCATCGTCGATTGCTAGCTGAATCGTCATATGGGATGTGTGCTGCGTCACGTTGTAAACCGGTAGCTGCTCGTACGCGCCCATATCCACGATGCCGTCGATGATGCGCGGATTGCCGTCGAGGTCGGTGCTTACCGTGACGGCCGTGTTGTCGCCCGCGTTAGTGCACGGAGATCCAGGAAACAGGCGTAGGTCGTCATCTTTCGTCCCGGGGACGTCATCGGGTCCGTCGGTATCCCTAAGGAGCGGATCGGCGCTGATGTTGCCGGTACCCGTGTAACCGCCCTGGACGTCGCTGTAGGTGATAGTTAGCGTGCAGTCAGGGTCGGTATAAATCTCTCTGCCCGCATTGCCCCAGAAAATGCAATTGGTCACCGTCGGGCTTCCGGAGAGATTCACCATTCCGCCGCCAGTTGCGTATATTCCATTTCCGATGAACGTGCAGTTGATCACCGTCGGGCTGCTCTCTCTAATATTGCGCATCCCGCCGCCGTAGTCAGCCGGGTTCCTGTTGAAGCTGCAGTTAGTGACTTTCGGGTTGCTTCTTTCGTTATGCATCCCGCCGCCGTAGTCAGCCGCGTTCCCAATGAAGACGCAATTGGTGACGGTGGGGCTGCTGTAGTTGGTGTTATGCATCCCGCCGCCATTGCTGTACTCGGAGTCAAGGACATTCCCACTGAACGTGCAATTGCTCACCGTCGGGCTGCTGTCGAAGTTGGACATGCCGCCGCCGTCCTCGGCTGTGTTCGCAGTGAACGTGCAGTTGGTCACTGTTGGACTAGCTCTGTCGTTATACATTCCGCCGCCGCAGCCGGCCGAGTTCCCGCTGAACGTGCAGTTGCTCACCGTCGGGCTGCTATAATAATCGTTGTACATCCCGCCGCCGCGATAATCGGGGGTAACAGATCAGCCGTCTGCAATGCAAGACAGGGCCGGGAGATGTTAAAATAGGCAGTTTGCGCGGTCGTCCTTGCGCTGGTATGTAGACCGACAT